>Ga0302278_10002505_pt1 | contig 21173 bp, 14 predicted proteins | sample III_Bog_N3_2_FD_194543 | JGI IMG/M metagenome (GOLD analysis project Ga0302278, IMG submission 194543) | Peat permafrost microbial communities from Stordalen Mire near Abisko, Sweden - III_Bog_N3_2 | ecosystem: Environmental > Terrestrial > Soil > Wetlands > Peat | place: Sweden: Abisko...
CTGCTTCATTCAGCGGCGCATTCAGCTGGAGCCGACGCGGGAGATCGGGATTCGCTATGAAGAGACTTCCGAATGCAATTGCATCCGCTTCTTGCGCGGCAAGTGCCTGTTCCGCAGTCTCCAAGTCAAATTTTTCATTTGCGATCAGTACGCCGCCAAATGCCCGCTTCAAGTCCGGGCCGAGCCGGTTGGCGCCCAACGATTCCCGAGCGCAGATGAAAGCGATGCGTCGGGATCCCATCTCCCTCGCCACATACTCAAAGAGCGCCACCGGATCGGAATCGCCCATGTCATGCATGTCTCCTCTCGGAGCCAGATGTACGCCAACACGACCAGCACCCCATACCGATATCGCCGCATCGGTGACCTCCAGCAACAGGCGTGCACGGTTTTCAATTGAACCCCCGTAGATGTCCGTCCTGTGATTGCTTTTGTCGTGAAGGAATTGATCGAGCAGGTAGCCGTTCGCTCCGTGTACTTCCACGCCGTCAAAACCTGCAATCTGAGCGTTTTCGGCTCCCTTGCCGTAGGCCCGGATGATCCTGAGGATTTCATCCAACTCCAGTGCGCGGGGCGTGACAAATGATTTCAATGGACGAACCAGACTGACATGCCCGGCAGCCGCGATGGCGCTGGGCGCCTCTGGCAGCGCACCACCCAGGAACATGGGGTCCGAAATGCGTCCGACATGCCAGAGTTGGAGGAGAATACGCCCGCCGGCTTTGTGAACGGCCTGGGTGACCAGTTTCCAGCCATCCACTTGCGCCTGCGACCAGATCCCCGGGGTATCCGCGTAACCGACGCCCATTGCGGTAACTGATGTGGCCTCGGAAATGATCATTCCCGCTGTGGCGCGCTGCGCGTAGTATTGGGCCATCAATGCGTTTGGTATGCGATGGGCGCCGGCACGGGAGCGGGTAAGCGGAGCCATGATGATACGATTCGGCAGGCGCAGGGCGCCGACCTGGATGGGATCGAAGAGCGTGGGATGTTTCATTGAGGTATTGTCGGTGGAAGGCCTCGGCGCATTAGCCGCAGGGATCTAAACTGTCAAAACGGGCTCCATATCAGACAATGCGGCGACGCCCGGCAGCTCGCGGCCTTCCAGTAGCTCGAGTGTGGCGCCGCCACCGGTCGAGATGAAGGTCATCTTATCGGAAAGCCCGAACTGTTTGACGGCAGACACGGTATCGCCACCGCCGACGATGGACTTTGCACCAGACTTCGCGATGGCATTGGCAATCGCGCGTGTGCCGTGGGAGAATTCCGGGTTCTCGAAGATTCCAACCGGTCCATTCCAAAGAATGGTCCTGGCCACTGCGAGCTCCTCTTCGAAACGCTTTATGGTAACCGCCCCGATGTCAACGCCTTCCCATCCATCGGTAATACCGTGCTCACGATTCAGCAGCGGGGTATTGCGGGTGATGGCGCCGGGTTTAACGGCATCGGCTTCAAGCGTGTCGGCCGGAATGAGAAATTTCACTCCCTTGCCTTTTGCAAGGTCAAGAATTTGCCTGGCCAGTGTAACCTTGTCAGGTTCCACGAAGCTTCTGCCAACCTTGATTCCCTCGGCGAGAAAAAAAGTGTAAGCCATGGCGCCGCCGATGAGAATGGTATCGGCCTTCTCAATCATCGCTTTAATCACTGCGATTTTCGATGAAACCTTTAGACCGCCCAGAACAACGAGGAAAGGCCGCTCCGGATTCGCAAGTTCTTCAACGAGGTATTTCAGCTCTTTTTCCATGAGTAGACCCATCGCTGCCTGCGGGAAAAACTGGGCAATGCCTGCATTGGAAGCATGCGCACGGTGTGCGGTGCCGAAGGCATCGTCGACGTAGAAGTCGCCCAACTTTGCCAACTGCTGGGCGAAGCCGTCATCATTTTTTTCTTCGCCCGGGTAAAAGCGGACGTTTTCCAAGAGGCACACATCGCCCGGCTGCATCCTTGCGACGATCTCTTCTGGCACCGTCCCTATTGCATCCGTGCTAAAGGCAACTGGGTGTTTGATGAGGGTTTGCAGGTGATTGGCAATCGGGCGCAATGAATACCTAGCGACGATTTTTCCCTTGGGGCGGCCCAAATGTGCCATCAGAATGACCTTCGCGCCTCGTTTGCGGAGCAACTCGATACTTGGTAGCGAATCACGAATACGGGTGTCATCAGTAATGGAAACGCGACCGTCCTTCTCCTCAGTCGGCACATTAAAATCAACCCGCACGAGCACGCGTTTCCCCGAGACGCTCAGGTCCCTTACTGAGAGTTTCAAAGCGTAAATGCCTTCTTCATTTGCCGAGCAATTCGAGCATTTGGACGCAGCGATTACTGTACCCCCACTCGTTGTCGTACCATCCGACGACCTTGATGAACTTGTCGCCCAGAATCAGCGTCAACTCGCTGTCGAAGACACATGAATGGGGATTCCCCACGATGTCTTTTGTCACCAAGGGTTCGTCGGAGTATTCCAATACTCCCACAAGCGACCCCTTTGTGGCCGCCGCCTTGAACGCGTCATTCACCGACTGCACTGTCGCAGGTCTTGCTAGATTCGCGGTAAAATCCACCAACGAACCGTCGGGCGTCGGCACGCGGAATGCGCCGCCGCTCAGCTTGCCCTTGAGCGATGGGATGACCTCGCCGATTGCCTTGGCGGCGCCGGTGGAGGTGGGAATCACGTTCACGGCCGCAGCCCGACCGCGGCGGAGGTCCTTGTGCGGCAGGTCAAGAATGCGCTGGTCATTCGTGTAGGAGTGAATCGTGCTCATAAAGCCAGATTCGATGCCAAAAGCGTCATTGAGGACTTTCACCAAGGGTGCCAGACAGTTGGTGGTGCAGCTCGCATTGGACACGATATTATGTTTTGCTGCATCGTAAATGTCGTCATTCACGCCGATGCAGATGGTGGCATCCGGATGCTTTGCGGGAGCGGAGATCAGGACCTTCTTTGCCCCGCCCTTCGTGATATGCAACTCAGCCTTTTCGCGATCAGTGAATAACCCGGTGGATTCGAGAATCACCACGGCTCCGAGGGAACTCCATGGCAGCTTTGCCGGATCACGCTCCTTCAGGATCCGAATGCTTTGGCCGTTTACGATGATATTTTCGTCATCGTAACCAATTTCTCCATGGAAACGGCCATGGACTGAGTCCCACTTGAGAAGCTGGGCCAGGGTTTTGGTGTCGGTGAGGTCGTTGATTGCCACGACGCGAGAGACCTGCTCGGGAGACATTCCGCGAAGGACGTTGCGGCCGACGCGGCCGAAGCCATTAATGCCAATTTTAGCCATAGTAAATAGTAAGTGTATTCGGGTTTGTGAGTCGGAGAGTGACGGCGAACAGAATACATGCTCGCAGGTGATCCCTCCAATACTTCGTGGGTGTTTGGACTATAGCCCAAAGCTATTCCGTCACTCACTTTGGGAGTCGTGCATCCTCTTTGGTAGGGAAGAAACCGCCTCGGTCTGCAAATGATGACCATAGCTGCTTGCTATTGGCTTACTGCGCTCCCCGAAAGAAGCTGCGCTTGGCTTTGACGGATTCGTTGTTTTGGTAAGCGACCACGCATCTTGCGACAACCGATTTTACTCGGACTCAATTTTATACGGCACGACATTTGGATTACCTCTGTTTTCTGGATCGGTCCGGGCCGTATGCGCGAATTAATTGCACGATACAATTCCCCTTATGAATAATACCCGAATCGAGAAAGACTCCATGGGCGATATGGACGTTCCCGTATCCGCGCTCTATGGCGCCTCGACCCAACGCGCCGTCCTCAACTTCCCCATTAGCGGGTACCGCTTTCCGCGAGAGTTTATTCGAGCCCTTGGTCTGATCAAGATCGCCGCGGCGCGTTCAAACCTTGATCTCGGCAAACTTGACGCCACCCGAGCTGATTTCATCACGAAGGCGGCCCAGGAGGTTTGTGACGGCAAGTTAGATGACCAGTTCCCGGTAGATGTATTTCAGACCGGGTCCGGCACGAGCACAAATATGAATGCCAACGAGGTGATCGCGAATCGTTGCTCGCAGATGGGAGGCAAACCGATTGGTTCTCACACTCCGGTGCATCCCAATGATCATGTGAACATGGGGCAATCGAGCAACGATGTCATCCCCACAGCCATCCACATTGCCACGGCTGAGTCTCTCAAGAATCTCCTCCTTCCGGCTCTGCAACGCCTTGAGTTTGCGCTCTCCGAAAAATCGAAAGAGTGTTGGGACGTTATCAAGATCGGCCGCACCCATTTGATGGACGCGACTCCGATTCGGCTCGGCCAGGAGCTCTCCGGCTACGCGATGCAGGTGGAGTACGCTGGCCTCCGTGTGGACAATGCAATCAGCGCAATTGAGGAGGTTGCCCTGGGCGGTACGGCAGTCGGTACCGGGCTGAATACGCACCCGGAATTTGCTCGGCGTGCGGTCGCCCGCATAGCCGAAGACAGCGGAATTGCCTTTCGGGAAGCGGCAAACCATTTCGAAGCACAGGGGTCGAAGGACGGATTGGTGCAGGTGAGCGGGCAGTTGAAGACCATCGCGGTCAGCCTTTTCAAGATCGCTAGCGACACCCGCTGGCTCAGCAGCGGCCCGCGGTGTGCAATCGGGGAAATCCAACTCCCTGCAACCCAGCCGGGATCCTCAATCATGCCCGGCAAAGTGAATCCCGTCATGTGCGAGGTATTGATGCAGGTAGCTGCGCAGGTCATTGGCAATGACTCCACCATTACCTGGTGTGGGGCGAACGGAAATTTTGAGCTTAACGTCATGGCTCCTGTCCTGGCCCATAACATTCTTGAGAGCGTCCGGCTCCTGGCGAATAGCGCTTCTGTGTTTGCCAGCCGGTGCGTGGCGGGCATTATCCCAGATAAGGCCCGCTGCGGAGAGCTCGTGGAACGCTCCATGTCGATGGTGACGTCATTGTCACCCATCATCGGTTATGACCTTGCGGCAAAAATCGCTAAGGAAAGTGCGAAGAGTGGTCGCACGATCCGGCAAATCTGTACGGATGAAGAGGTACTGCCAGCAGACCAACTAACCGACGCGCTTGATCCGGTGAACATGTGCGCGCCGTCGGACTAGTAAGCGGGGACTTACCGCGGCGCCCATATTACTGAAACAATCCCGATACCAACCCGCGCTCTTCTTTCAACTCCGCTACACTTTGATCGATCTTTGAGCGGGAGAACTCTGCGATCTCCAAATTCTCGACCACTTGGACCCTCGCTCCGTCGCTGCGCACCGGGAACGAGCATATCAATCCCCTGTCCACGCCATATTCTCCGTTGGAACAAATTGCGACGCTGTGCCAATCCCCGGCCGTGGTGGGTTCCACGATTGATTGCACGGTATTGACGATGGCATTTGCCGCGGAAGCGGCGCTGGATGATCCGCGCGCGCCGATCACAGCAGCACCGCGCTTTTGCACGGTCGGGATGAAGGTTGTCTTCATCCAGCCATCATTCCCTATGACCGTCGCGGCGGGTTCCCCGTCGATTTGTGCGTTGTAAAAATCGGGGTACTGGGTGGTCGAGTGGTTTCCCCAGATCGCCAGGTTCGAAACTTGGGTGACGTCCACTCCAGCACGAAGCGCCAACTGGAACTTGGCACGGTTTTCGTCCAGGCGTGTCATCGCAAACCAGCGTTCCGCCGGAATCTCCCTGGCGTTGTTCATTGCGATGAGGCAATTCGTGTTGCAGGGATTTCCGATCACGAGGACTCGTGTATCGCCTGCGGCGTTCCGTTGGATAGCCTGCCCCTGGCCCACAAAGATCTTTCCATTGATGCCGAGCAGATCCTTGCGCTCCATGCCAGCCTTGCGCGGTACGCTCCCCACCAGCAGCGACCAATTTACACCACGGAAACCTTCGTCCAGATCGGCCGTGGCCGTGATACCCTTGAGAAGCGGGAATGCGCAGTCCTGCAATTCCATAACGACGCCACCGAGTGCTTCCAGCACGTGCGGAATTTCGATCAATTGCAGGTGTACCGGCTGGTCGGGGCCGAACATGGCGCCGGAGGCGATCCTGAAGACGAGTGCGTAGCCGATCTGGCCTGCCGCGCCGGTGACTGCAATTTTGATGGGTGTGTTCATCAAGTCATTTGGGGCGATATCACGCCGCCTTCTTTAAAGCAGCGCTTCTGGATGCGATCACGGCCATCAGGTCATTCCATGATTTGACGAAGGACTTCGCGCCTTCGTCCTGAAGTTGCGCGGCCAGCGTATCTACATTTACACCGGCCTTTGCGAACTGCTCCAAAACCGTTTCGCAATTGCCGCCGTCGTGCGACATGATCGGACCGAGTGCGCCATGATCCGCGAAGGCTTTCAGGGTTGCCTCAGGCATCGTGTTAATGGTGAACGGCGCGGCAAGCGCCGTTATGTAGAGCGTGTCGGATGCCTTTTTGTCTTTGGTGCCTGTGCTTGCCCAGAGTAGGCGTTGCGGCTGCGCGCCGGCGTTATATACCCGCTGCCAGCGCGGATTACTCAACACTTCGACATACGCCTTATAGATGCGTCCGGCAATGGCGATGCCGAGCTGGTTGTGCAATGCCTCCGGCACCTTGCCGGCAACAGAAACGTCCCAGCGACTGATGAACATCGAAGCGACCGAGCCGACCTTGGGATTGAGCCCTGCGGAGATGCGCCGCTCGACTCCACGCAGGTACGCCTCGGCTGCCGCGGTATATTGTTCCGGCGAAAACAGAAGCGTCACGTTAACCGGCACGCCGGCAAAGATTGCCTCTTCGATTGCCGGCAGGCCTTCCGTTGTTCCGGGTATCTTGATGAAAAGGTTGGGCCGCCCGGCGCGGACGTGGAGCGTCTTGGCAGCGGCAATCGTGCTGACGGTGTCATGCGAGAGTAGCGGAGAGACCTCAAGGGATACCCATCCGTCCACGCCATCGGTCCGATCATGGATTTCCCTGAAAAGATCTGCTGCCCGGGTCAGATCATCCAGCGCAAGATCGAAGAAGAGGGCCTCGACAGCATTTGTGTTTGCCAAATCCCCGCGAATCGCCGCGTCGTAGGAGGCGCTATTTTTGATGCTATGATCGAAGATCGTCGGATTGGATGTCAGTCCAGTCACCGAGAACTCCTGGATGTAGCGTTCGAGGGTGCCCCCGTTGAGCAGATCCCGTGTAATATTGTCGAGCCAGAGGCTCTGGCCAAGATTGTGCAGTAGTTCAGTAGGCTTCATCATTTTTCAGTGATACTTTGTCCGGTCGGCCTCGGGACGACAGCCGCAGACTGAGACAATACAAAATGGAAAAGCGGCAGTGGCTTAGGCGAGCGGCTCTTTCAAAAACCGGTTTAGGAATGCCGCCTGTTCGCCCAATTCGCGCTCGATGACGAGGAGACGGTTGTATTTTGCTATGCGTTCACTGCGGCAGAGTGATCCGGTTTTGATCTGGCCGGCATCGGTGCCTACCGCTAGGTCTGCGATGAAGGTGTCTTCGGTTTCTCCAGATCGATGGGAGATTACCGCTCCGTATCCGGCCTTCTGAGCCATTGCCACGGTTTCCAATGTCTCGGTTACTGTACCAATTTGATTGAGCTTGATGAGAATGGCATTGGCAATGCCGTCGCGGATACCCTGGGCAAAGATTCTGGGATTGGTTACGAAGTTATCGTCGCCCACCAGTTGCAGCGGGCCGCCCAACGCTTTTGTAAGCGCTTTCCAGCCCTCGCTATCTTCCTCGGCCATTCCATCTTCAAGCGAGACGAGGGGGTACTTCTTCGACCACTCTGTGTATAAAGCGATCATTTCGGCAGAGGACTTGCGGGAGTGATCTGATTTTGTGAAGACGTAGGCGCGTTGCTTGTAGAACTCACTTGAGGCGGGATCGAGGGCGATTGCGATGTCCTGCTTCGGAGTATAACCCGCAGTCTTGATGGCTTCGACGATGAGTTCCACTGCTTCCTCATTGGAATCCAGGCTGGGGGCGAACCCACCCTCGTCTCCGACTGCGGTGACGAGGCCGCGGTTCTGGAGCAGCTTCTTCAAGGTATGGAATGTCTCGGCCCCGTACCGGAGCGCCTCTGAAAACTTGGGAGCGCCGATCGGGAAGATCATGAACTCCTGGAAGTCCACATTGTTTGTGGAGTGCATGCCGCCGTTCAATACGTTCATCATGGGTAGCGGGATGACAAATGGTGAGCCGTCCTCTCCCCCGTGGAGCTTGCGAATGTGCAAATAGAGCGGGACACCAAGATCAGTCGCAGCCGCGCGGCAGACTGCCATTGAAACGCCAAGGATGGCATTCGCGCCAAGCTTCGATTTGTTGGGAGTGCCGTCCAGTTTGCACATCAATTCATCAATGTCCTGCTGCTGATGCGGGGACTTGCCCTTGACCGCGGGGGCGATGATATCATTCACATTCGCCACCGCCGTGAGCACGCCGAGACCGCCATAGCGCTTCGCATCTCCATCGCGAAGCTCCACCGCTTCCCGGGTGCCAGTGGAGGCACCAGAGGGAACACATGCAGTGGCACTAATGCCGCTATCCAAATCAACCCTGACCATGACGGTCGGGTTGCCTCGCGAGTCTAGGATTTCCTGGGCGTGGACAGTGGTAATTTTTGCGTACATGTTTCCCATCCGGTTACTCTGTCCTTCAATTACTCCGGGCAATCACGCGTGCACCGGCTCCAGTACGGGAGCAGATTTGGCCGGTTTGATTCCGCCCTTTGGAACATGTCCCGGCCCGGCTTGACTTACCTCAGCGGGAGCATCGGTCGCATTCTCCTTGAAATTGCGTTCGAACATCCCGGCCAGTTCCCGTGCTTTTTTGTCATAGGCGGCAGGGTCCTTCCATGTTTTGCGAGGTGCAAGGATCTCCGACGGCACGCCGGGACAGGAGTCGGGCACACCGATGCCGAAGATGGGATCCTTGGTCATGGGGGCGTCCTTCATCGCTCCGGACAATACAGCTTTCACCATCTCCCTTGTGGCCGAGAGTTTAATGCGATCACCCGTTCCGTAAGGGCCACCACTCCAGCCGGTATTGAGCAGCCAGACGTCCACCTTGTGCTTCGCGATTTTTTCGCCCAGCAGTTTGGCATAAGTTAGCGTAGGTAGTGCCATGAATGGCGCTCCGAAACAGGCGCTAAAAGTCGCTTCCGGCTCCGTCACGCCGGCCTCGGTGCCGGCCACCTTCGCAGTGTATCCGGAAATAAAGTAATACATCGCCTGCTCAGGCGTAAGCCGCGCGAGAGGAGGCAATACGCCAAAGGCGTCGCAGGTCAGCATGATGATATTTTTGGGATGACCGCCTTTGCCCGAGGCCGCCATGTTTGGGATTTGGGTGATCGGGTATGCGCCGCGCGTGTTTTCCGTGAGGGACGCATCGTCCAGATTCACATGGCGCGTTTGGGAATCGATGGCGACGTTTTCCAACACCGTGCCGAATTGCCGGGTGGTCGCATAGATTTCCGGTTCGCCCTCCGGCGAGAGGCGGATAAGCTTTGCGTAGCAGCCTCCTTCGAAATTGAAGATGCCGTCATCGCTCCAGCCATGCTCATCATCGCCAATCAATGTCCGGTCGGGATCGGCCGAGAGTGTGGTTTTGCCAGTGCCGGAGAGGCCGAAGAAGACCACGACGTCATTCTCATCCTTCCCGTAGTTGGCCGATGAATGCATGGCCATCACATCGCGCTGCGGCATGAGATAATTCATCACCGTGAAGATCGATTTCTTGATCTCGCCGGCGTAGGCGGTGCCGCCGATGAGGATGAGCTTCTGCCCGAGATGAAGCAGGATAAAGGCGTCGGAGTGCGTGCCGTCCACCTCCGGTTCCGCATGAAAATTCGGCGCATGAATCACCGTGAACTCGGGCACATGCGCGGCGAGCTTCGCGGCATCGAGCTCGCGGATGAACATATTGCGCGCGAACAACGCGGGCCACGCGTGCTCCGAGATGATGCGGATCGGCACCCGGTAGCGCTCGTCGGCACCCGCATAACAATTCTGGATGAAGAGATCCTTCCCCTGAAGGTAAGCGCAGAGGCGCTCCTTGACGCCGGCGAACTTGGCCGGTGCAATCTCCCGATTGACCTTGCCCCAGCCAATTTTGCTTTCGCTGGTGGGCTCGCGCACAAAGAACTTATCCTTCGGCAGGCGTCCGGTGTATTGCCCGGTCCGCACCACGAGCGGCCCGAGATGACTGAGCATGCCCTCGTGGCGGCGGATGGCCTCCTCGTAGAGTGCGGGAGCGGGCAGGTCCCAATAGACGTTGCCAATGTTTTCCAGGCCCAGATGCGTAAGGCTCTCGGTTTTTTGAAGCGGTGCGGTGTTCATTATGTATTTTGAAAGAATGGGTCAGGCGATCTTGCGGGCGGATACCTGGAACCCGTGGGCGAGCTAGGTGAACGCGGCGACCTGTTTCGTCTGCCACTCGGCGTCGTAGCCGAGCTCCCGCGCCATCAGATCCGCCACGCGCGGCGCCATGCGGACGGCTGCCTTTGCATTGAGAAACAAGGCGCGGGTGCGGCGGGCGAGGACGTCCTCGATGTCGCGCGCCATCTCCTCGCGGGCGGCCCAGACGACTTCGGCCGCCAGATAAGGGAGCTCCCCATCGAGCTGCTCACCCAGTTTCGGGGATTCGGCGATCAGCGCCCGGATCGCGACGGCATCCGTTCCATAGAACGAAAGGGAGCCAAACATCGAGGCGTCGATGTGATAGCCGTGGACGTGCAGGGTCTTTGTGATGCAGGCGACCTCCGGCAGGTCACCCAATGTGGCGGCCTGGTCCACGCAATCCTCCGCCATATTGCGATAGGTGGTCCACTTGCCTCCGGCGATGCTGAGCAGGCCGCTGCGATCGATGTGGATGACGTGGTCGCGTGAGAGTTTGGAGGTGTTCTTGCCTTCGCCTGACTTCGCCAGCGGACGGATGCCCGCGAAGACGCTGAGGATGTCCGCGCGTGTCGGCGCCTTGGCCAGATAAAGGGCGCCCGTGCTGAGCATGAAATCGATTTCCTGGTCGAGCGCCACAGGCTCCACGGGTACATGGTCCATGGGCGTATCCGTGGTGCCGACGAGGGTGTGCCCGTGCCACGGGATGGCAAACATCACGCGCCCATCGCTGGTATGCGGCACCATGATCGCGGTATCGCCGGGCAGGAAGGAGCGATCCAGAACAAGGTGCGCGCCCTGGCTTGGCGAGATCATCGACTCGGCCTCAGGCTCGGCCAGCTTGCGGACCGAATCGGTAAACGGCCCGGTCGCATTGATCACGACGCGGGCGTGCGCGATGCTCTTTGCCCCGGTCTCCATATCTTCCCATTCCACACCGTTCACCATTCCATCCTCGCTCTTCTGCAATGCGGTGACGCGGGCGTAATTGATGAGCGTGCCGCGATGCTCGACCGCCGTCGCGGCGAGCTGGATCAGCAGCCGGGTATCGTCAAATTGACCATCGAAGTAAACCACTCCGCCCATCAGGCCTTCTGTCTTGATATTCGGCAGCCGGCGCGCCGTTTCCTCGCTGGAGAGATATTCCGAAGGTCCGAATCCGTACTTGCCGGACATTAATTGATAGAGCTTGAGTCCGATTCCGTAGAACGGCCCTTCCCACCATGAGTAACTGGGGACGATGAACGGAAGATCGCTCACCAGATGGGGCGCGTTCTGCCGCAGCAGCCCGCGCTCCCGCAGCGCCTCCAGGACCAGCGAGATATTGCCCTGCTCAAGATAGCGCACTCCGCCATGGACGAGCTTGGTGCTGCGGCTGGAGGTGCCTTTGCCAAAATCATCCCGCTCCAGGAGCAGTGTGGCGTAACCTCGCGCCGATGCATCTACGGCAACCCCGACTCCGGTGGCTCCGCCGCCAATAACGATGATGTCCCACGGCTCCTTGCGAGCCGTGGCCTGTTGCAGCATGGATTTACGATTCATAGATTACTTTTTCTTCCGGCTTTTTGTTTTCGCGGGCTTCTTATCCTTTGGCGCCCAGCCTGCGGCTCTCAGCAGCGCTTCGTTCCAGCGTCCGCGCAATTCCGCGACATGGGATGCGCCCATTTTGGGTTCAAAAGTTTTGTCCACCTTCCACTGGGTGCTGAGCTCGTTGGTATCCTTCCAAAATCCAACCGCCAGCCCCGCGAGGTAGGCCGCGCCGAGCGCAGTCGTCTCAATGATGGCCGGGCGCACCACGGGCACACCGAGGAGGTCCGCCTGGAATTGCATCATCGGCTCGCTGCGCGACCCGCCGCCATCGACGCGCAATTCCTTAAGATGCTTGCCAGTATCCGCGCGCATGGCGTCAACGAGGTCTGCCACCTGGAATGCCACACCCTCCAGCGCGGCGCGGGCGATCTGCGCGGCGCCGGTGTCGCGGGTGATGCCGATAATGGTCCCGCGCGCATATGCGTCCCAATGCGGAGCGCCGAGCCCAGTAAACGCCGGAACCATTACAACGCCTCCGCTGTCCGGCACCGAGGCGGCGAGCATATCCACCTCTTGCGCGGAGCGGACAAGCTGCAAGCCGTCTCGCAACCACTGGATCACGGCGCCGCCGATGAAAACGCTGCCTTCCATTGCAAACTCGCGCTGCTTGCCAATCTTCCATGCGACCGTGGTCAGCAGGCGATTTTTTGAAGCCACGGGCTTTGTGCCGATATTCTGGAGGAGGAAACAGCCGGTGCCGAAGGTGTTCTTCGCAAGGCCGGGGCTGACGCACATCTGGCCGAAAAGCGCAGACTGTTGATCGCCTGCCGCGCCGGCGATCTTGACGCCGCCGAGTCCAAGCGACGTTGTGATTTCGCCATACACTTCGCTCGATGTCCGAATCTCCGGAAGCATGCTCGCGGGGATTTTAAAAAGCGCGAGCAACTCCTTGTCCCACTCTCCGGTGTGGAGATTGTACAGAAGCGTGCGGGACGCATTGCTGGGGTCTGTGACGTGAGCGTGATGCTGGCTGGTTAGCTTCCAGATGAGCCATGTTTCGACGGTGCCGAAGAGCAGCTCGCCGCGTTCCGCACGGGCTCGGGCTCCGGGGACATTGTCGAGAATCCAGGCAATCTTGGTGGCGCAGAAATAGGAATCGAGCAGCAGCCCGGTGCGCTTCTGGATCATGGGATCGTGACCCGCAGCACGCAGATCGTCGCACATCCCGGCGGTGCGTCGGTCCTGCCAGACGATGGCGTTATGGACCGCATCGCCGGTTTTGCGATCCCAGACGATGGTGGTCTCACGCTGATTGGTGATGCCGAGGCCCACGACATCACTGGGCCGGATGCGAGCGCGCCCGAGCGCCTCTACGGCGACGGACATTTGCGTGAACCAAATCTCCTGCGGATCGTGTTCCACCCAGCCGGGCTTGGGATAAATTTGGCGGATTTCCTTTTGGGCAACGGCGCAAATCTGGCCGTCGTGATCGAAGAGGATGGCGCGGACGCTGGTGGTGCCGGAGTCGAGAGCGAGGATGTAGGGCATGATGTTACGGGGGGTGTGAAAGTGAGTGAGGCCACTCAGCCAATGAGCGCTTTGTAACTCAATGCGCCAAGAACGCCGCCAATAATCGGGCCGACAATCGGAACCCATGCATAGCCCCAGTCCGATCCACCCTTCCCGGCAATGGGCAGGATGGCATGCGCGATTCTTGGGCCAAGATCGCGCGCCGGATTAATGGCATAACCCGTAGGACCACCGAGTGAGAGACCGATGGAGAAAATCAAAAGACCGATCAGCAGTGGGCCGAAGCCGGTTGCCCAACCAGGCTGAGTCAAATTGTAGCTTGAAGGAAGCGACAGTGCCCCGAATACGAGCACTGTGGCACCGATGATCTCGCACAAAAAATTTGCCATGGGGCAGCGGATCGCCGGAATCGTACAAAATATCCAGAGCTTTGCGTCCGTGTCCTCCGACGCTTTCCAGTGCGGCAAGTAAGTCAGCCACACCAGAACGCCACCCATCACACCCCCGGCGGTCTGTGCAATGATATACCCAGGAACCATCGCCCATGGGAATCGACCGATTGACGCCAACCCGATCGTGATCGCCGGGTTAAAATGCGCTCCGCTTTGCCTCGCGAACGCATACACCGCCACCATCACCGCCAATCCCCAGCCGGTCGCGATGACGATCCATCCGCCGCCGAACCCCTTCGATTTTGCCAGCCCAATATTGGCGCAGACTCCGTCACCCAGGAGAATCATAAGGGCTGTTCCAACAAACTCCGCGATATAGGGGGTCATGGTGTTCATAAGGGGTGTCCCGTTGGATTCGCCTCGAAACGTGGTGTCACGTGTCACAAACTTTCCGCGGAACTCGCAAAGGCTAGCGCATCCGGAATCTCTTTGACCAATACCTCCTTTGTGCCTGCGTCATAGCATAAGGCTATTCGAAACCCCCACCAGAGACCTATTCATCTGAGAGGATGCAAAACCTATCCATGACGGTTCGATAGCTATCGGCTATGCGCTGAGCAATGCGCAAGTAAATGAGAATTCGTCGCGTTGCATTAGCCGCTTCCGGGATTGTCCCTTTTGGAATCCCTTGTTCTGGAGGGGAGAAAGCGCCACATTACTCGAAGGTTTGGGGGCCAACCCACGCCACGCGAAAGGGTGAGTTTCCATCAGTATCCGGGCGGCACGATAGCGATTAGCATAGCTCATAGCTATGGCCTGATGATTTGGGAAGTATTGGTCCATTTGGGAGATTTCTAAGATGATCCATTTTAGGGATCCGTGATGTGAGACGAACGGATGCCTGAAATTGCAAATAGCAATCGGTCCATAATGAACCGCAAAAAACTGAAGCCTGGAAATTCGTGGATGGAAGCGCTGAGCCGCGCCCAACAGGCGCTGCCCGCGGCATGGGATGGACCAAACAAGTCGCTGCTCAATCTCGTCGGCGGCAAGTGGTGTGAACCGGGACACCCCCGGCTGCTGCTGTCGCCGGTAGACGGCGCGCCTCTGGGGGCCTATCCGATGATCGATCTCGAAGCCGCGCGGGAAGCCGTGACACTCGCCGCGAGGGAAGCCGTGGATTGGGGCCGGACTCCCATCACGGAACGCAAACGCCGCGTCGCCGCATGCGTGGAGCAGCTCCGGCTGCATCGCGAACTTCTTGCCCTCCTGCTGGTCTGGGAGATCGGCAAGCCGTACCCTCAGGCGCTCACCAGCGTGGACCGGTGCATCGCTGGCGCAGAGTGGTATACGGAGCACATTGTCGAGATGCTCGGCGACCGGAAGCCGCTCGGCCTGGTCTCAAATATCGCGTCATGGAATTATCCCCTCTCCGTGCTCGTGCATTCGCTGCTGGTGCAGATGCTTTGTGGAAACGCAGTCATTGCGAAAACTCCCACAGATGGCGGCATCTTTTCGCTCACGCTCTCCATCGGTCTGGCGCGCCAGTGCGGCCTGCCGGTGTCACTGGTAAGCGGGAGCGGTGGCCGGCTCTCCGACGCGCTGGTCCGTAACGACGCAATCGCCTGCCTGGCATTCGTCGGCGGCAAAAGCAACGGCGGGAAGATCGCGGCCAGCCTCTTTGACCAAAACAAGCGCTACATGCTGGAAATGGAGGGGGTGAATACTTATGGCATCTGGAGCTATGGCGATTTTGCGGGACTCGCCGAGCAGTTAAGAAAGGGCTTTGCCTATGCAAAGCAGCGATGCACGGCCTACCCGAGATACGTGATCCAGCGGGAGCTTCTCCCGAAGTTTCTCGCTGCCTACCTGCCGATGCTGCAATCCCTCCGCTTCGGACATCCGCTCCTTGTGGACCATGAGGATGATCCGTTGCCGAACCTTGACTTTGGGCCACTGATCAATCGCGCAAAAGTGGACGAGCTTCATGTCCGGCTCAGTGCGGCACGGGGGCTTGGGGCGAAGATCATTCACGAGGGAGATATGAGGGAAGAGATGTTTCTTCCCGGTCAGGAGATCGCGGCATATCTGCCGCCGATTGCGGTCATTGATCTACCCAGGGCATGCGATCTCTATCACCGTGAACCTTTCGGACCCGTCGATAGCATTGTCGTGGTGGATACCATCGAGGAGATGATCACGGAAATGAACATCTCCGGCGGCGCGCTCGTCGCCTCGCTGGCCACGGACGATCAGACCATTGGCGGCGCAGTTCGGGAACAGGTGCGTGCGTTTAAATTCGGAGTCAATCAGATGCGAAGCCGGGGAGACCGCGAGGCGCCCTTCGGGGGAATTGGGGGCAGTTGGAAGGGATGTTTTGTGGGCGGCAAATACCTCGTCCATGCGGTCACCGAGGGACCGGTCGGCGAACGCCTCCATGGTAACTTCCCCGACAGCATCCTCCTGCCCGAACCACGCTAACCTGCGACAAAAATGACTGACACTCCGAAGCCCACCAGCCACCAATTGGTTCTGCTGCGCCATGGGGAGAGCATCTGGAACAAAGAGAACCGCTTCAGCGGCTGGACGGACGTTGATTTGAGCGAACACGGAGTGGAACAGGCGCGGAAGGCCGGGCGGGCGCTTAAGGAGGGCGGGTTTGTATTCGATGTTGCTTATACATCGGTGCTCAAGCGGGCGATCCGCACGCTCTGGATGGTGCTCGATGGGATGGACCTCATGTGGATTCCTGTCCATCGGGATTGGCGGCTGAACGAGCGGCACTACGGCGCGCTGCAAGGCCTGAACAAAGCCGGGACCGCAAAGCAATATGGCGATGCGCAGGTCAAGCTATGGCGGCGCAGTTACGATATCCGACCGCCTGCGTTGGAGCCGCAGGATCCACGGCACCCCTGCCATGATCCCCGCTACAAAAACGTGCCGGAGGATCAACTCCCCGCGACGGAGAGCCTGAAGGATACTGGAGCGCGGTTCCTGCCATACTGGCGGGCCAAGATCGCGCCAGCGGTGCGGAGCGGCCAGAACGTGCTGATAGCCGGTCATGGAAACAGCCTGCGCGCGCTGGTGAAGCATCTCGATGGCGTGTCTAACGCCGATATCGTCGATCTGAATATCCCCACCGGAATCCCCCTCGTGTACGAACTGGATCAGCAACTCCATCCCATCCGCCATGATTACCTGGGAGATCCGGAAGCGGTCCAACACGCGATGCAGACCGTCGCGAACCAGGCCTCTCAGCATCATGAATCGCTAATGTAACATTCCAACACCCCCCACCCCCAATGAAACAGAAACTATTATTCCCACTCCGCTCAACGAACCTACTTCGCGCACTCGCCTGCGCGATGCTGCCTTTTCTCACAACCTGCCTCACCACATACGCTGGCACCATTGATACGGGCAATAGTCCGTTAATCCAAAAACTAAACGCTTCCCTATGGGACCAGCAATATATGCTGGGAGATTGGGGTGGCGCCCGTACCGAACTGGCCAAAAGGGGGATTTCCTTTCAACTCGGCAATATCGGCGACCTGATGGGCGATGTCTCGGGCAGCCAGGAACATCACCTTGCTTACTTCGGTCGATTCCGCGCCTCGGTCGATATCGACTTCAATGCGCTGGCTAATTTTGACGGCGAACTCTTCTTCTCCGGCATCTGGCAATACGGTGAGAACCTCTCCGGCCGATACCTCGGTACCAACACCCTCACGAGCAGCATTGCCGGGGTAAACAGCGTCCGGATCGATCAACTTTGGTACCAACAGGGCTTTGACGACGGCAAACTCAAGATCAAGCTCGGTCAGGTCGCCGCGGTTAATGAGTTTGGCGCCACTGATTTCTTCGACATCCTCATGAACGATGAACTCGGTTACGCGCCCAATGCCATCTTTAATACCCGGCAACCGTTCAGCCCTGCGGGCAAGCCCGGTGCGATAATCACCTGGGATCTGTCTGACCTGAAGCCCGGCTTGTATGTAAAGGGTGGCGTTTTCACGACTTATAAGAACCCATATAATCCCGATGCCTATGGAGTTGATTACAATGATGATTTCGGACACGGCCTGGCAGCTTCCCTGGAGTTCGGTTACAAGGAACAAAAGAGCAACTATGCCGGTGTCTATAAGTTGGGGGTCAACGCCGATCCTTCGTCAATCTATTACAATCCTGCGACCAACCAGGAATACCGTGGCGACATCAACGTCTATGCCACGGTGGAAAAGACCGTTTACCACCCCGTAAACCCGGATGGCCAGCTCTGCGCGGATAAGGGTCTCGATCTCCTTTTCGAATTCGTAGGGGAACCGGGCGACCGCAATCCGATCCAATATGAATTTACCACCGGGGGACGTTATACCGGCCTTATTCCCGGGCGGGACAAGGACAAAGCCGGCTTCGGGATCATTTACTCGAATAATGGCAGCGCATTCAGCCAGGCGAACGAGCAAACCAGCGGAGCCGGCCTGGGAGGTGAGACCACGCTGGAGATCGACTATCAGGTCAACCCCGCCGCATGGCTTTCCATCCAGGGAGACGCTCAATACATTATTGATCCCGGCGGGAATGCCAACCGCGACAACATTCTCGTTCTGGGACTTCGCACGATTGTGCAGTTCTAGCCAAACCGCATTCATATCGCACTGCGACACTGCTCAGTAGATCGTCAGGAATCGTCAACGATATGCACGGTTCTTGAAGTCTCGCTACGCGGAGTCGCTTTATGTTAGTTTCCTCGAACGCCAAAGCCAAATCGGCTGTTGCGAGATCGCTTAGCGTCTTTCGACATCGCTCGTTCCTGATCTTCTGGATAGGCGCCTGCATTTCCAACACAGGAAACTGGACCGAAAATGCGGCTCAGAGTTGGGCCGTAACCAGCCAGACCGCCAGCAATCCGCACCAGGGATTTCTAGTCGAATTATTACAATTCGCGGACTTTTGCCCGGTACTGCTCCTCGCACTCCTGGCAGGTGTGATATCGGACCGGGTGAACCGGAAGGTTTGGTTGATCACGCTTCAATCGCTGGCCGCGGCTCTCGGCGCGGGTCTGGCCGTAATGGCATTCCTTGGACGTGCGACGCCATGGGTAGTCATCTTTTTTACATTCCTGGAAGGGATTATATGGGCTCTCAATGGTCCGGTTTTTCTTTCAGTCGTACCCAGCCTCGTTCCGCGCCCTGAGATGGGTCGCGCCATTGCCCTTAATTCCGTCCAGTTCAACATGGCGCGGCTATGCGGGCCGATGCTGGCGGCCGCGCTCATTGGCGCAGTTGGCGTAAAAGGGGCTTTCACTTTCAACGCCTGCACATTCTTCCCGCTGCTGATTTCGCTTTTAATCGCCGTGCCGAGCATCGCTGCTCCCTCGCGACACGCCAAAACATCCATTGGGGTGGACATCCGGGAGGGCCTAAAGTTCGTATGGTCGGGTCCCGGCACGCGGCGCCTTACCATCATGAGCGTGACATTCATGTTCCTGGCCGCGCCTTTGCAAGGTTTGCTGCCGGTATTTGCGCAGAGCGTCCTGAAAGGCGGCCCGACGCTCTTTGGCCTGATGCTATCCGCAATAGGACTGGGCTCCATATTGGGGGCATTCCTTCTGGCATGGATTCCCTCTTACTACCCGCGCCACCATATGATCCCACTTGCCATGTGCGGTTTTGCGGCGATCGGCCTGTTTTTCAGCTTTTCAAGGACACAATCATTAAGCCTCATCATCCTGGTAGCCAGCGGCGCATTTTGGCTCCTGAGCCTCAATTCGAGTAACACTGCCAATCAACTCCTCGCCACGGATGCAAACCGTGGCCGCGTGCTTTCGATTATGCTTCTGGCCCAGCAAGGCGGAATGCCGCTCGGACACCTATTTGCGGGGTTGCTCACACACTACATGTCCCCACAGTGGGTCCTTCGAATTATGCTCGGGTTTCTCTTTGTGGTAATGACGGCTTTCGTCTTCATACGTGAGCCCGCAATTGACAATATGCCGCGCCGCAAGAGAGCCAGGCCCACCCTTTGGGATAGCGTTTGGGAAGCAATTAGCGCCTATTCCCACCGCCCGGTCTATCCGGCGGATATCGCCGTGTCCTTAAAACCGGGGGAAACCGCCGGCACCCGTATCTAACACTGAATGCAGCGCGGTCGAATTTTTGCTTTGAGTTACGTCGTCCCCTGTCCGGCCCCGTTTTACCCAGTGAAGCACGGTCATAGGGGCATAAAATATCTTCGGAAGATCCATTAACTTCAAAAGACTGACAACTACTGCCGGCTTTCCGTTTGTTTTATGTATTCATACCAGTTCGGGTGAGTGCAAACCGCATGAACTTCGCCGTATGCCTTCGCATACCGGCAATCAAGAGAATCAGCCACCAGGCAAACTCCGTAGTGGATTCCGATGTCCAACGGTGATGTACGACATAGCTTTGGATTCGGTAGAATGTGAATCGTGGGGGCGATTTCAGGAATGATCGTCGGTGCCGTCATATTATGGTGTTTACCCATCTCTGAATCGGTTCTGGACATCAAAGCGAGGGTTGACTTTTTCGTGCTTGAACGGAAACATCTCCACCGTTACATACCCTGTTTTCACTTTGCCCTGCCAGCCAGCAAATCATGCACCGCGGTCAGCAGCTTTATCCTAGTGTAAGGTTTAATGAGGCACGTTGGCACGTCCAGGGTTCGGAGTTCCTTCATTCGTTTGTCATCGCTGCGCCCGCTCGACGCTATGATGGCAATCTCCGGCTTTATCTTCCGAAGGGTCCGGATCAGTGTAATTCCATCCATAAATGGCATCATGAGATCGGTTATAACGGCTTTGATCTCCCCGAACTGGTGGGCAAAAATGGCAAGCGCTTCCGTGCCATCTCCGGCCATTACTACCCGATAGCCGTGCCTCTCAAGGATCATCTCGGCCATTTCGCAAATCGGACGTTCATCATCCACGACCAGCAGAAGCTCGCCATTGCCAGGCGGGGCATATTCCTCGATGTCTTCCTTTATCCGCTCTTCCGCATCTCCGGCTGCAGGAAGGAACACATTGAAGGTCGTTCCGGCACCCACCTCGCTGTAAACATTGATAAAGCCGCCGTGACTTTTCACGATGCCGATGGTGGTCGAAAGCCCGAGGCCAGTTCCCTTTCCCACTTCTTTGGTAGTAAAGAATGGGTCAAAGATTTGATCAATAATCTCGGGAGGAATTCCAGTGCCGGTGTCGCTTACCTTAATGACAACATACGCGCCGGGCCTTGCTCCCGGCATCATAGTGGCCATTTGTTCGTCGATCATGAGATTCTCCAGTGAAATCATAATTTCTCCGCCGTCCGGCATCGCATCGCGAGCGTTGACGCAAAGATTGAGCAGAATC
>Ga0302278_10002515_pt1 | contig 21130 bp, 19 predicted proteins | sample III_Bog_N3_2_FD_194543 | JGI IMG/M metagenome (GOLD analysis project Ga0302278, IMG submission 194543) | Peat permafrost microbial communities from Stordalen Mire near Abisko, Sweden - III_Bog_N3_2 | ecosystem: Environmental > Terrestrial > Soil > Wetlands > Peat | place: Sweden: Abisko...
GAACGCGCCCTTGACACCGGCCTCCCCACACCGACGCCTCTCAAGGCGATTTTTACGGCCAAGGGCCGTAAAAATCGCCTTGACAAAGCCGACGTTGTCATACACGGCCAATAAGAAACTGGCGGCGGGCTGGACTTGCGACAATAGGAAGCAATCGGGAGGCGTTCGTGGCCGAGATTCGCGCATCGTTCTGGCGTAGAAACCGATGGCTCAAGTGGGTCGGCGCCAGCTTGCTATTGCTGCTGGCGGCACTGGCGGTGGTTGTATCTCTCCTTCTGCATCGTGCTGAACCGTTCGTGCGCGCCCGCATCGTTCAAGCTTTGCAAGACCGCTTTCATGCGCGCGTCGAGCTGGACAGCTTTCATATGTCGCTCGCCCATGGGCTGCAGGCAGAGGGCCACGGCTTGCGCATCTGGCCGCCGGCACAGGTGGAGGGCGTAAACGTGCCTTCGGGCGCGTATTCCAACGACCCGCTCATCACCCTGGACGAATTCCGGTTCCACGCACCGCTCCACTACAAGCCGGGCAAGCCATTTCATATCTCCGTGGTTGAATTGAAGGGGCTCGAAATTCACTTGCCCCCCAAATCGCACTTCAGCCACGCATCCGGGGATGCGAAGGCCGTCCCCAATGCCCCACTGATCGTTTTTGTGGTGGACAGGATCGAATGCATCTCGGCACACCTTGTTCTTGAAACCAGCAAGCCAGGCAAGCTGCCGCTGGATTTCGCCATCGCCCAATTCAACCTGACCGACGCTGCGGGGGGCTCCATCCGTTCAGGGAGCGTGATGCGGTTTGAGGCGGAGCTGACCAATCCGCGACCGGTCGGAACGATCCACTCCACCGGCGCCATTGGGCCTTGGGAAGTTTCAGATCCTGGCGAGAGCCCCATTCGGGGCGACTACACCTTTGACCACGCTGACCTGTCCACCTTCAAGGGGATCGCGGGCATTCTATCTTCCACCGGCAAATACCAGGGAACGCTGCGCGACCTGGTGGTGGATGGCGACACGGATACGCCTGATTTCCGGCTGACGCACTTCGGGATTTCGCTGCCGCTGCACACGCATTTCCACGCCAAGGTGGATGCCACTAACGGCGACACGTGGCTTGAACCTGTCGATGCTACTCTGGGGCACTCGCACTTCACGGCGCAAGGGCAGGTGGTTCGCGTGGTCGCACCCGATCCGGCCGGCGGCAAGCCAATCGGCAAGGGACACGACATTGCCCTCAACATCGACGTCGGCCCAGCGCGCATTGAAGACTTTCTGCACCTTGCCAGCCACACGCAGACGACCTTGCTCACCGGGGCGGTCACGATGAAGGCTGCGCTGCACATTCCGCCGGGGCCCGCGCCGGTACACGAGCGGCTGACTCTGCATGGCGTCTTCAATCTCGACCAGGCGCGATTTACCAGCACAAAAATCCAGGACGGGATTACGCAGCTTAGCCTGCGCGGGCAGGGCCGGCCTAAGGAGGTCAAAGCGGCGGATCCCTCGAGCGTGCGCTCGACGATGCAGGGGAATTTTCAGTTGGCGGCCGGGGTGGTGACATTGCCCACGCTGACCTACACCGTTCCAGGCGCAACCATCCAGTTAAAGGGAACTTACGGCGTGGAAGGCGGCGCCCTGGACTTTGCGGGAGCCGCCAAGCTCGACGCGACCGTTTCACAGGTGGTGGGTGGCGTGTGGGGAGTGCTGCTGAAGCCCGCCGACCGCTACTTCAAGAAAGACGGCGCCGGCACGGAGATTCCCGTCCACATTTCAGGAACGCGGGAAAATCCGGCGTTTGGCGTTGAAATTGGGCGGTTGAAGCTTGGCGCCAAGGCCGCACCCGCTCCGACGCCGGAAAAGCCTTAACGCTGGCGCCTCTCGGCCGCCGCCTCAGACAGACGGCCTCCAATTCCTGACCTGGATGTGATAGTTTTTCATGCGACACACTGCTGCCGAATTTACGAGCAGCGGAAACAAACAGGAGACCGCAATGCATTGGACCAGCAAGATCGCAATCTGTGCCATAGCCTCGTCTATCGGAGCCATGGCGCTCTCCCTGGGAGGGCAAACCGCGCCTCCCAAGGCCGCCGCAACCACCGCATCCACCGAGCAGAACTGGTGGAAGAACGCAGTCATTTACGAGATTTACCCGCGCAGTTTCCAGGACTCCAACGGAGACGGCATCGGTGACCTCAACGGCATAACCCAACGTCTCGACTACCTGAAGGACCTGGGCATCGACGCCATCTGGCTTTCGCCCGTCTATCCCTCGCCGCAGGTCGATTTCGGGTACGACATCTCCGACTATAAAAACATCGACCCCCAGTACGGCACTTTGAAGGACTTCGATCGCCTGGTGGCCGAGGCGGAGAAGCGCCATATCCGCATCCTCATGGACATGGTGATGAACCACAGCTCCGACAAGCACGATTGGTTCATCCAGTCGCGCTCGTCGCGCACCAATCCCTACCGCGATTGGTACATGTGGCACGACGGCAAGGGCGAAACCGCAACCGACAAAGGCGAGGTGCCGAATAACTGGCAGTCGGACTTCGGAGGCTCGGCGTGGCAGTGGGACGAGAAGACGCGCCAGTACTACTACCACAAGTTCTATATCCAGCAGCCTGACGTGAACTGGGACAACCCCAAGATCCACGATGCCTTCAAGGACATCGTTGGCTTCTGGCTCAAGCGCGGCGTGGGCGGCTTCCGCTTTGACGCCATTACGACGCTCTTCGAAGATCCCCAGATGCGCGACGAGGATGTTCTGCTGGACAAGGACGGCAAGCCGGTCCTCGACCCAGCCGGCAAACCCGCACTGAACGATACGCGCACCAACAACCTGCCCGGCACACACCCTGTCATGCAGGAGATGCGCGCCTGGAGCGACACGTTCAACTCGAACAAGTTCCCCGGCACGCGCGTCTTGATCGGCGAGACCTATCTGCCGAATATCGCGGAACTGGCCAAGCAATATGGGGCGGCGGACAAGCCTGAATTCCACTTGCCCATGGACACGCAGGTGGGCTTCATCAACAAGCTCAACGTGGCCGAATTCCGCGCCAAACTGAACGACGTGGAGACAGGCATCAACGGCAATATCCCGCTGCTGGTTTTTGATAACCACGACAATCCGCGGCTCGACGCACGATATGGCGACGGGGTACACGACACTGACATTCAGCGCGTGATTTCGACGATGCTCTTCGCGAGCCGCGGCACGGCGCTGTTCTATTACGGCGACGAAATCGGCATGAAGACCACTCCGCCCACCCGCAAGGAAGACGTGAAGGATCCGGTTGGCATCGTCGCCTGGCCCTATTTCAAGGGGCGCGACGGCGAGCGGACTCCGATGCAGTGGGACGCAACGCCGAACGCGGGCTTTGCTCCGGCGGCGACTACGCCGTGGCTGCCGGTGCCCCCTACTTACACAACCGTCAACGTGAAGGCCGAGGTGGGCGATCCCAATTCCCTCTTCACGTGGTACCAGGCCCTGATCCGTCTGAAGAAGACCAATCCGACATTTGCGCACGGCGATAACAACATGCTCGACACGGCCAACACCAAGGTGCTGAGCTGGGTGCGTCAAATAGCAGGAGCGCCCGCTGTGGTAGTGTCTGTCAACTTTACGGCCGACCCGCAGACGGTCAGCCTCACCGTTCCCAACTCCAGCGGCACCGTGAAGACACTCCTGAAGACTCCCAGCGCGAAGGACCCAGCGTCGATCAGCCAGATCGAGCTAGGCCCCTTCGGCGTCTACATCGGCGAACTGAAGTAGCTGAAGAAGCTCCGTGCCCCATCCTTGCGCCTTTTTTCTGGCGCAAGGGTGGGAAAGCCCCCAGGTCCATCGCATGAAGAGTCTTTTCCGGAGTTTGCAGTCTAATTCGCGGAAACGCGCACAATCGATTCATGCCGATCAAAACACTTGAAATCCCTCTGTTCCCTCATATCCCTCAACTTGTCAGTCATCCACCGGCTTCGCCGACCCACGAAAGCATGAAACCTGTGTTGACCAATGCTCCCGCTGACTTGCTGACTTGCTATCCCCGCGAAGCGGGGGCTAACTTGCTGAATCTGTTCCAAAAATTCCGACTTCCTTTCCATTTGGACAGTCCAACTGCCAACGCAACTGCAACCGTGTTTCTTTCTAGGGAGGTATCCGGCCCGTACCGCTACATAGCCCCCCTCCCCCTGAAATCTTTAGTACCCACAAAGATAAAGTCAGGTAACAACGGTAACCATTCTCAATTAAATCATTGAAAATAAATAGAGGACTCGGCGACATCCGCCGCTATTCGCGCAATTTGCACCGGGAATAGTGCAGTTTTCGAGCGTCGGAGAAGCCGTCCCATGCATCGACGACCCTGTCGTCAGCCGTTCCAGCGCTCACCCTCGAAAGCGCCAATAGGGCAATCGCATGAACAGTTCCTGCTGCCGTAGGGGTTTCCATCAGCCGCCCAGAACGGAGACGCAAGGTCGCTCTTCCCGGTGGGAAGATATGAAAATAGCCCCGGATGGAATCCGGGGGGAGCGTCCCGATCCATTTTTCGCGTCCCGTAGGGCCGCAGTGAACATCTCTTGCCCCGCTTACCTCCTTCATGCGATTGCCCTGGGAGCGCCAACTCAGATCAGCCTTTGTCTCCACTCCCGGTGTACACTTTTCCTTCGCGCGAACAAGACCTGCTCCTCCGCGCGAACAGGAAAATCCCATGCGCCGAATCACCCTCGCTTTCGTATTTGCACTCCTAGTTGCCGCTCCATTCTGTTCCGCGCAGTCCGCTCCAACCAAGCGCCCCATGACCTTCGAGGACATGATGCACATGAAGCGGCTGGGGGAAACGGCCGTTTCTCCTGACGGCAAGTGGCTGGCTTACTCCTTGACCACGGTGAATCTGGAAAAGAATACGAAGACACCAGAGTTGTGGTTACAGGCGATTGCAGGTGGCGAGCCGATTCCGGTGCCAGTAGCAAGGCAGGGCGATGGCGGCCCGCAGTTCTCGCCGGATGGGAAGCGGATTCTGTTCCTGAGCGGGCGCGAGGGAGGGCAGCAGGTTTGGCTGGCGGATTTCGACCCTGCAACCGCAGCCACCAGCAACGCGAAGAAGCTAACGACGATTTCAACCGAGGCGGACAACGCGCTTTGGTCGCCGGATGGGCACTTCGTGGTTTTTACTTCCTCTGTATACCCGGACTGTCCGGCAATTAGTCCTGCCGATGGAGCTACGGGCGACAAGTGTAATGCGGATCGCGATGCGGCTGCCGCATCGAGTAAAGTCAAGGCGCAGGTGTTCACGCACCTGCTGTACCGACATTGGAATCATTACACGGGCGATAAGCGGTCGCATCTGTTTCTGGTAACGGTGGAGACGGGCGCGGTGCGGGATTTGACGCCGAACGATCCGCACGATGTGCCGCCGTTTTCGCTGGAGGGTGGGGGCGGATTTGCGATTGCGCCGGACGGGAAGGAACTGGCGTTCACGGAGAACGTGGACCCCGAGCCGGCGACCAGCGTGAGCGCGAAGATCTTCACGCTGGATCTGACGAATCCCGCAGCGAAGCCGGTTGCGGTGAGCAATTCGGCGGGTGGGAATTTCAATCCAGCTTACTCCCCGGATGGGAAGTGGCTTGCCTGGCGCTCCGAAGCGCGGGCTGGCTATGAGAGCGATAAGTTCCGGCTAATGCTTTATGACCGCGCGGGGAAGACGATCAAGGATTTGCTGCCCCATTTCGAGAATTGGGTGGAGGAGTTCTCCTGGGGCGACGACTCACATCATATTTTCTTCACTTCCGGTGACGAGGGCGAAGCACCTGTTTTCGAAGTCAACGTCACAGGGGACGACTTTCACCGAATGGGGAAAGCTGCGGGCGAATGGAGCGGAGCACGGCTCATTCTGGTTGATGGGTTTCCATACATCATTGGAACGCTCATGCGCGTTGATCGCCCTTCGGAAGTTGTTCTCGGAAATGCACTGGAGATGGATGATTCGGCAGTAAAGTTCCGTACCGGTCAGAGTTCAGCCGCGCCCTCCGCAAAGGCTACGAGTCAACATGAGCTCACAATCCGCCTTTCTGAGAGACCAGGTGAGCCAGCAAGAGAGGCCATCGAAACAGGTTATCAACCCAGGCACATCACTCACCTCAACGACGCGCTTCTAGCCCAACTCGACCTACCCAAGATGGATTCGTTCTGGTTCGAGGCCGCTGACAAGACCAAGGTTCAGGGATTCATCATCGGCCCGCCGGGGTTTGATGCTTCGAAGAAATACCCAGTGAAGTTCCTGATTCACGGCGGTCCCCAAGGGGCCTGGGGCGACTCCTGGTCGTATCGCTGGAACGCCGAGCTCTTCGCCGCCAATGGCTATGTCGTCATCATGATCAACATGCGCGGATCGACGGGGTACGGGCAGGCGTTTGTGGATGGCGTGAACGGCGACTGGGGCGGGAAGCCGTTCACCGACCTGATGGAAGGCCTCGACTACGCCGAGCAGCACTATCCCTTCATCGACAAGACGCGGGAGTGCGCGCTGGGCGCAAGCTACGGCGGCTACATGGCCAACTGGGTGCTGGGGCATACCAACCGCTTCAAGTGCATCGTGAGCCACGACGGCATGTTCGACGCCGAGTCGGCCTTCGGCACGACGGAAGAGGACTGGTTCAACATCTGGGAGTTCAAATTTCCAAACACCAAGGGGGGCCACCCGTGGGACTACTACGGCAAGCCGGACTCCGAGAATCCATTCCGCAAGTGGTCGCCGTCGTTGTCTGCGAAAAACTTCAAGACGCCCACGCTCGTCATTCACGGCCAGCTCGACTACCGGCTCGATGTGAGCGAAGGCTTCCAGCTTTTCGACACGCTGCAATTGCTCAAGGTCCCGTCGAAGATGCTCTACTTCCCAGATGAAGGCCACTGGGTGCTCAAGCCGCAGAACTCGCAGCTCTGGTGGAAGACCGTGAATGACTGGGTAGACGAGTGGACGAAAAGCAGGGAATAGGGAACAGGGAATAGGGATTAGGGGTCAGGGGTTAGGGGTCTGGGCCGGTGCGGGTGCTACGCCCGACACGAGTAACAAGAGAGTTGGTCGAAGTGACGGCATTCTTTGAAATTCATGACTCCACACTCAGAGAGATCAAGGAGGGTGACCGCCAGGTTACTCTCTTGCTCAAGGCGATCCGCACGGAATGGGAGACGCCCGAAATGGAGGGCGTTGGAACCTGCTTTACGCAGGAGATAGAACTACGCTTTGCGGATGCGACCGTTCAGAGAGAGGCCGAGGTTCCGATGTGGCTTTTGGACGGTTCCTTTCATGCCGAGATGGACGATGCCAAACCGGACGATGCGGGTGCAGGCGATATTCCCGCGTCATTGAGGACGGCAAGAGGAGTCGAGCTTCGGTTGGAAGGGATGAACGAGGCAAACCAGAATTACTTTTCGATTGAAGTTCATGGGATAACCATGAATCTGACTACGTTGGGCGAGCCCAAGTTCCTGCAGACATTCCGATCCAATCCCTCCAATGATTCCTGAAAGCAGAGTTTTGGGTGCCGGTTCCGGCATTGGGAAATTGTTGCGGGCGATTGCGCGTTGGCGACCTGCGGAACATTCGCCAGCGTTGTACGATTCATAGCATGGCTATGACACGCAGAATCTCGGCGAAGCTCGATGCGGAATCCACGGCGGCGCTGAACGACATAATGAAGCGCACTGGCTGGAATAAATCGCAAGCTGTGCGGGAGGCGATCTGGCGGGCCGCTGAGGCGCAAGGTTTGGCGAAACAGGTGGCGACCAACCGCCTCAATAAAGCAAAAGCTAAGGGCTGACAGTGCCTTTTCGCCGCAAATCTTCGAAGCCACGACCGCTCCTCAACGAGGCTGGGCTGTTCGACTACGCGGTGAAGGCTCTGGGCCGGCAGATGCGGTCCGAAGCTGAATTGCGGCGCCTGATGAAGACGCGCGTGGAGCCGGATGTGCGTGGCGAGGCCGCGATTACGGTGGTTGTTGCCCGGCTCAAGGACTACGGCTACTTGAACGATGCGTCCTTTGCCGAGACTTATGCCCGCTTGCGCCAGGAGAACCAGAAGTTCGGCGTACGCCGCGTTCGCCAGGATCTGCAGCAGAAGGGTGTGCACACCGACCTGATCACGGAGACGCTGGACGCCCGTTACGGCCAGACCAATGAAGAAGCCTTGGCGCGGGAACATCTGGAACGTAAGCGCATCCGCAAGCCTGAAAATCCGAAGGAGACTGCGCGGGTGATGCGGCGGCTGGTGACGGCGGGGTTTTCGACTGGGGTGATCTACAAGATTCTGCGCCAGTGGGACGTGCCTGAGGAAGCGCTGGCGGCACTGGAGAATCTGGATGAAGAGGCGCACGGAGAGTAGGCCGCTACGACAGCGGGAAGAGTGAGAGACCGGGAACCTGGAAGTCCTTGCGATTGTCCGTGGCTACCGGGAGTCCGTTCTCCAGTGCGGTCGCTGCAACAATCATGTCAGTGATGCTGCGTGTTTGTCCCTGACGCCGAAACGTCGCCTTCAATTCCCCAGCGCGTTCGGCAATTACCGCGGAAACTGGGATCATATCGAGACCGGACAGAAAAGCTCGCGTAGCCTGATCCTCGCCCGGACGGAGCCCGCCATAGATTTCCGCGATGCAGATTGTTGAAGTAGCCAATTCCTGTCCGGAGACAACAAGGCTGGCCAGCAACGCACGCCGTTGATTGCGATTCCGGAGAGCATCAATCAGAACGGTCGTGTCGAGGACAATTTGTTGGCTCATTGCGGATCGAGATTCTCATCTCTTCCGGCAAGTCGCTCGCTGGGCTCATTGCGGAGGGAACGCACCCACTCCGCCGTTCCCAACTCAACGAGATCGGGGTGGTCTTCATCGCGCCAGACCGGTTCGTCGCTTTGGAGAAAGGCCAGCAACTTCCTCCGCCTCACTTCCTTTGCCGTGGTCTCCACAATGAAGGCACTTCGCCCGCGGGGTCCGGCGATTTCATCAATCTCCTTTGCCAACTCCGCAGGTAGCACGACATGGGTTCTCACAGTGGCCATATAAATAGCCCACTCCATATGGGCCTAAGATAAGTGTACATCGGTTCTAAGCTTTGTGTGCACGATGCCCGGATCGCGGCTTGCCAGTTACACTGATAAAGCCATGCAATCCCGTTCTGGAAACGAAATTCGCGAACTCTTTCTGCGCTTTTTTGAGTCGAAGCAGCACCGCCGTGTGCATTCTTCCTCGCTGGTGCCTGCCAACGACCCTACGCTCCTGTTCACCAACGCGGGGATGAACCAGTTCAAAGACCTGTTCCTGGGGGCGGAGCGGCGGGAGTACTCGCGGGCCACCACCTCGCAGAAGTGCGTGCGCGCCGGGGGCAAGCACAACGATCTTGAGAATGTTGGGTTTACGCGACGGCATCATACCTTTTTCGAGATGCTGGGCAACTTCAGCTTCGGCGACTACTTCAAGCGCGAGGCGATTCAGTTTGCCTGGGAGCTGGTCACCAGCGAGGAGTGGTACGGCATCCCCAAGGACCGGCTCTACGTCACTATCTTCGAAGGCGACCCAGCGAACGGCGTCCCCCGCGACGACGAGGCCGAGGGCTATTGGATCGAGGCCGGCGTACCGAAGGAGCGGATCAAGGAATACGGCCTCAAAGACAACTTCTGGCAGATGGGCGAAACCGGCCCTTGCGGGCCATGCTCGGAGATTTTTTACGACATGGGCATGGAGGCGGCGGAGACTCCCGGCGTCGATTTGCCTTTCGGCCAGGACGAGGCGCGCTATGTGGAGATCTGGAATCTGGTCTTCATGCAGTTTGATCGGGCGGCTATTGTTGACCCTGAGACAAAAGCGACGACTTACAAGCTGACGCCGCTGCCCAAGCCCTCGATCGATACGGGCATGGGTTTGGAGCGCGTTGCGGCGGTGCTGCAAGGGAAGGTTTCCAACTTTGAGACGGATTTGTTTACTCCGCTGATCGCCCGCGCCGCCGAACTAACCGGTCTTGCGAAATCTTCGGACCCTTTGAAAGGGCACGACTTCAGTCGTGCCGACGAGGCCCAAAAGGAAGAGAGGGCTTTAGCCCCTGAGGGAATGCGTGCCCCGATAGAAACCCTCACCGGCAACGCCAGCCTGCGCATCATCGCCGACCACGCCCGCGCCGCCACCTTCCTCATCAACGACGGCGTCCTGCCCTCGAACGAAGGCCGCGGCTACGTACTACGCAAGATTCTTCGCCGCGGCATTCGCCATGGTCGCCTGCTGGGGCAGGAACAGCCTTTTCTGTATGAGATGGTCTATGCGGTGCGCGACTTAATGCAGGGTGCTTACCCCGAGCTGGACGACTCGGCTGCTCGCGTTGCCAAGGTTATTGGGGCTGAGGAAAAGCAATTCGACCGCATTCTTGGCCAGGCGCTTGGAGAATTAGAGAAGCTCATTGCTCGTACCAAACTAGATGCGGCTGGGAAGGCACTGCACGACATGGCCAGGATCGCCGAGTACAAACGGGAGGTCCAGATTAAGGATGGGGTCAAGTCGCTTCAGTTCGATGAGACCTTTTACGAAGCGAACAAAAAAGCCGTTCTCGCGGGAAAGGAAGCTTTCAAGCTATACGACACATTCGGTTTGCCTCTGGATTTCATCATTGACGCTGCCAAGGATGCTGAAATCGGATTTGACATGGAAGGCTTTGAATCCGCGATGGAGGAGCAGCGCACCCGCGCTCGCGCATCATGGAAAGGCGGAAGCCAGAAGTCCGCCAGCCCGGCATACCGCGAGCTTCCGAAGACCGATTTCCTCGGCTACAAGCAGCTCATCGCTCCGGGCGCCGAAGTGCTCGCCATTGTGAAGGACGGGGTTGGCGTTCCTGCTGCGGCTGCCGGCGATCTGGTTGACGTGGTGCTCAATCAGACCAGCTTCTACGGCGATTCAGGCGGCCAGACTGGCGATACGGGGTGGTTCACCTCTGCCAACGGCAACACAACGATAGCCGAGATTCAGGGGGCGGTGTTGCCTGTGCAAGGGGTCCGCGCGCACAAGGCGCTGCTCAAGATACCGCTGGCGGTAGGCGATCACGTTCGCACAGTCGTCGATGCGGAAAGGCGCGACTCGATCCGACGCAATCACACGGGAACGCACTTGCTGCACGCCGCGCTCAGAGCTGTGCTGGGCACGCACGTCAAACAGGCGGGGTCGTCCGTCGATCCAACGCGGCTGCGGTTCGATTTTTCTCACTTTGCACAGGTGGCCGACGAGGAATTGCAGGAGATTGAGGACATTGTCAATCGCGAAGTCCTCCTCAACGCCAAAGTTGAAACGCTGGAAGATGTGCCGATCGACGTCGCTGTGAATGAGTACCACGCCATGGCCCTCTTCGGCGAAAAGTACGGCGACAAGGTGAGGGTGGTCAAGCTGTCTGACGGGTTCTCAACGGAACTTTGCGGCGGCACGCATACGTCGGCAACGGGCGAGATTGGGCTGATCAAAGTTATCAGCGAGGGATCGGTTTCTTCAGGCGTTCGCAGGCTTGAGGCCATCACCGGCTTTGGGTCGCTGGATGTTTTCCGGCAGGACTTTGAAGTTGCGCAGGTCGCCGCCCAGGTTGCACCGGCTGCGGCGGGGGCGAGCCCTTCGGAAGCGTTTCGCGCCAAGCTGACCAGCCAGGAAGACGAGATCAAGCGCTTGCGCCGCGAACTGGAAGAGATGCGGATGAAGTCGGCCGCCGGCGCGCTGGACGAGGCACTGAGCCGGGCGGTGGATGTGAAGGGTGTGCGCCTGGTGACTCTGCGGGCAGACGCGCTGGAGCGCGGCCAGCTTCGAACCCTTGTCGACAATTTGAAGCAGAAGATCGGCGAGGGCGTGGTGGTGCTCGCCTCTTCGCAACCGGAAGGCAAGGTGGCCCTCATCGCTGGAGTCACGGCGGGGCTGACTAAGCGCATTCAGGCCGGAAAGCTGGTGGGCGCTGTGGCCAAGCTTGTGGGCGGATCCGGCGGAGGCAAACCGGAAATCGCTGAGGCTGGCGGAAAAGATCCGGCGCAAATCGACGCTGCGCTTCAGGCGGCGGCGGGAATTCTTGGGGATTTGCTGGGATAGGCTGACCTTTCACGTTGATTTTCGCCTGAAAGACCGGACAGTTTAAGATCGTCTTTATGGTTCTTCCCTCCGGAGCGTCCATCTTTGCTTCCCTCGCTGGGATGATTGCGGTCATTGCCTGGCGTCTGCGCGAGACTCGCAGCGCCGTTTCCCTGAGAAAGATCGTCATTCCGCCGCTCGGCATGGCGACGGGCTTCTGCATGTTTTTCGTTCCGGCGTTTCGCATCCCATGGGCCTGGGCGGGGCTGGCGTTTCTTATCGGCGCCATTGCGCTGGCTTACCCGCTGCTGCTCACCACGCGCCTGGTACGCCAGGGAGATGCGGTGATGATGAAACGCTCCAGCGCGTTCCTCGCGGTCATTCTTGTTCTGGCTGCCATCCGTTTCTTCGCGCGTGGGTACTTCGATACCGTCCTGACAGCCCAGCAGACCGCGGCTCTCTTCTTCATTCTGGCGTTCGGCATGATCGTCCGCTGGCGGGCCAAACTGCTGTTCGATTTCCGCAAGCTCACTTCGGAATACGTGCCGGAGATTGCACAATAAACCAGCAAGATCGCACTGCAACCCCTGATCCCTAATACCTAAGACAAGTCATCGCCGCAAGACTGAAGCTGCACAAACTGGTCATCGTCCCCCAACTCGCCTCCAGCCAAGTTGCATAACTCGAGAATTTCCCGCCCGTTCTGCGCAGAATCTCAATGAAGAGGTCCCAAGACCCCATCCCGTGACGCAGATCACCGCTTCTTGCCACCCTTGCGCCTATGCTTCAAAGCACAAACAAAATGCCGCTCGACTGGTGTGGAGAGGAGGGTCATGCCCCGTTCCAGGTTGCCGCTGTTGCGCCGGATCTCGCAGATCTTTTTTCTGCTCCTCTTTCTTGCGCTCCTGATCTTCACCTCGCTGCGCCCATCGGCCGGCGCAACCGGCGACATCCATCTTCGCGCTCCAGTGCGACTCTTCTTCGAGCTTGATCCGCTGGTCGCGGTCGTGAATGCGCTCGCCAGCCACGCTCTTTATCGCGGCTTGCTCTGGAGCCTGCTGATCCTGGTGCCGACGCTCTTCCTCGGCCGCTTTTTCTGCGGATGGATCTGCCCGATGGGCACTCTGCAGCACTTCGTCGGCAATATGCATTCGGAGAGCAAACGCGGCAAGCAGCGCATCGAGTCAAATCGCTACAAGCGCTGGCAGACCGGCAAGTACGTCGTGCTGATTGCCGGCCTGGTTGCCGCCTGCTTCGGTTCCGCCGCCATCGGCTGGCTCGACCCATTCAGTCTCCTCGTGCGCTCGTTTGGACTCTCGCTGCTTCCCGCTTTCAACGCGGGGGTGCGCGCCGTTCTTCTCCCGCTCGAACACAGCCATATCACAGCTATCAAAGCAGTTGGCGAGACTCTGCACACCATTCTGCAATTCACTGTGCTCGATTTCCGCCAGCCCCACTTCGCCCAGGGCCTCATTCTCGGCGTGCTGTTTATCGCCATTCTTGTATTGAGTTTGCGCATTACGCGGCTTTGGTGCCGCGCTATCTGCCCCCTTGGGGCTCTACTCGGCGCGGTCTCGCGCTGGTCTGTTCTGGGATTGCACAAAGATCCAGCCGCGTGCGATAAATGCAATCGCTGCCTGCTGAATTGCCAGGGTGGAGACGATCCGATCGGCAGTGCCCCATGGCGCAAATCCGAATGCCTGATGTGCATGAACTGCGTTGGCTCCTGCCCCCATGACAGCCTCCAGTTTCGCCTCTTCCGAAACGAGAAGGAAGTCGCCTCCCCCGATCTTGGCCGCCGGCGCACGCTCACCGGTCTGGCCGCTGGAGTAGCCGTGGTCCCGCTCATGCGCGCCAACACCGGCCTCGGCAAGAGCCGTCATGAGCGCCTGCTCCGTCCTCCCGGCTCCCTCGATGAATCGGAATTCCTCTCACGCTGCATCCGCTGCGGCGAGTGCATGAAAGTCTGCCCCAATACCGCCATTCATCCAACGCTCGATCAAGCGGGGCTGGAGGGTCTCTGGACTCCGACTTTGGTTCCGCGCATCGGCTATTGCGAACCCAGTTGCGTGCTCTGTTCCGAGGTCTGCCCCACGGGAGCCATCTGGCAGATCACTCCTAAAGAAAAAGGTTGGGTGGTTGGAATCGGAACGGGTGCCGGCGCCTCAGGCGCGACCAGCCAGCCAAGCCAGCCAATTAGACTCGGCACGGCATTCTACGATCGCGGACGCTGCCTGCCCTGGGCCATGGCCACCGATTGCATAGTCTGCGAGGAGTGGTGCCCGGTCTCGCCAAAAGCTATCTACGTTCAAGACGCCCAGGTTGTCGACTCCGCTGGAAACATCAAGACCCTGAAGCAGCCCCGCGTCGATCCCAGCCGCTGTGTCGGCTGCGGAGCCTGCGAGTACGCCTGCCCGCTGCAGGAGCACCCCGCCGTTTATGTCACCAGCATTGGCGAAAGCCGTTCGCCGGCAAGCCAGATCTTGCTTAACCGCAAATAGAGGAGACCCTTCAGTGATTTTTCGTTCCAGGCATTGGATGTTGGCAACTGTGGTCATCAGCGTCGTCGCCGTTGCCGCTCTAACAGGGTGCAAGAAGAAATCCGTTGACGCTTTCCCCGCATCCGGCGCTGTCGCAGGCTGGGAAAAGACCGGCGAGACTCGCACCTACGACGCCAAGAATCTCTACCAGTACATCGATGGCGACGCTGAGCAGTACATCTCCGCAGGCGTCGTCACAACCTCGACCGCAGACTACAAATACCAGGGCACCCTGGAAGCTGTCATCGACATCCATACCATGAGCGGACCCGACGGCGCCCGCAAGATCTTCGATACCAGCCGCGCCAATGACGCCAAGATGGTTCCGCTCGGCGATGCAGGCATCGCGTTTGCGCAGAGCATCGTCTTCCGCAAGGGTCCTTATCTGGTTCGCATCGTTGCGTATGAGTCCACGCCCGTTACGGCGCAGGCCCTGCTCACCCTGGCGCATGGCGTGGAAACTCGTCTCTGAACCTCCAGGCCACCGCGCCTGGCTAACAAAAAAGCGAGGATTGCCATGAAAGACCGCCGCGATTTTCTCAAGACTGCATTGACTGGCGCCGTATTGCTGGGTTCGCAGAGTAAATTGGGCCTGGCCGGCGTCACATCCCACTCCGCCATTCCTGACCACCAGGACCAGTTCACCCACCGCACCGAACCGGGTAGGTCGAGGGTAGTGATCGCCCGCGATCCTGCTCTTCACGGCCCCGCCGGCCAACTCGACGAGAAGCGCGTGCTCGAACTGCTCGATCGCGCCATAGCCGCCTACACAGGCCGCGAAAAGCCCACCGAAGCCTGGAGACACATTCTGCCCCAAGGTGGCCCTGACAAAGTCATAGGTCTCAAAACAAATGGGCTTGGCGGCAAGGGCATCTCCACCCACGCAGTGCTTGCCCTGGCTATTGCCGAGCGCCTCCAGTGGGCCGGCATCAAGGCCGGTAACATCATCATCTGGGATCGCAATGCCCGCGACCTTGAAGCCTGCGGATTTACGATCAATACCGATCCTAGCCGCGTTCGCTGCTTCGGCTCCGATGTCTCCGGCTTCGAAGATCAGCCCGTGGCCGTTGAGCCCATCACCTATGGCGCGGCAGCAAACGCCAGGCTTTCCAAGATCCTCACCCGCCAGTGCGATATGGTCATCGGTCTGCCTATTCTCAAGGACCACAGCGGCGCCGGCGTCACCTTCGCCATGAAGAACATGTATGGCGTGGTGCAGCGGCCCGATCAGTTGCATGCCGGCGGTTGCAACCCCAGCGTCGCGGATCTCAACTCCATTCCTGCGATTCGAGAAAAGGTTCGCTTCACCATCGGCGATGCCATGACTTCTGTCTACGATGGCGGTCCCGGCTTCCATCCAGAGCGCCTTTGGCAGCCCAACGCCCTCATCGTCGGTGAAGACCGCGTGGCGATTGACCACACCGCATGGCAGCTTCTTGAACGGAAGCGCGCCGAAGTTGGGATGCCAACACTTGAAGCTGCCGGTCGGCCACCCCGCTACATCGCCACCGCCGCGGACGCGGAGCACAAACTGGGTTTCAACAAACCCGAACACATTAACCTGGTGGAGATTTAACCGGAAGGACAACCATGGCTGGGGATGACACGCAGACGCCGGACAAGACGCAGGGACTGACCCGCCGCGAAGCCATGCTGCAACTGCTTCGCGTCGGCGGCGTCGCGGCGGGCGCGGGAGCTGCGGCCGTCTGGCTCAGCCAACATAGCTTCCGCCCCTCCCCGTCCCTGGCAGTGCAGGCTCGGCGAGACCATCGGATCGCCTCCAATTCTCAAGAACCTCAGCACCCCCACCTCACTGTTGTTCAAGGCGGCGAACCGCGCGAACTCGTCAAGCGTGCGCTTGCCGACCTCGGCGGTATCGGACGTTTTGTCAGCCGTCAGGATGTCGTCGTTATCAAGCCCAACATCGCCTGGGATCGCACCCCGGAGCAGGCCGCCAACACCAACCCGGAAGTGGTGGCCGAAGTCGTACGCCAGTGCTGGCAGGCAGGGGCGAAACGCGTCATTGTTACAGACGTCAGTTGCAACGAACCGCGCCGCTGCTTTCAGCGCTCCGGCATCCAGGCTGCCGCGCGCGCCGAGGGCGCTGAAGTCATCCTTCCCGATCCCGAGCTATACCGCGAAGTCGACCTGGGCGGCGTGGTTCTCAAGAGCTGGCCCGTCTTCACGCCCTTCCTTGAGGCCGACAAGATCATCAACCTGCCCATCGCCAAGCACCACGGCCTCGTCGGAGTCACGCTAGGAATGAAGAACTGGTACGGCATTCTTGGCGGCCAGCGCAACCGTCTGCACCAGCAGATTCACCAGAGTCTTGCCGACCTGGCCAACTTCATGCTTCCCACCGTCACGCTCCTCGATGGCTACCGGATACTGCTCCGCAACGGCCCCACCGGCGGCAACTTGGAAGACGTAGCACTGAAAAAGACCATGGTTGCCGGCACCGACCCCGTCGCGCTCGACGCCTACGTCGCCAAAGCCTGGTGGAATCTCGACCCCGAGCATTTGCCCTACCTGCAACTGGCGGCGGCCCGCGGACTTGGCACTGTGGATTTCGATAAACTGCCTGTCAACTTCAGTCAATTGGCATAGAACTCTGCGAACACAAAAAGCAAATGCCCCACGCAACGGTGGGGCATTTGCTTTTTGGTTAAATCTTTGTGCTGCGATCTCACTCCCGCCGTGCAAGCACCGTCTGCCTTGCCTCTGGTGCCTACGGTCTGTCGTAGAAACGGAAGAACAGCGAAGGCTTTGCGCAGGGCTCGGCTTTCGCAACCAGCTCTGTCGCCTGCTTGTCGTTGATCGGCGTAAACTCGCGCGCCAGGTGGACGTTCTCTTCTAGCTGCGCAATCGTATCGCAGCCGATGATCACTGTGCTCACAGGACGCGACAGCGTGTAATACATTGCTTCGCGCATGGTCAGCGTACCCGGCGAGGTGGTCTGAATCGTCATGCCTTCCCAGCTGTGTTTTTGCTGTTCGACGGGCGGCGGTGTCCAACTGGACAGTAGGCGGCTGCGGCCCGGAATCTTCATTCCGATGATGCCCATCTGCCGCTCAACCGCCAGCGGCAAAAGCTCCTCATTGAAGCTGTAGTGGTGCGGGTCGGCCGCGTTCATAGCCATCAGAATGGTGTCAAAGGGATAGCGCTTGATGCCTTCGATCAACGCATCAGGGCGGTAGTGGCCGGTAAGGCCCAGGTGACGCACAGCCTTCTGTTCCTTCATCGCGATCAGGGCTTCCATGGCGCCGCCCTTGGCGAATACCGCGTTCACATCGGTCATGGTGCCGATGTCGTGGAGCTGCCACAGGTCCACGTGGTCGGTCTGGAGCAACTGGAGCGACTTCTCGATCATGCGCATGGAGTCGTCGCGGGTACGTTCCTTGGTCTTTGTGGCAAGAAAGGCTTCGTTGCGGCGATGGGCCATCACCTTGCCTACGTACTGCTCGCTCCAGCGCTCCGGGCCGCCGTAGATCGACGAGGTGTCGATGTAGTTGACGCCCATGTCGAGGGCGCGCTCGATGATGGGCACGGCAACATCGAAGTTGTTTGCCTTCTCGAGCGAGGCCTGGCCGCCGAGCGAGAAGATGCCTACTTTGTAGCCGGTTTTGCCCAGGTTGCGTGTCGGCATCGCTGCAGGAGTCAGCGGATTTACCGGCAATGCGGGCATTGTTTTGGGCGTGTCCGCCTTGAGCGCGGAGGGAGCCAGCAATGCCGCTGTTACCGCTCCACCAGCCTTCAGAAACTCGCGCCGCCCCTGATTCCGCGCCTGCATTTCAGCCATGGAAGTCTCCTTGAGTTGCTGCGAACTACGCAATTCATCATAGTCCAAGGTTGTTGGGGGTGGAAATAAGTTTGGCGACGGGGTTGGGTGCATGGTCTCCCACCCTTGAATCACGGACCGATTCAAGGATGGGGCCCACCCAAGCACCCAGAGTGCCGAAGCTCAATTGCCTTGTTTTGAGGAGTCGGGCCAGACGGGGCTTGTCTGTTCGATGGTCATGACGGGGCCTTCGGCGTAGATCGGGCCTTTTTCTCTGACGAACACGGGAGCTTGTCCGCCAACAACCCAAATCTGGATGTTCGGCGGCGCCTTGCCAACCATGGGCGCCACCAGGCCGGCGATTCCGCCAATCTGAATCTTGATCTCATAGTGCATCGCCTTGTGGGTCGAGCCGACTACCGAGAACGGTTCCTCGCTCTGGGGAGAGATGATCAGCTTCACCACGCGCGGCTTCGGCGTCAGCACCAGCATGGACACTGTTGTCTCCGGCGTACCAGGCGGCATGTTCTCGATGACGAGAGGAACCATTCCATTGGCCAGATCGGAAGGCAAGTCAACGTGGTTGGTTTGAACCTCCTCTTTCCCATCCTTTCCTGTCGTGTGAGCGATGACCTGGCCGCTGCGGGCGTCGACCATCAGATCCGTCGGATGAGGAAAGGACGGTCCTTTCTGAATATGGTGGTCGGAGATGAGCTGAAATCTGCGGCGTTGCGAGAAAACTGTCGTTTCATCGTCGACGGAGCCATCTTTGAACGTGAAGGTTGTCCGCGAAGTCACCTGGTCTCCACGGACGACCACCGTACTTTCTCCTGACGCAACGACGTGCCCATCTTCATCGCGAAGTTCGAGATAACCGTGGATCGTTCCCTGGATATGACGGACTTGCGCGTTTTCAGCTGGAGCATTGTGGCAGCAGGCACAGACCAAAAGGATGATCGGTGCGCAGTATCGAAGGCGTGTGGTTATGATGTTTTTCATGTCGTCGCTTCAGTATTGTTGGATGCAAGGGAACGGGGAAGAGTCTTCCGGCTGAGTGGCGGAAGGAGAATGATGAGTTCCCAAGAGGCGGGTTTTAGGGTCGTGGCCGCCCATCCAGGGATTCCATAGCGGTTCGACATCTGTATATATGTAAGGCATAATCCGTATATACGCGAGGAGAAAACATGCCTGTGACTCTCACCTCAATTCGTTTGGATACGAAGCTTGCGGACGAAGCTGTGCGCGCGCTGGGAGTGAAATCCAGGACGGAGGCTGTGCACGTCGCGCTGCGCGAAATTGCCGGAAACAAGCGCTTCAAGGATGTGATCAGGAAATACGGCGGCAAGGGAACGTTCGCGGCTAGCGATGAGTGACATTGTTGTTTTCGACACTTCAGTGCTCATTGACCAGATTCGAACCAATCGATACTTTGATCGAATCGAGGATTTGCCGGGCCTGGTGAGGAATTCCGCAGTGGTTCTGGCCGAACTTTGGCGCGGAGCTACCACGTCAGTGGATCGGCGGGTGATAGAAGTTATTGAGCGAAGCCGGCCCTTGCTGACGCCCACGGAGAAGACCTGGATTGAGTCGGGTCAGGTACTGTCAAAGATGCACACGGACAGTGGCTTCGAGCCACACAAACTACGCGATTTGCACTTCGACGTGCTGATCGCGCTCACAGCGCGGACGCACGGAGCGCTGCTGATTACATCCAACCGGATCGACTTCGAGCTGATCCGCGAGTACCGGGATTTCAGGTTGGAAGTCTGGTAGCCCTCTTTTTAAGTTGTCGCTTCCCGCCCATTTCAAGATGAAGCTGCCAAGAGGATGGGGCATCCGGCTCCTCATGCTTGGGCGACCCGCCATCTGCGGAATGAACCGTCGAAGGCACAGAAAAGTTAGCAAAATTACTCCGTGAGTGATCTGCGTCACAGTTTATACTCTTGCACAAAGGCGATATTAATGACTCTTCCGATCGGAGTGGGAGTGAAGGCGGTCGGAAGCGGGTACGGAGGCGTCTATGTCCCTAAGCGTCGTTCTTGCCGTTGGGTTGGACTCGTGGCTACTTTCGACTCACAGCACAGTCTGGAGATCCGCCGGATACATCGTTGTAGAGGCAGTGTCCATACGCGAGGCGATCGGTCATTTCAAGTCCGGTGATTTCGACTTGGTGCTTTTGGGCGATTCCATATCGTTCGAAAACAAGGAGAGGTTGACCTTCCTGATTCGCGCATCCGGGTCCCTGACACCGATCGTTTCCATTTCGAGCGCTTCGGACGATTGCGACCCATTTGCGGATGCGACTCTCAAGAACGATTCAAGCGTGCTGCTGGCAGGCATGGGGCAGTTGTTGGCTGAAAAGGCAAGATTGCGGGCGTCGCCGGCGATTGCGTACAGCAATTTGGCCTAACAGTGGCAAAAGTCGAGAGTCCAGAGAATACGTCCCTCTGGGGCTAAAGCCCACCTTTATTTTCAGCTATTTGCGGCAAGACTGAAGTCATGCCCAACAAAGAAGCAGGATTGCGATTGAGTTGGATTTTGAATAGTTGGAACCTACGGACGGCGCGGATTGTTCGAGTGAATTCAGCGAGTTAGCGTCCGCTTCGCGGACATAGCAAGTTAGCCCAAGTTCGTCACGAGCGGGGTTGGAACTGGCCTAAGTGGTTCAGAATCAGTTCAGGCAACGGCCGAGTCTGCACTACATTTGCGCTGAAATCGAAGATGTTCAGGCAGGTTGATTCCGAGCT
>Ga0302278_10002523_pt1 | contig 21094 bp, 17 predicted proteins | sample III_Bog_N3_2_FD_194543 | JGI IMG/M metagenome (GOLD analysis project Ga0302278, IMG submission 194543) | Peat permafrost microbial communities from Stordalen Mire near Abisko, Sweden - III_Bog_N3_2 | ecosystem: Environmental > Terrestrial > Soil > Wetlands > Peat | place: Sweden: Abisko...
CTAGCAGTCGCGCCGCCGCGCCGCAAATGGCAGACAGGGTATTTTTCAGAATCGTGGGGGCGGTACGGGGAAAATTCGCACGGGCTCATCCCATGACACGGCAAAGAGCAATGTGTTTGATCCGGATCTGCGCTTCGCGTTGCGCCCGGTCAGTCCTGATGCAAGAATTTGTAATCGAGGATCGAAGCTGCGAGCCCGAAAGCGTCTTCCACGTTCTCCAGCGCATCTTTCACGCGAATCAGCCGTCCCTGGCAAAGTACGTTACTATTTTTTTGACCGGAAATTTCTTCGGGCATTTCGAAGATCAGTTCGACGAGGGCATTCGCCGGCAACTGCTGCGGGCCATAAAACAGAACGCCAGACTGGCTGATGTTCTGGATGTGCCCTTCATACCATGTGTGCAGATTCTTGCCGCGATAACGGACGGGAATACTCGAACGCAAGCGGCGGGCCCGCGGCATCCACGTAGGCTGCTTTTGTCCAGAGCGGCGGCGAACGGTGGTCGTCTCCGCCACGGGATCGTCGACCTTCTGCCCGCGGCGCATCGTCTTCCAGTCATACTGGTAGGCGGTCGCGCACAGCATGCAGACTTGATAGAAATCGCCGCTGGCAGCGCGGCGCGGCCATGAAAACTCGTGCGAACAGCGTCCAAGCATGAGAACATCCATTAATTTTTGTGCCATGATGACGAGTCGAGCCCCCTACCAATCAGACCTCTTCATCTTCCTTCGCCTTGCCGATTCTGGATAGGTTACTTTCGTGTATCCCGCGTTCGGCCTTATGCTTTTCCATATGGACAATCCCAAACCATCGCGCGCTGGATTCGTATTAGCCGGAGGCAAGAGCTCGCGGATGGGCGCGAACGTCGACAAAGTGTTTTTGGAGTTTCGCGGTCGGACGCTACTTGATCGGGCGTTGGACACGGCGCGCGCCGTCTGTGCAGTTGTGTCCATCGTCGGCGATCCAGCGAAATTTGCTCACTATCTCACCGCCGAGCACGCCGAATCCAAGGACGCGGATTCGCAGGCGCCAACGGCCGTGCCCGACATCTTTCCCAACTGCGGACCGCTGGGTGGCATTCACGCCGCCCTGGCGCAATCGTCCGCCGAGCAGAACCTGATGCTTGCTGTCGACATGCCATTGGTGTCCAAAGAACTTCTGGAATTTTTATTCAAGACGGCGGAAGCGAACGAGTCCATCGTCACCGTTCCGCGGGTCGGCAAAGGATTGCAACCGCTCTGCGCGATTTATCGGCGACAATTTGCGGCGGCCGCGGAAATTGCGCTTCGGGAAGGGAAGTACAAGATCGACGCGGTGTTTGGCGGTGTCTCGATCCGCGTGATCGAAGCCGGTGAGTTGTCTGACGCTGGGTTTACGGAGGAGATTTTCTTCAACGTCAATACACCGCACGACCGTTTGATGGCAGAACAAGTATGTAAAGTTCCAAAGAGATAAATTAAATTGGTGACGAGATGAAGTCGCGCGAACGATCTCGCCCTCCGCTACGAGAGACCAACGGGAGGCGGTTGGTGCACTCCGGTTCGCGTTTGGAGACGAAAGAGCCTGCGCGACAAGCTCGCACAAGCGCAAGGCCCGACAGCTTAGCAACATCCAGAGGAGATCACGGTGAAGACTCTTTCGGTGTTTGTCCTGTTCACTACATTTACGGCTGTTTCCTTATCTCAGATTACTCCCGCCCCTGGCCTGTCGCCCGCTGGACAGGCGCAGCAGGCTTTCGCGGTCGCGCAAGGTCAGAGCATGATGATGACAAATCAGGCGCAACTTCAGGGAATGATTGCTTCTCAGGCCGCAATGTTAACTTCCGTCCAGGCGCGCTCCATGTTCCTTGGCATGGCAGCGTCTCTTCAGGCGCGCGTGGCTATGAATCAGGGGTCCATGTTCTCTGCGCAGGCTGCTGCCCTCAGCGCCATGCAACGCTCTCTCGCCTTGCAGAAACAGCTGCAGGTGCAGTCGGCCATCCTCAGCATGCGCGCCCGTGGAATCGAGAACGCATCCGCGATGCAGGGAGCTGTGCAGTTTGCGCTGTTAGATCCTGTCAAGCTCTCTCAGCGCACGGCGATGCTCCACTCCGCAGCCGCGCAAGCATCCGGCCAGACCTCATCGGGCCAGAATTCCTCCACTCAACCCTCAGCCCAAGCCCCGGTTCCCGACGCGGCTTCGCTACCCGCCGAACCTCCGCCCATGATGATTCGCCCTACCTTCGGCAACTCGCTGGTTGTTGAAAAACCCGTATTCTCCGTCGCGCCCGGAAACGTCCCGCCTGGTACGAAGATCAGCATCAGGAGCGAGACTCACTATGCCACGCTCTACTACACGACAAGTGGCTGGACGCCGACGACCGAGTCCGCGAAGTACACTGGGCCAATCACCATCAACTCCAGTACTCACCTCGAAGTGATCGCCGTGGGGCCGAACTTCGTCCGCAGCGTTGTCGAGCGCGCTGACTACCAGGTTCCGAACTCTCCAGCGCCTGTTCTCGACTCCACGGTTGTCGTTAAAGAGGACGGAATGTTGCGGGCCGGCACGCCCGTGCGCGTCGCTTTCGCCGGCAAGGAAATCGACTCCGAATCAGCCGCTGTAGGCGACGAGATTACAGTGCTCCTTGATGAAGAGGTCAAACTGGGCGATACCGTACTCGCTCCGAAAGGGGCCCCCGTTAGCGCCGTGCTCACATTCGCCGATCCCGCCCACGGCCCCGCTCCCGGTGATCTCGTCTTTGAGATTCACTCAATCGAATTAGCAGGAAAACGAGTGCCGTTGTTCGGCGGAGAAACGCTCGAGGGTACCAAGGGAGTTTTAGGAGGCAAGAACGCCAGGATTAAATCCGGCATGACCGCGATGGCCTTTGTCGCAGCCGATACCCTCGTCAAGTAGGCCGTCGCAAGCAGGAGCGATCGACAACGTGGTTTTATCGCCCCGCCCAATCAACTAGCGCTTGAGCCATCGCCTACTCTCGTGCCATTCTGATAGGCATGGGCTCTGCTGCCACCATCGCGCCATACATCGAGTTCAAAGACGTTTCCAAGGCTTTCGGAGACCGGGTCATCCTGCAAGACGTCAGCTTTGATGTGATGCCGGGAGAAATGATCTGCATCCTGGGACGCAGCGGCGTGGGCAAATCGGTTTCTCTACACAACATCATGGGCTTTCTTAAGCCCGATTCCGGCCGCGTCATCGTGGCCTCGCAGGACATTACCGATTACACCGAAGTGCAACTGGAAGAAATCCGCAAGAAGGTCACGATGGTTTTCCAGAACGGAGCCCTCTTCGATTCGTTATCGGTCGGTGAAAATGTTGCGTTCCCGCTGCGCGAGAAACGCGAACTGTCAGAAGAGCAAATTTTGCAGGTCGTGGATGGCCTGCTGGAGATGGTTGGCGTCAAAGAAATGCGTGACCTGTTGCCCTCGGACTTGTCGACCGGCATGAAACGGTCCGTGGCGATTGCCCGCGCGCTGGCCGCGCAACCCGAGTGCGTCCTCTACGATGAGCCCACGACCATGGTTGATCCGATGATGGGAAACCTGCTGGGCGATCTGATCGCGCGGCTCAAATTGCAACTGCATCTGACTTCGGTCGTGGTCACGCACGACATGCGGCTCGCCAAGAAACTGGCCGACCGTCTCGTCTTTCTGCACGAAGGGCGCGCCATTTTTTTTGGTCCGTACAAAGATATGGAGAAGTCGAACGAGCCCATCATCCACGAATTTCTCGAATTGGACGAGTTGAATCTGGAAGCGTGAGAAACCAGCGGGTTGTGATTAGTGGGTGGTGGTCAGCAACGCGAAGCAATCGGACTAGAAGCCTTGCTCCACCAATTCGTTGACAGTTAGCCCAGTCGCCGCACTGTCGCGCTGCATCATTTTCTCAACATACTTCGCGAGCAGATCAGCTTCGAGGTTGACCGGATCTCCCGGCTTCAGCGAACCCAGATTTGTCATTTCGACGGTGTGGGGAATAATCGCGATGCTGCAGCGGCTGTTTTCAAGCCTTGCAACCGTCAGACTGATGCCTTCGATCGAGATGGAACCCTTATAGACGGTGTACTTCTCAATATCCGCCGGGATCGCAATGTGCAGCCACCAATTTTCGGAACTGGAGATGCGCTCGAGCGCGATCAAGTTGCCGACGCCGTCGACGTGCCCCTGAACGATGTGGCCCCCGAAACGGCCGTCCGCTTTCATCGGGAGTTCGAGGTTGACGAGAGCGCCTTCGTGCATACGCGAGAATGAGGTTCGCACCCAGGTTTCGGGCGCCAGGTCAGCGCAGAACGAGTGTGTTTTAATGTCAAGCGCAGTAAGGCAGACACCGCTGACCGCAATGCTGTGTCCGGTGCCTAATTCCGTCGGAGTTCGCGAAGCCTCCACCGTAAGCCGGCGGTTTTCGCCACGTTGTTCAATCTTTACAACCTTGCCGACTTCCTCAATGATTCCGGTAAACATGTCGCTCAAAACTCCTGAAAATATTTCGCAGTAACCGAGCAGACTCAGGTATGGGCTGCATACGGGTCGTGCAAATAACCTTCCACGGCGAAGTCTTCTCCGAAGCGGTGTAGCTCAAACTTTTGTACACATTGCGGTTTGCCGCGCAGGTCTTCTCCGGCAATGAAGGGAACAGCGACGCCGCCCAAAATCCTGGGCGCGTAGTAAAGAAAAACCTTATCGACTTCGCCGGACGCTAGAGCAGCTCCATTCACCAACGCTCCGCCCTCGAGAAGCACGGTGGTAATTTCCAATTCTCCCAGAGTTTTAACAATGGCTGCGAAGTCGGGGCGCCCCTCCACGTTGGGAGCAGAAACTTGAATGACACGAATCCCCTTGGCTTCCAGGGCACGCTGCGCTTTTTCCTCGGCCCCCGAGCAGAGTACGAGGACATCGTCCTCCGCCGTCTGAATCACGCGCGCGGCCAGTGGAATCCGAAGGTACGAGTCAAGGATCACGCGCAACAATTTGCGCCGCCGCGGCAGGCCGCTGCGATCGGTCAGCAATGGATCATCCGCCATCACCGTGCCCACGCCAACCATGATCGCGTCGCTCTGGTGGCGGAGTTGCTGCACATGGGCGCGCGCGATTTCTCCGGTAATCCAATGGTAGCCGGTGTGGGAGCCTTCGGATGCAGGGGTGGGCGAACCAGGATTTGTGCCGGGTTTGGTGGCGTCGGCAATCTTACCGTCCAGCGTCATCGCGGATTTCAAAGTCACGAGCGGCTTGCCACGAAGAATATATTTGGCAAAGCCTTCATTGAGCTTTCGGGCCTCCGCCTGGCATAAACCGACTTCGACTTTAATTCCCGCGGCGCCAAGTTTGGCAAATCCCTGACCCGCTACGCGAGGGTTCGGATCTTCCATGGAGCAAACTACCCGGCCAATCCCGGCGGCAATTACGGCGTCCGCACAGGGTCCGGTTCGGCCTTGATGAGAGCAGGGCTCCAGATTCAGATAAAGAGTTGCGCCGCGCGCGGCGCTGCCCGCCTGCTCCAGCGCGAGAACCTCGGCGTGCTTGACCCCGTCATACGTGTGCGTGCCGGTTCCAACTTCGCGGCCAGCCGCGTCCACGATGACCGCGCCCACCGCCGGATTCGGAGACACGAGCCCAACTCCCGCTCGCGCCAGGTCGAGGGCTCGCCGCATGGGTTGTTCGGGAACGGTCATGTGGGTTCTTCAGGAGAACAGCGAGTCTACAAATTCCTTGGGATCGAACGGCAGCAAATCGCCGGCCTTCTCGCCGACGCCGACAAACCGCACGGGCAATCCTAACTCTCGCGTAATTGCAACGACGACTCCGCCTTTCGCGGTGCCATCGAGCTTCGTCAACACAATTCCTGTGACGCCCGCCGATTGTGTGAACTGCCGCGCCTGCTGCAATCCGTTCTGTCCGGTGGTGGCGTCCATTACCAGCAAGGTTTCGTGAGGAGCCCCCGGTACGATGCGCTGCGCGGTGCGTTTCATCTTTTCGAGTTCGGCCATCAAGTTTTGTTTGGTGTGCAGACGGCCAGCGGTATCGACGATGACATAATCGGTCTTACGCGCGCTGGCGGACTGCAGCGCGTCGAAAAGCACGGCGGAGGGGTCGCCTCCAGCTTTGGTTTTGATCACTTCCGTGCCAGTCCGCTGGCCCCAGATTTCGAGTTGTTCGATAGCGGCCGCGCGGAATGTGTCGGCGGCGCACATCAGCACGGTCTTTCCTTGCGCGCGAAAAACTTGCGCGAGCTTCCCGATCGTCGTTGTTTTGCCCGCCCCGTTGACGCCAACCACCATGATCACTTCCGGAGTTCCACTCACCCGCGTCACAGGGCGCGAGGTAGTCGCCATCAGGATTGTCAGCAGTTCCTCTTTCAGCAAGCGCTTCAGTTCGTTGACGTCCTTAATCTGCTTGCGGTCGGCTTTTTCGCGCAATTTGTCGAGAACTTCACGAGTGGTGGCGGTACCCAGGTCGGCGCCGATAAGGGTTGCTTCCAGATCGTCCAGGGTGGAGCGGTCGATCTCTTTACCGATCGAAACCACATCTTCGATGCGCTCGGCCAGGTTCTCGCGCGTGCGCGAGACAGCCTCTTTCATGCGCTCGATAAAACTTGGTTTTTTCTCTTCGTCCAGACTGCCAAAAAGAGTTTGAATCATGAATTGTCCGCCTCCGATTATATAGGCGTGAAGGGATGGCAGTCGCGCCAGACGGCGATGCGCGCACATTCAGGCAGCAAGATTTGCCGACCATGAGTGTTTTGCGGATTTAATGTGAGAGATTCAGGCGAGCAGCATTAAGTGCGCGAGATTTGCGCTATCAGCGGATCGGCGGGCGAGAGCTGCTCGTGCGCTGCCGGAGCTTTTGCGGCCTCGGGTGCAACGGCAGGCGCGGTCGGTTTCGGAATACGAATGTCTCCGCGATAAAACACCGCCATCAGCGCAGTAACTGCGTTCGGATCGAGCCGCTGCCCCGAAAGATTTTCGATGATCTTGAGCGCTTCCACAGCATCGTGAGCGCGCTGGTAAGGACGATTGGTGGTCAGCGCGTCAAACGTGTCGGCGACCGCGATGACGCGCGGCAAAAGCGGAATCGCGTCGCCCTTCAATCCGTAGGGATACCCGCGGCCGTTCAGCGCCTCGTGATGCAATTCGATTCCAGGCAGCATCTCACGCAACTGCGGCACGGGACGAAGAATATTCGCACCCTTGGTAGTGTGCGTCTTCATAATCTCGAATTCTTCCGGCGTCAAAGCGCCTGGTTTTTTCAGAATTCGATCTTCAATTCCGATTTTTCCCACATCGTGCAGTTGGGCCGAGATGCGGAGAATCTCCAGAAATCCCGGATCAAGTCCCATCTCGGTCGCAATCATCAACGAATACTTGGTAACGCGATCGGAGTGGCCGCGGGTGTAGGGATCCTTTTCGTCGACGGCCCCAGCGAGCATTTGGATCGAACCCATGAACAGATTTTTGTTCTCGTCGGCCGCGCGCTTGAGGTCTTCAACGAATTGTTCCAACTCCTCAGACATGGTGTTGAACGTCGTCGCCAGTTCGCCAATCTCCGTGCGAGTCTTGATATGCACTCGTTGCGAAAAATCGCCGCGCGCGATGGCTTGGCTGGATTGCGACAGCACGCGTAGCGGGTTGGTGATGCGCCGCGCCGAAAAAATGCTCAAGCCTACGCTGACAAACACCGCCAGCCATGCTAGCAAGCGCCCAGTGCGCTGCATCTCGTAAATTCCGCGATAGGCATCTTCACGAGGCTTTTGCACCACGACCGCCCAATCCAGCGAAGTAACCGGACTATAGGTGCCCAGCATTTCAGTCGCGTCTTTTCCCGTGCCCACGGTGAATTCGCGGGTTGCGGCTAACTGCGCCTTCGAGCCTTCACCCACAAAAGTGCGGACGATGTCGAAGTGGCTCATATCCTGCCCGGTCGCATATTGCGTCGTGGCCGCTGCCACCAAACGTCCCTGGCTATCCACAACGTAGGGTGTCAATCCGCTCGTACTCACTTGCTGCAGTCGGCGAATCAGGTAATCCATGTCGACAACCGAGCCGATCATCCCCAGAAAGCGTTTGTCGTACATGATCGGAGAGCTGACTAGCATCACGGTGCGCGCGGACTTTCCACTGCCGACCATCAGCGGCTGCCCACTATACGCACGGCCCTCGCGCGCAGCCTGATAGGCGCGCTCGAGTTCGCGCTGCAGGAAGGCATCCGGCTCGATGCGGCCAGCCGACACGCCCTTGGCATCCGCGTTCAGCAAGGTTGCATAAGCAATGTCATTGGACGAGGAAACAAAATTTTCCAGCATCGCTCGCAGTTCCGGCGTCAGCAGGATCTGATTGCTGGGATCGTTTCCGCTGGGATTCGCCAGCATCATCACCTGAATCGAGGAAGACAGGTTTGCCAGCATGATGTGCAACGCTTCCTGGTGCTGAGAAATGTCGTCAGCCAAGGAACGCGTGACCGTATTCTGCAACAACATTTCGTTCGTCTTCAGACGAACCTGATTCATGGTCTCGATCTGCGCCGAGTAAAAATACATGGGAAGAACACTGATTGCCAGCAGGACGCCAAGGATGACGTAGAGCAGCGGAATGCGCGCGGGAATAGGTAGCTTGAGCGGCAAAAGGCGGTCCTGTCGGCCCAACTCGGGGAGGAGTCGTCCTGTAAGCATTCTAAGTTGATAGGCGGGTATGACCTCAGGTGCTCAAAGTACACCTGTCCATTACCGAAGTACTCCAAGCCGGTAACCAATGCCCATTGGTGCCCTGGCTGACCCGCACAATCGTGCCATTCGTCGAGAGTGCTTCATTCATTAGCATCTTTAAGTCGAATGATAAGTGGGCTTAGAAAGTTCCGAAGAGTTCTGGGAGAACAGCATTTAGCACGCAAGGTTTCCGCGCCGAGCTTCATCCCGCGGAAAGGTCCAGCAGCGCGACCTGACTGGATCACAAGCGCTCAATGACCGTCGAAATCGTCCTCGAAATCGTCCTCGAAATCGTCCTTGAGATCATGGTCGTAATCGAGGTCCGTCGGGCTTTAGGGTCAAGGTTCGTCTGGAGTGCCGTATGACTCAAGCAATCGCTTCCAATAAGACTGCCATGCTGGCGGGGATTTGGCAGCAGGTTCTGCACAAGGAATCCGTCGCTCTCGACGAAAACTTCTTTACTCTGGGAGGAACTCTGTGTTCCGCAGACCTCCTGTTCGCGCAGATCGCTCGAGAGTTTGGCCGAGACCTTCCCAGCGCCACTATCTATCACGCCCAGACGGTTGAGCAACTGGCTCGGCACCTGGAGGAACTCACACTCCCAAAATTCACACCCCTCGTCTCCATCAAGCCGGGTGTCGAACCGCCGCTTTTCATCGTCCATGGACTAGCTGGGACGGTTCCATTCTTCAACCTCGCACAACAGATCCAAACTGACAACTCGGTTATAGGAATCGCGGCCAAGGGGATTGACGGGCTTGAGGATCCCTACGAATCGGTTGAGTCGATGGCGGCCTTGTATCAGAAATCGGTGCAGGAATTACAACCAAAGGGACCGTACTTGTTGGCAGGCTACTCTTTTGGTGGACTGGTAGCGCTGGAAATGGCGCAGCGCCTGACCGCAGTTGGGGAAAAGGTGGCGCTACTGGTGTTAATTGACGCGTATCCCGATTCTTGCCAGCTCTCATCTAGCCAGCGTTTACGTCTTACCGCTCGCCGGGCTCGGCGTCACCTGGTTGAGCCCAGGCGCCTGAGAAATCGTCTGTTCTCGTACGGCGCGCGCGGACTGGACTTAGGTCGCCGTGTCGTCGGAATGGACCACGCCGATCATGGAGGGTGCAGCGAATCTCGTCTTTCGTTCGCCCGCGCTACCGCGCTTGTTAAAGACAAGGCCTATGTCGCGTTGGCGCATTACTGTCCGCGATTCTATGGCGGAGAGATAAAGTTCATAAAGAGCAAGAGCGACTCATACTTTCCCGCCGATCCCGCCGCCGTGTGGTCAAAGTGGGCGCGTCAATTTGAGTTCGAATCCGTGCCGGGAAGCCATCTGGATATGATGACTACCGACTTCACCAGCCTCGCCGAAGTCCTAACGCGTTATGTGCAGAAATTTGCCCAGGCTCTCTAAACGGCCGGCTCGCCTCAGGGGCTAAACGGCTTTAAACCTCCCGGAAGGTTTGGTTCAGACTGAGCCAATACGAGCATGGCAGTCCTATGCTAAGCAAAGTAAAAAAATCCGATATAATGGGCCAGCGTTTCGGGGTGCTGCATGCGTTACCTCAGTCTTTCCCGCTCTGGCTGCTCGCTTTGCGTTGTTCTGCTCATGTTCAGTTCTCCAGCGCTCGCTGGAAATACTCCCGCCGCAAGAATGTCGCCAAAGACTCGCCAGGAAATCGAACACGCCTTTGACGAAGACCTCATTTATATCCGTACGAATTTTCCCATGGGGAAGACCGGCCTGAAGTTGAAAAATGGCGCCCTTTCGCCGAGCGGCGAGGATCTGCAGCACCTGATGGCCTTGTGGGGTCCAGCCGCCAAACCTGGCGACCGCGCCGTGATCAGCGACGTGATCATCAAAACGGATCACATTCGTTTTGAGATCAATGGTGGTCCGATCAAAAGGCAGAAGTGGTACCAGCACATCCAGATCCAGGGAACGGGGTCGACTACGATTGCTCCGTCGGATCCATCCGCGAATGCGAGGGGCTCGTTCGTGGATCTTTACTTCGATAAATATGTTCCCGAAATCACTGGACCAGAACTCAAGGACTTGCTGCGTCCGGTTTTTGATTTCGACTCCAAGACCCCCGTCGAAGCCTATCTCGAGAGTTGCACTCCGCAGATTCGAGATGCGATCAAGAACCATCACGTCCTGGTTGGGATGAACCGCGAGATGGTGATTTACGCCAAAGGCCGCGCTCCCAGGAAAATTCGTGAGACGGCGGACGATGTCGAATACGAGGAATGGATTTACGGCACGCCTCCCCAGGATGTGGATTTCGTGCGGCTTGTCGGCGATGAGGTGGTTCGGGTCGAAACCATGAAGGTCGACGGCCAGAAAATTGTTCGTGTCGACAAAGAAGTGGACCTCGGGCAGACCACCACCGTCGCCAAGAAGCAGGAAGATCGGCCGGTGAACGCTCCCACCTTGCGCCGGCCCGGCGAAGAAATGCCGGAATCGAACCCGGCGAACCCCTCGAACATTCCGCCCATCGCGCCGCAACCCGTTCCGAGCGGACCCGGCAGCGACCCCGGCCCCAACTGGCATTCCTCGCCGGAGCCAACTTCTTAGCGGTCGGTCACAGAATGAGCGGACCCATGGTGCGCAATTCTGCATCCCCTATGTAGTGGGGTATCGACCACATCCGTCTCGACCCTCTACACTATCAATGTGAAGATTGCTCTCGGCCAGATCAATCCAACAGTTGGGGATTTCACTGGCAACGCCGCAAAGATTGTTCAGTTCGCACTCCAAGCGCGCAGTGCTGGCGCCGAACTGGTGCTGTTTCCGGAACTTTCCGTCTCCGGTTACCCGCCTCTTGATTTGGTCGAACGCCGCTCCTTTGTAAACCGCAGCCGCTTGACCGCCGAACGGATCGCTGTGGAAACCGAGGGCATCGCTGTGATCTGCGGCATGGTCACCCCGGCGGAAGCGGAATCCGGCAAGACGGTGATGAACTCGGCTGTCTTGTTGCGCGACGGACACATCGACTTCATCCAGTCGAAAATGCTGCTGCCCACCTATGACGTTTTTGATGAGAGTCGCAATTTCGCGCCCGCAAAGAGTCAGCAGCTTTTCAATTTGGGGAGCAATCATGTCGCTCTCACGATTTGTGAAGACGCGTGGAATGACAAACGTTTTTGGAATCGCCGGCTCTACGGCGTGGATCCCGTGGAAGAACTGGTGCAGGCGGGCGGCAATGTGGTTCTCAATATTTCGGCGTCTCCCTTTTGGCTGGGAAAGCGCGAACTGCGCCGAGACATGCTGGCCTCGATCGCCCGCAATCAGAAAGTGACCGTTGCGATGGTCAACCAAGTGGGCGGCAATGACAGCCTGGTTTTCGACGGATCGAGTTTGGTGATCTCGCCCCATGGCCAAGTGATTGCCCAGGCGAAGTCTTTCGAAGAAGACTTGATCTACTTCGATTCCGAAAAGCTCACAGGTGACATGCACGTACAAATCGCCGGAGAGGAAGCCAGCGCCTACGAAGCTTTGGTCCTTGGTACTCGCGATTACGTTCATAAGTGTGGATTTGAGCGCGCCATCATCGGGTTAAGCGGAGGTATCGATTCCGCGCTCACTGCTTGCATCGCGGTCGATGCCCTCGGACGTGACAATGTCATCGGCGTAGGCATGCCCGGCCCCTACTCTTCGGAGGGTTCGGTGGAAGATGCGCGGCATCTGGCGCAGAATCTGAAGATTCGTTTCGAACTACTGTCGATCAACGAGATTTATCAGACCGCACGCCAGACTCTCTCGCCCGTGTTTTCCGGCATGGCTCCAGACGTTACCGAAGAGAATATTCAATCGCGTGCGCGCGGCATGGTGTTGATGGCCATGTCGAACAAACTGGGAGCACTCGTGCTTTCGACCGGCAACAAAAGCGAACTCGCCGTCGGCTACTGCACTCTCTACGGCGATATGGTTGGAGGGCTGGCGGTGATTTCCGATGTCCCCAAAACGCTTGTCTACCGCCTCGCCGCATACGTGAACTCGCGCAAAAAAGTGATACCGGAAGCGACCATCGAAAAGCCTCCTTCGGCGGAATTGCGTCCCGATCAAAAGGATTCCGACTCGCTTCCTCCCTACGACATTCTCGATAAGATACTCGAAGAATTTGTGGAGGAGTCGTCCTCCGCCGAACAGATTGCCCATGTCTACAGTCTCGATCCGGATTTGGTGCGCCGCGTGATTCGGATGATCGAGCGCAGCGAATACAAACGGCAGCAAGCCGCTCCCGGAATCAAAATCTCGGCCAAGGCCTTCGGATATGGCAGGCGGTTTCCCATCGCAGCCAAGTCCGAGGTATGAGAACCCGGTCGATTCCCTAATCACCAAATGACAAGTTCCGAGCTTTTTGTAACAATCAACTTCCAATTAAACTGAATTGACTCAAATTATGAAATCCTTACATCGCAAATTTCTCGCTAGCACATCCTGCGTCTTTCTGTTTCTCGGCGTCATCGCGTCCGCCCAACCCGCGCCCACTCTCAAGACGAGGCCAGCGGCAAAACCGGCTGCCTCTACGGGCGCAAGTCCCGCCACGACCACTCTGCCCTCGGAAGACACCGTCAATTCTTTCCTCTTTCAGATGTTCGGATACGACCCCACCGTTACCTGGAAAGTGAGCGACATCAAGCCCTCGGAGGTTCCTGGCTTGGCAGAGGTTTCGATCGTCGTTACCAACGCCCAAGGGTCGAATGCAAACCGCTTGCTCGTGAGTTCCGACGGTAAGCACGTGATCACAGGCGAGGTTCTGCCCTTCGGCGCCATGCCTTTTGCGGACGCGCGCGCCAAACTGGAAAAAGGTGTCAACGGTCCGGCAAAAGGGCCGGAGAAAGGCTCAGTTACAATTGTTGAGTTCAGCGATATGCAGTGTCCGCATTGCGCCAAGGCTGCGCCCTCGATTGAACAACTGCTGGCGCTGGAACCAGACGCGCATTTTATTTTTCAGAATTTTCCCTTGCCCCTGCACAACTGGGCCGACAAAGCGGCAGGCTATGTCGACTGCGTTGGCCGTGCCTCGAACGATGCCGTCTGGAAGTTCATCCAAAAGACGTTTGAAGAGCAGGCAAATATTACGGCGGCGAACGTAGACGAAAAGCTTAAAGCTATCGCGACCGCTTCCGGAGCGAACGCCGATGAAATCGCCGCCTGCGCCGTTAAACCCGAAACGAAGTCCAGAGTGGAAGCCTCGGTCGCGCTGGGGAAGTCTGTCGAGGTAAACGGGACGCCCACCCTTTTCATCAACGGACGCAACGTTCCCGCCGGAGCGGCGGTCGACTTGTTGAAGAAGATCGTGGATTTCCAGGCGAGTCAGGAAAAAAGCGGCAAGTAAAACATCGTGGAATGCGTGATCGGGTGATCTAAATTCAGGATATTAGCTTTTAGATTTTTTCGGATCTCCGGTGATTGCCTTCACTTGCCCAGATAAATTTCGGGGGCATCGGAGCGATCGGGGCTGCGAACGACATAGGGCGTAATCAGAATCAATAGCTCGTCTTCTTCATCCTGCTTCGAATTCTGGGAAGTGAGCACGCCAAAGCCCGGGATGCTGGAAAAGCCCGGCAGTCCGTTCAGGCTGTGCTGGTCCGATTCGGTGATCATTCCGGCGACGACGGCTTCTTCGCCTTCCTTCAGCAAAATTCCGCCTTTAAACTCGCGATTCAAAATGTCGGGGATTCCATTCGTATTCGTGGTTCCCAAAGTGCGTAGCTGCAATTCCAGTTCAAGTGCCACGTCCGAATTGTTATGGACCAGAGGCTTTGCCTTGAGCGTCAATCCGATGTCTTCATAGTTCACGGAAGGGAAGGGCGCCGTGTACGAGGAATTCCCGACGACTGAGGAGATGGCCGCGTTGTTGTAGATCGGCGCGAAACTCGCATTCAGAATCGGATACCGCGATCCCAGTTTAAAAGTCGCGTCTTTCTCCTGCGACGCCCGCAACTGCACATGTTCCAGCGACCGCACCGAACTCTCGTTCATGGAGAGGACGGGAGCAAGCTGATCGAGACTCAGCCCCATGAAGGTGAGGCCGCCGCCAAAGGTCGCGAGCGGCTGGCTAAAAATCGAGCCCGCTTGGCTTTGCAATTGCGCGATCAGCGCGGCGATCGTCTGGTTCCCCGCCTGGTTGATGCCTCCAGAGGAGATCAGCTGGTTGATCAGTTGCTGGATGTTCGTGCCTCCCAAAGCCGCCAGCGCACCGATAGGAATGTTGTAAAGATTGAAAGTATCGGGCACGTGCAACCCGATCTGCCGGGCGTAGGTATGGCTGACCTGAAATACCTTCAGATCGAGCAGCACTTCGGGCCGCGGACTATTCAGCTGTCCGAAGAACTGGGTTGCGGCTTCCAGCAGGGCACGCGGGCCGCGAATTGTGATCGTGCTCGCAGCGGCGTTGAGGCTGACGAACTTGAACTCAAATAGAGTTCTCATCGAGTTCATCAGATCTTGCAGTTCCTGGGGGGATCCAGCGCCCGGAACATAAAAAGTCCGCAGCCCCATCCGGTCAAAGACGCGATGATTTTCGGGGGTATCGGCGCAGGCAAATAGAACGGTGTCTTCAAGGGCGACGGTGAAAGTCTTTGTCACTTCGGAAACGGCCAGCATCGCCGTCTTGAAATCGGCATTGTCGATGTCAAAGCGAACGCGCCGGCTAGGGAACGTATCGTCGAAAATGACAGTCAGTCCGTAACTCGCAGCGACGGCGGTAAGCAGGCCGCGAGAATCGCCGCGATAATGGAAATCATGTCGCGCTTCGGTTGGCGTCACCGTGAGCGCATCCGAGCTCGCCACCATCTGCGGAGGGCTCGCCATGTGAACCGGCACCGGACCCAAAGCGTCGTTCACACGCTGCAGCGCGAATTCGTTTTGCGGATCAAGATTGAGCGCGGTGCGGAACTCCGCCATGGCTTCAATCTGGCGTCCAGCGAGCAGATCGTTGTTGCCGTTCTCCAAGTGGAGTCCAGCCAGGTGTTGCCGCGTCATCTCGCGTGCCGTCAGGTATTCGACATTTTGCGGAACCAGCCGAGCGGCGTCTTGAAACTCGTATAGCGCCTCATCGAAGTTTTCAGACTTCTCCAACTTGAGACCGCGGTTGAAGGCTTGGCGCGCGGCTTTTAATTCTTTCCGCGGTCCATGACAGGCAGGACCATTGCCCGTGCTCGAGCACAGCGTCGACGGCGAGGCCATGGGGTTGTCCGTGGCAAGGCACACACTCGCCACCAGTAGACAAACTCCTGAGAACAGACATCGCATAGAACTACTATAGAATGCCCGATCGCCTCTGTCTTGCAAGCAAATAACTCGATAGGGAGCTACTGTCGTAATCGCAAGGCTAAACAAAAAGAGCGCACGTCGTGGCCGTCATAGAAGGAAGACGCCGTGGTTATTCCGATCGTTCAACATGCCGAGGATTCAACGCAGCATGATCCGTTGTATGGAGCGCGCGCGCCCCGTCTGGTCATCGCACTCGACTACGACGGCACAGAGGCGTACGTCATTCGTCGCCGCTTCGAAGCGCGCCGGCATTCCGCTCAGGAAACGGTCGATTACCAACTCTTTTTTCACACCAATCACACTGTCATAAGGCCCGGTCATGCCCACATCCGTGATGTAAGCCGTACCTTTCAGCAAAACAGTTTCATCAGCCGTAGGAATATGAGTGTGAGTCCCAACCACGGCCGTTACGCGCCCATCGAGATACCATCCGAAAGCAACCTTCTCGGACGTAGCCTCGGCATGGAAATCCACAAATATGATCTTCGCTTTGATCTGCCCGGCTTTCGTGTCTCCGTTCTTGATTTCTTCCAGTAGCCGGTCGGCGTAGCGAAAGGGATCGTCGCTCGAACCCATGAAGACGCGCCCTTGCAGGTTCACGACTGCGTAGGCGACACCGTTCTTCTGGCCTTCATACACTCCCCAGCCAGGCAAGTTCGGCGAAAGATTGGCCGGACGCAACAAGCGCCGCGCCGGGCTATGCGGATTGCCATCCGCCATCTGAAAATATTCGATGATCTCGCGCTTATCCCAAACGTGATTTCCCGTGGTCATCACGTCAATGTCGAGATCGAAAAGCTCTTCGGCCAGCGCGGGCGTTATGCCGAATCCGGCCGCGGCATTCTCGCAGTTGGCAATCACCAGATCGACTGCGTATTGCTCACGCAATTCAGGAAGGCGGTCTCTTACAATCGCACGCCCAGGGCGCCCAAAAATGTCACCGATAAAAAGAATTTTCAAAATCAGTTCTCAGATATAGGGTCCAGTTCGAAGGGCAACCCAATCGAGCCGCATAGGGCGCCCCGAATTCGATGGTACCACGCTGAAAACTGGCTACTGGCTGACGATCTCGGCCGTCTTCAGAAAATCGTAATTTCCCGAGGGATTCAAAGCGACTTGCCGCACCCGCCGCGTGTGGACCAGCACGTTGTCGAGATACCAAAGGTTGATCGCAGGAACTTCGTTTGCCAGAATTTGCTGCACCTCGCCATAAAGCCGCACACGAACGCTCTGGTCGGTCTCGCGGCGAGCGCGTTCGATGAGACTGTCCACTTGCGGATTCGAGTAAAAGCCACGATTGTTTCCGCGGGGAGGGAAGCGATCCGAGGCGAAATTCTCGAAAATGTCCGGGTCTTCGTTGCCACCAATCCAGCGCAGGGAGTAAAGCTGAAAAGCTCCGCGGGTGACGTCGGCAAAAAAAGTGGCAAACTCAAAAGTACGAATATCGAGGGCGATTCCGACGTCGCGCAATTGTTGCTGCAAGACCGCCGCCAGCAGGCGCGTCGATTCCTCGGTCGATGTCTTCATCGTGAGATGAAAGCGGATGCCATCTTTTGCCGGATAGCCTGCCGCATCAAGAATTTGCCGGGCCCGCTCCGGATCGTGCAGAAACGCCGTGGCATCGTGATCGTAGGCCCAGCTTTGTGCCGGCAGAACATTCGAAGCCGGTTCCGCTAAATCGCGCCAGATATATTTCACCAGCGGTGCCCGGTCGATCGCGCAAGCAATCGCTTGCCGTACCCTGACATCGCGCAGCAGGGGATCGCGCGTGTTAAACGCCAGGTACGAGACAATCGTTCCGGGGCCACGTTCGATTTGCAGATGCGGTTCTCCTTTGAGTGCCATCACCGTGTCAGGCGTCAGCGCGTTAATGGCGAGATCGGCGCTCCCCTTGCGCAACTCGAGAGCCCGCGTCGTGGCATCCGGGACGACCACGAAGCGTACCCGCTCCAGACGCGGCTTTGCGCCCCAGTATTGATCGTTGCGTTCGATGACGATTTCTTTGTCCTGTTCGCCGCTGACAAATTTGAATGGACCGGACCCGACGGGCTCGCGTGTGACCTCGTCCAGGGAACCGTAGGGAACTATGCCGATTGCACCCTCCGAAAGATTCCAGAGCAGGCTCGCGTAAGGCTCTTTCAAATTAAAAACCACGGTCGAGTCATCGGGAGCATCGACGTGGTCGACGAAACGATATGCGCCCGACTTGGGACTTCGAATTTTCCCCTGCAGCAGCGAGTCGAACGTCCACTTTACGTCGCGCGATGTAAGTGGCTGGCCATCGTGAAACAGGACCCCGCCATGGAGATGAAAAACGTAGGTGAGCGGATCGGGGTTCTCCCAGCGCTCGGCCAATCCCGGTTGAACATTGAAATGTTCGTCGCGAGTCAGCAAGGCATCGAACAAGAGTTCGTCAATGCGCTCCGATTGCCCGTCGATTCCAACTCGCGGATCGAGATTCGTCGGGCTGCTTTCGATAATCATGACCAGCGTATTAGGGTTGGGAGCCTGCGAGCAGGAAACGAGCGGCAAAACGCAGCCGCCGAGCACCACGAATAAAAGTGTCATCCTGACAGGAGCGAAAGTTCTCATTCTCATCAGGCGCAGCGGCTTCGCCTCATGCATACGAAATCTTCCCCAGAATTGCAGCCCGTTTCGCTCCCGTCGCCGAAGGAACATTGCTCGGACGGCGATGCCATGTCTCGTGGGCGAGCAAAGCAAATGCAACGGCCTCTTTCGCCTCCGCGGGAAGCCCAAACTCGTCTGAGAAATGCAAGTCGATGCCGAGCGGCGCGACTTCGTTCCGCAGCATCGCCATAAGCGTCGCGTTCTTGGTGCCGCCGCCGGAGACGATAAGCTGGCAAAATTTTTGCTCGCTGCGTGCCGGGGCGGCCTTCGCCGCAAATCGCGGAAGCACAAAAGTATGCAGGGCCGCCGCAATCGAGCGCGCGGTGAGCGCCGTCGCAGTGGCTACAACGTCCGGTTTGCTGGCGCCGTGACAGGTTTGGAGAAAGCGGCCAACGTATTCCCTTCCAAATTCTTCACGGCCCGCAGTTCGCGGCGGAGTCTGCCGAAAGAAGCGCGCTCGCAGTAACTTTGCGACAACGGCGTTGAGAACGCGCCCCGATCCGGCGACCTCCCCATCGCGATCAAAGCGCTTCTGGAATAATTCCTCCATCACCGCGTCGATCACCATGTTGCCCGGACCCGTATCGAATGCGACGAGTTGCAGCGGAGAGGCGCCCGGCGGAATCCCCGTCAAATTCGCGATGCCGCCAATATTTTGCGCGATGCGCGCGAACTGGGGATCGCGATAGAGAAAATAATCGAGGAAGGGAACCAGTGGAGCGCCCTTGCCGCCCGCCGCCATATCCGCGGGACGAAAATCGGAAACCACCGGTATGCCCAGATGGGCGGCGATGACCGCCCCCTCGCCGGTCTGCCAAGTCACAGCCATCTTCCGACCGAGGAAGCGTTCCGCCGTTCCCTGGTGGTAGAGCGTCTGGCCATGACAACCGACCAAATCCAGTTTCACGCGGTGCTTCCGCGCTGTCTTGGCCACAGCCTCGGAGTAGAGTTCTCCAAGTAAAAAATTCAGCCGAGCCAAATCCGCCACACGAGCGAGTTCAGCGTTCATCATCTCCAGGATCATTCGCCGAACCGGGGCCGGAAACGCATACTCCGCATGACCAATCAGTGTGAATTGGGAGCGCGGACTCTTGTGTTGGGATGTACGATTCGCTCGTCCGGTCGCAACTGGAAAGCGCACCAGTGCCACATTGATTCCGTCGGCAGAAGTGCCGCTCATCACGCCGGCCACGATCATGCGCGTCCCTTCTTTTTGGCTGTCATACTTTTCCAGTTCGCCAATGCGGCCACGCGAACCTCTTCGCCAAACTCCCACAATTGCCGAGAGAGGCGTTCGGCCTTGGGTGAATTACGCGAGGGACCTTTTGCCAGAAAAACATTGAGCAATTTCCTGCGAAGTATCTGTGTGCGTTCTACAGTCTGCGCTACGCGACTCGCAAACTTGCGGTCTCGCTCTGCCTCGTGGATCAGGGCTTCGTAGGCGCGCAGGATCATCTCTTCTTTGTGGCAGATCAGGGCCAAATCTCCACCCGCGCGGATGTGCTGGATGGCGGTTTGCTCGATGGGCGCAAAGTTAAGGACCGCTCCCATTTCGAGATCGTCTGAGACGATCAGTCCGTTGTAGCGAATTTTCTTGCGCAGGATGTCGGTGATCCACTTCCTGGACAACGAAGCCGGCGTCCGATCGCCTGTAACTTGGGGATAGGCGGCATGCGAAACCATCACGAAAGGCGTCGCGGTTCGCAAAATCCGAAAAGGATAAATATCTTCCAGCAACATTTTCTTCAGCGATTTGTCGATCACCGGGAGTTCGAGATGACTATCTAGCCTTCCTTCACCGAGCCCCGGAAAATGTTTACCGCAACCGAGCACTCCGGCCTCGCGGAGGCCACGTAGAAATTCGCGAGCGTAAGTCACGACTTGCTTCGGATCGCTCGAAACGGCCCGCGAGCTTAGCACCGACTGCGAAGCCTGGTGCGCCAAGTCGAGCACCGGAGCAAAATCCACGTTGAAGCCCAGCGCGTAACAGTTCTCGCCGATGACGCGTCCGTGCTTGCGAAACAGGGCGCGGCGTCCAGTAGCAAACACGTCCGCAGGAGAAGGCGCCCCGCCAAGCACGTTGCGGAAGCGATCGACGGTTCCCCCTTCAAGGTCGACGCAGGTGAAGAGTGGAGTGGCGACGCGCTTCTGGCATTCGTTTAAAAGCGTACGTGTCTGTTCAGCGCTCTGGATGTTGCGGGCAAACAGAATCACCCCCGCCGGTTGAATCTTCTTGAGCAGGGAAGCCAGCCGCGGAGACATCTCGGTTCCGTCGAAGCCGATGATGAGCAGTTGGCCGATTGCTAGTTCCACGTAAGGCATGTTGGTTTCCGTCTGCGATCAAATCCTCGGTTCGTCGCTTTTCTCGGAGCGCTCGGGCCTCGGCGGTTAGATTTCTTTCTTTAATTCCGCCAGCAAGTTTAACGCCTCTAATGGCGTTAGCCGATTCAAATCCACCTCACGAAGCTTCTCTAGTACTGGCTGGGAGAGCGG
>Ga0302278_10002524_pt1 | contig 21093 bp, 16 predicted proteins | sample III_Bog_N3_2_FD_194543 | JGI IMG/M metagenome (GOLD analysis project Ga0302278, IMG submission 194543) | Peat permafrost microbial communities from Stordalen Mire near Abisko, Sweden - III_Bog_N3_2 | ecosystem: Environmental > Terrestrial > Soil > Wetlands > Peat | place: Sweden: Abisko...
ACTTGCAGTCTCCTCGGCGCTTTGTGCAGCAATCTCTGCGGGGATTTCTTCGCCTGTTCTTTCGGTGTCTTCTTCGCGGTCCTCTCCAGCGTCTTCGATTTCCTCCCCAGCATCGTCTGTGGGTGTTTCATCGTCGCTCAGGTCTGCCAGCCTCCCGAACCTTTCCTTGTCCTCTTGAGTGGGTTCGTAATCGTTGCAGTTGAAACGCTGGCCGCAGTCGGAGCAGTTTTCGTGGCCGACCTTGTCACCAGCTTCGCGGATACAGAGTGGAAGGGCCAGTCCCTCTCCTTCGCTGGGGTTGGCGAAGAAGCGCACACTATCGGTGGTGTCCTCGGATTCGACCTTGATGTGCTGCGAGGCGATCTGGATTCCATAGAGCATTATGCCGGCCTCTTTGGCGTCGATTTGCCTTGCGAGCAGGGCCTGGATGATCTGGTGAACGGCTAACTGTACGGCGGCGTGCCCTTCGGCGATGGGGAGCAGGAGATCGTCACGGGAACCGGTGCGGGTGATGCCGTGAGCCTTGGAGTGGAAATAGCAGAAGGCGTTGCGGCGCATGGCCGGGGACTTGCATCGGAGGCCGTTTGGCTTGATATGTTGGCAGGCGTGATACATGGGATACTCCCCCCTTACCCATTTCGGGTTAAGTGGTTTGTTATGAGTGGTGTGTACCTTTGATCATTGGCTGCAAGCCGATGAAAACAAAGGGGTTGATGATTAAAATCAATAAAAATAAAGAGTTACGGGCGCGGTTGCACCGGTTGGGGTGCATTACGCGCTGCCGGGGGCGGAAAAGCGCCGGAAAACGGAGCGGCCCGGAGTCGACTTTTCAGCCGATTCCGGGCCGCATTTTTTCAGGAGATTCTGTGCCCTGATTTGAATGTAGCGCGAAATGGGTTAATTGCCTGCAAACGGCGGCGGAGCTTTTGAAGTTTCTTTCGCCCGCTGAAGCGGGCTTTTCGGGTTCAACCTTGACCCTGACCCCAGGCTTGCGCCTGGGGCTACCGTATTTCGCCCGCTGAAGCGGGCTTCGGGGTGGCGAACTAGCCCGGATATCTCACAGCCCGATTGTCGATTGGGGTGAGTCGGGGCGAAGGAAATAGCTGGAAAGGCCGTCTTTTCTGTGTCATAACTACGTTATCGAGACGGGTTATGGCCGAGGAAAGGAAGGCCTTTCACATGACAGAGTGTAATCAAAAAGTCTTCTCGTTTGCATCACATTTTTCGCGCCGCGTCGAAGCAGGTTTCACCGCCGGCCAGGTATCGAGCGAAGGCGGAGCGCTGCTGTTGCGCCAGGCCGATCGGAAGATCGGTTTCCCGTCAAGAATCTCGTCGATACTGAGGCCACTGTTGCTCACGCCATGGAGGAAGCGGAGCGCGTCAAGGAAGTTGGATTTACCGCTGGCGTTGGCGCCTACGAGCAGATTGAAGTGGCCGAGTTTGAGATCGACGCTCTCCAGGCTTTTGAAGTTGCGGATCTTGAGTTCAGAGATCACGGCTGCGGCCTCGGCGGGTTACGTTTTCCCGGCAACTTTCCTTATTGCTACGCGGGCTTCTGGAGCCAGTGTAGCCTCTCTCGGCAGCTGTGGGAAAGACCAGTGCATCCTTAAAAGCAACCGCGGATCCCCGCCACAGTGGGCCTTCGGCTTCGACTCGTCGCCGCGGCGACTCATTCGTGGAAGAGGAATTGTGCTTTCCCACCCTTGCGACAGAAGGAAGTCGCAAGGATGGGGCACGGGCAAAGTGGCACTAGCGAATGGAAAGATTCTTTCGCCCGCTAAAGCGGGCTCTCGCCTACACTACCTGCGCCTGGGTCTTTGAGGAGCCGTGGCGATTGACGCGCAGGTTGTCCAGCGCGTAGTCGACAAAACGTGCTTCGAGTCGCGCGGGCATCTGCATGAAGCGGCAACTGGCTACGACCTGATCGACGATGAACTTGGGCTGATAGCAGGCCAGTTCCATTCCTTTATCCACATTGATCTTGCGGACGATTTCGTTGATTTCGCCCTTGGGCATTTCGAATCCCTGCTTGGCGCACTCCTTTTCGAGAATCTCGGTGAACGCTTCAAGCGCGGGCGCGCCGACCTCGATTTTGTAGGGCAGGCGGCGGAGGAAGGCGGGATCCATGAGGTCTTCAGGCTCAAGGTTGGTGGAGAAGACGATCAACTCTTCAAAGGGAATGGTGAAGGTTTTGCCGGTGTGGAGTTTGAGGAAGTCGACGCGGTTTTCAAGCGGCACAATCCAGCGGTTGAGCAAGCTGGTTGGGGAAACGAGCTGGCGGCCGAAGTCGTCGATGACGAAGCATCCGCCAAGCGCCTTGACGTGCAGGGGCGCCTCATAGAAGTGGCCGGTTTCGTCGTAGCGCAGATCGAGCGCGTCGAGGGTAAGCTCGCCGCCGGCGATAACGAAGGGACGCTTACAGGGGACCCAGCGCGCGTCAAAGACTTCGCGCCGCACCATGGAGAGAGGATTGTCGTCGTCGAGACCTGCAGGATCGACTGCCTCATGAATTCCGGGGTCGTAGATGCGAATGATTTGGCCCTCAACCATGACCGCGTAGGGTATGTAGATGACGTCGTTGAAGACGCTGGCCATGCAGCGCGCCACCGAGGTTTTGCCATTGCCTGGAGGCCCGTACAACAGCATGGCGCGGCCCGAGTTCAAAGCCGGCCCGCATTGCTCAATCAACGCGTCAGAGAAGGTGAAAGCGGCCGTCGCTTTGCGAATGCCGTCGAAGGTAATGATTTCGTTGGTGGGCTTCTGCAGGTTTACCTGCTCGCCAAAAGCTTCAAGTTGCACCGGCGCAGGACCGACGTAGCCGGAGCGCTTGTGGACGTCGATGGCCCAGCCCTTGCCTTGCTCGGTGAACATGTAGCGCATGTCGGCGAGGCCATCTTGCCCGCCGGTGCCAAGCGTGATGAGCAGCTTGCGGTCAACCGCCATTTTCACGAGGTCGAGCACAATGGTGTAGGGCAGCTTGATGGCTTCCTGGAGTTGGCGCAGGCTTTCAAGACTGTTGATGTACATGAGCTTCATGAGCAAGCCCATGAGCTCGAGGCCGTCGATGCCGGTTGAATCAACGTCCTTGGGCTCTTTTGGAAGCCGGTGGAGAAAGGACTCGAGTTTCTCGCGGGTGATGGCTCCGATGGCGACCAGGCAATCGCCGAGGCGGCCGCCGTTCTGCGTCTGGTGCTCGATCGCACGAGTAATATCTTCCGCGGTTATCAACTTGCCGCGTATCAGCAAATCACCTAAACGTAATGAGGTAGCGATGTTGCGCCTCCAAGGCCCACATGGGCTGCGGGGTTATTGTACGGTATTCGCTCAAAAATCCAGCAGGGGATATTTAAGGCTCAACTGAAGCCGAGTACCGGATGAGGCACGTAATGTTCCTCAAGTAACCTTACCTCGTCAGCGGAGAGAACTACCTGGAGTGCCGCGACGGCATCGGCGAGGTGGTGCGGCTTGGTTGCGCCCACGATGGGCGAGGTGACGACCGGCTTTGATAGCAGCCATGCCAGGGCAAGTTGCGCCCGGGGAATGCCGCGCTGTTGAGAGAGCTCGCCAAGGCGGTCGATGACCTTGCGGTCGGCGTCTTCAGTTTTGGAGTACATGCGGTTGCCGAAGGCGTCGGTCTCGGTGCGTTTGGTGGTTTCGGATTGCCAGGGGCGGGTGAGGCGGCCGCGGGCAAGGGGGCTCCAGGGAATGACCGCGACGCCTTCAGACTGGCAAAGAGGCAGCATCTCGCGCTCTTCTTCGCGGTAGATGAGATTAAAGTGGTTCTGCATGGAGACAAAGCGCGCCCAGCCGTTGAGGCGGGAGAGATAAAGCGCCTTGGCGAACTGCCACGCGTACATGCTTGAGGCGCCGATGTAGCGAACCTTGCCGGCTTTCACAACGTCGTGGAGGGTTTCGAGGGTTTCTTCGATGGGGGTTTCGTAGTCCCAGCGGTGGATTTGGTAGAGGTCAATGTAATCGGTCTGGAGGCGGCGCAGGCTTTCGTCGAGCTCGTGCAGGATGGCTTTGCGGGAGAGGCCGTGGCCGTTGGGGTCATTGCTCATGAGGCCTTGGACCTTGGTGGCGAGGACGATGGTTTCGCGCTTGGTGTTGGCCTTGAGATAGCGGCCGAGGACGATTTCGCTGTCGCCGCCGGAGTAGACGTTGGCGGTGTCGAAGAAGTTGATACCGAGGTCGAGTGCCTGGCGAAAGAACGGCGCGCTTTCTTCTTCGTTGAGGGCCCATGGCTGGCGGCCGGGGAGAAGCGGGCCTGTGGCGGGCGAACCGTAGGACATGCAGCCGAGGCAGATGCGGGAGACTTTGAGGCCGGTGTGTCCGAAGTTGATGTAATCCATGAGTTGCTCCTTGGTTGAGTTTAAGACGGCTGGATCGATTGCGTTTCTGATGAGGATAAGAGACAATACGTATTACCCACCTGCGGCGTGCCGCAGGCCCAAATGCCGTTTGCGCGCAAGCGCGGCGGCTTTTGCTTTTTCAAGACGAATGCGAACGAATATAAACATCGACGGTTTTAATCTCTATTACCGGCTTCTCAAAGAGAACCCGCAATTCAAGTGTGTACAGAGGGGACTCGCATTCCAATGTCATAACAACTAGCGTGGCGTCCTGTTTGCCTGTACCGGTTTACTCTTCGATTCCCGGCAGGACTGACCTTGAAACACACTTACACCCTTCTTCAACTCCTGGCCAGGTCCACTTGCCATCTACAAATAGCCCCTTGCTTAATTCGTATCGCTTCCCATTGGCTAAGTGATGAGCAGAATCTTGCTGAGCCTCTGCGGCTGATGGATGACTTGGATTTCTCATGCATGGAGCGTTTGCATACATCCATTTTGCGTGCGTGATTCCAAGTGAAGTTTGGCGCTCTCGGTCAATTATTGCCGTCGCTTTGCTGTTCAGGGACCGCGCGATTTCAGCCGCGCGTCCCTTGGTCATTCCATCGATGTTCATTAGTTCCATAGACAATTGATTCAGATCTCGACCGGCTGATACAGAACGTAATGCAGCGTCATAAATCCGTGCGACGTCTTTCTTCTCCAGGCCGTCGAGCGACTCGATATTTCTTCGCAGGTCCGCTTTGACACTTTTGCTCACTGTTGAAGGATCAAACTTAACGGTGGGCATAATTAGGCGCCGAAGCCAAGACATACCTTCCTCCTGCAGTAATCTGCCGGGCCACAGCTCGCGCTGCGTCTTATAGCAGGGATGCGACAGCCTGAACGACGAAACTGAGGCACAGAATTCCAAGCCCTATCAACTGCCACCTGTGACGGTTGCGGTTCTTGGTTCTAATGCGATTGTTGCATTCTGTTATTTCGGGACTTCCGAAAACTCCGCCCTGAAATGGTTCGAAGGCATAGCTACTGAAGAACATAATTATCGTGCCAATGGCCCCTAGAACCGCCGAAGCCAACCCAGTATCCTGCGTGTAGGTCATTCTTTAGATCCTTCCGGGTTCGATAGCCATCAACCGGCCAGCCAGCAAATCAAAGACAATCCTACGTTATAGTTGGGCCCCCGAGCGATCTCTCACATGAGGATTTGGATCATGTTACCTCGCACCGGCCCTACGGGGCGGTTTCGATCGATTGCGCCCGTTCCCAGGGTTCCGTCGCTGCGACGACTGCACCCTGGGCTAGCGTCGATTTGTCCCTCCGGGACGAAGGGCTGTGGCCTGAATAGCCATGTTTTCTCTTTATTACGGGAAAAATAGGCGACAATATATGTATTACCCACCTGCGGCGTGCCGCATGCCCAAAGGCCGTTTGCGCGCAAGCGCGGCGGCTTTTGCTTTTTCGGGAAGAGCTCGACGGCATTTTCAGTACGTTAATCTTGAACATGGACGATTGAGCCTGATCGTCCCGGGGAACCCCTTTGATTGTTGAGATTGAGAAGCTGACCAAAATCTATGAGTCAAAGCTGCGGGTGGTGGCTTTGGACGGTATTGATCTGGAGCTGAATGAGGGGGAGATTTTCGGGCTGCTGGGGCCGAATGGCGCGGGCAAGACCACCACTATTTCGATTGCGACTACGCGCACGCTGCCGAACAGCGGGACGGTGCGGATCAAGGGCATCGATGTGGTGAAGCATCCGGCACACGCGCGGCGGCTGATTGGCGTGGTGCCGCAGTTCAATACGCTCGACCGTTCGCTCACGGTGTATGAGAATCTTTACTTTCATTGCCGCTACTTCGGGTTCAGTCATAGTCACGCAAAGGCACGGAGCCTTGAGCTGCTGGAGCAGTTTCTATTGAGCGAGAGGAAGAGCGTTTATCCGACGCAGCTTTCGGGAGGGCTGGCGCAGAGAGTGCAAATTGCGAGGGCCATTGCGCATCGGCCGACAGTTCTGTTTTTGGATGAGCCGAGCGCGGGGCTTGATCCGCAGAGCCGCATGGCCATGTGGGATGCGGTGGCTGGGTTGCGCAAAGAGGGCATCACGGTTTTGCTGACCACGCATTACATGGAAGAAGCTGACCAGTTGAGCGATCGGCTGGCGATTATCGATTATGGAAAGGTGCTGGCGCTGGGCTCGCCGGACAAGCTGAAGTCGACTTTCGGCGCGCATACCATTTTCAATCTCAAGCTCAAGTCGATTGAAGGTTTGGGACCGATGATGGAAGAACTGAAGAGTCGCGAAGATGTGAGCGGCGTTGAGACCACGGCGGATGGTTTGCGGGTGATCGGCACCGGGGCCGATGGCTTGCTGCCGGAGCTGGTGCGCGCGGCAACCAGTCATGGGTTGCGCGACCTGACTATTACTGAGCCGAGCCTTGAGACGGTATTTATTCAGCTCACGGGTAGAGATCTGAGGGAGTAGAGAAACAGGGACTGAGGGACTAAGGGAGTAGGCACTAGGGACTAGGCAATAGGCACTAGGGACCGGGCAATAGGCACTTGGGACTGTTGCGACTGAGGGCGCGGCGAAGCGAAATGGAAACTACGAATTTGAACTCGAAGATCTTTGTCCAGTCGTTCATCGGGCTGCTGTTGCGCGATCTGCGCGTGCTGTCTCGCGAGCTTCCTGTATTTCTGGCGCGCGTGGGGATGCAGCCGCTGCTGTTCCTGTTTGTGTTTACGTTCATCATGCCGCGCATGGGCGGGACGAATCCCATGGCGGGCGGAGCGGGCGGGCTGGACTTCGGCACGGTGTTGCTGCCGGGGTTGATGGCTGTGGCGATTATGTTTTCCGGCATTGCCGCGGTGGCGCTGCCGCTATCGCAGGAGTTTGGGGTGACGCGCGAGATTGACGACCGCGTGATGTGCCCGCTGCCGCTGTGGGCCGTCGCCTTTGAGAAGGTGAGCTTCAGCGCGCTGCAAAGCATGATTGCCGCGCTGCTGGTGATTCCCATGGCGTACTACATTCCGGCGACGCCGGTGAGGGCCGATATTCATAACTGGTTACTGTTTGCGGTGGTGCTGGTGATGGCCAGCTATCTCGCCGGGGCGTTGGGACTGTTTATCGGGTCGACGGTGAATCCGCGGCAGATCGGGCTGGTGTTTTCGATTCTCGTTGTGCCAATTACCTTTCTTGGTTGCGTGTATTATCCGTGGGCCATGCTCGGCCATCTGAAGTGGCTGCAGTACGGGGTGCTGTTCAACCCGATCGTATATATGAGCGAGGGATTGCGTGCTGCTGTTACGCCGAATATTGCGCACATGCCGTGGTGGGCGATTCTGACTGCGCTGGTTTTCTTTACGGCGCTGCTTGGCCGGCTGGGGCTGAAGGGCTTTCTGGGCAGGGTTTTGTCGTAGCGGTACTGAAATTTCCGGATTTGGCCGTAGTGGGATGCGCGCGGCAGTAATGGGTTTGTTTGCCGTTGTATGCAGGGTGAAGACAACTTTTATTGCATCAATCAGGTCTAATATTGCATTGCGGTAGGAAAATTTGGACCGACAGGGCTTTTTGACTAAGGATGCGCCGGGGAATCGCCTGACGGCATTGGTTATAGCAAGGATTTGAATTATTTCTATCGATCGCGGAAGGCTATAGACGCGGCTTGAAATCGATCACTCCAGCATCGACAAACATGGACCGGCGGGTGGTGAGCCGGGGCTCTAAGGCGAGCAAGAAGCGGACGGCGCTGCGTGTAATGGTTGCCTCGCTTGCTGCGGCGGTAATTGCCGGGTGCGGTGGCGGAAGCGTTTCAGGCAGCGGCACGAGCGGCTCCGCATTCACTATCACACCGGGCACTGCAGCGGTCGACACCAATTGCACCGGCTGCAACGGGTCGAGCTCGTCGACGGGCGCGGCTTATGAGCAGTTTTCAGCAATGCTCAGCAGCGGTTCAGCGGCCATCGTGAACTGGAGCGTGAGTGGCGGAGATGCGCTGGCGGGCGCCGGGAGCATCAACTCAAGCGGGCAATACACGCCACCGAGCTACCTTACCGCGAACACGGTGAAGGTTACGGTGACCGCTGCGCCCGAGTCGAATCCGAAGGCCACGGCTTCGGCAACTGTCACCGTCACCCCGGGATTCCTGCAGCCGCTAACTCCGGAAAATGTGGCACTGGGTGCGAACGGAAGCGTTACTGTCACTGGCTATATTGCCGAGGCAGGCGGGACGGCCGGAATCAATTACGCGCTGTCGAGCTCGGCTACCGGCTCAAGCGGCGGCGAAGGAACGCTGGGCGCGGTTAATTGCGTGCGCAGCAGCCAGCAGTTCACCAACTGTTCGGTCACATATACGGCTCCTTCGACGCTGTCGATTACCGGCGCGACCTATATTGTGGCGACAGTTGGCACGTCGTCGTCGGTCACATCGAGCGAAGTGTTGTTGAATGCGGCGGGAATCGACAGCAATCCGGCTGCGCACCAGGCGCAACTGGCCGCGCCCATCGCACTGGGCAGCTCGGGCGGCAACAACGACGACTATGACACGAATTCAAAAGACCAGGTGACCGACTGCTGCGGCGGAACGCTCGGGGCGCTGTTGCAGAGCTCGAGCGGTACGCAGTACGTACTGAGCTGTAATCATGTGCTGGCTCGCAGCGACCAGGCTTCGACGGGCGAGCTGATTGTTCAGCCGGGGTTGATTGACGCCAATTGCACGCCCTACGACCAGGGCGGCACAGAGACGCCGGTGGCGACGCTGAGCGGATTTGTGAAGCTCAACGGCACGGGCAATGTGGATGCTGCGGTTGCGCAGGTGGACACGGGCGCGGTGAATACGAGCGGCAACATTCTGGAACTTGGCGCGATGCAGGGGAATGGCACGCTGGCGTCAGCGCCGCCCGGAGTGTCGTCGACCGGCGGAAAAGGCGAGACGGGCACGCTGAGCATGACGGTTGCCAAGAGTGGACGGACTACGGGGCTTACGTGCGCGTCGATCACGGCCGTGGATCTTGATGTGCAGGTTTCGTACTACACCGACTGCGCCGAAACAAACCCCTACTACACCAAGTCGTTTACCAACCAACTGGGCATTGAAGGCAATCAGTTCAGCGATGCCGGAGATTCGGGATCGTTGTTGGTGGATGCGGCCAATGCTGAGCCGGTGGGGTTGTTTTTTGCCGGCGGGGACAATCAGATGTCGGGGGTCAGCGAGGGCATTGCAAATCCTGTTACCGACGTACTGAGCGAGTTGGGCGCGCAGATGGGTACGACATATACGTTTGTGGGCACGACGGATCATGGCGTGAGCTGCCTGAACTACGGCAACAATTCGGCAACATCGGCGCAGGCGCACGCGCTGGCCTCGAGCGAAGTGAATCGCACCGAGCAGGCGATGGGCGTGGCGCGCATGCTGGTGAATCCGTCGCAGGGAATCCTGGGCGTGCAGATGGGCAAAAGCAGCGACCACGCAGGCGAGGGCGCGGTGATTGTTTACGTGAGCCAGGGTGTCAGCGTTAGTGTGCCGACGACGATTGCGGGCGTGCGGACGGTAGTGGTTCCCACTACGAGCAAGGCGGTTGCGGAAGGCTCGGCTCCGATGACCGCGCTTGAGTCGAATCAACCGACGACACTCTCAAGCACGGTTTTAAACGCTGCGGTAAACGTGAAGCGGCAGACTGCAAAACACCTGATGAGTTCGAACCCCGCATTCTTTGGCGTGGGAGTGGGGCAGAGCTACGACAATCAGAAAGATGCCGTGCTGGTGATCTATGTTGACCGGCGCCAGGTGCCCGCTTCGCTTCCGACTACGATTAACGGACTGCGCACGCGTTACATCGTGATGGACCGGCTGCACGTTACGCGGTCGTACGCTAAGGGACTCGAAACCCGCAGCCGCTGCATGTCGCATGCTGTGCGTGGCGCGAGTGTTAACGATCCGTTTGGGATTGGGACTAGGATGCGGTCGTTGAATTTGTATTAATGCGTAATTCTTTTCGTGATGGGCGAAGATGCAGGAAAGCATCCCGCAGGGGCTAAAGCCCATTTCCTTTTGCTGGCTTGATCGGCACGACTGAAGGCGTGCCCCGATACAAAACTCCGTCGTGCAGGCCTATTTCACCGAGCTGTGAAGTCGTGGCCTGATAAGAAACAAAACCGGCTGCTGCCAACCGGGGCTTGGCGGTATCCCACCCATCGAGCAAAAGACGCTCGATGGATGGGGCACAGTTTCATCCATCGCGTGTCGGAAACACAGGTGACGGACTAGGAAGAAACAAATCAACTGCCGACACGTTGGGATTAGTAGTATCCCACCCTTGTCGCAAAAACAACGACGCGCCAAGGATGGCGCACCCACAGTGGAACAGATTCAAGCGGTTAACAGCCTGGTTCTGCGAAACCATGTATAGAAGTCGAGTTCCTCAAAAAGGCAGTCAACGCCCGGTTGGGGCGGAGCTGCTGACAAGGGTGGGATCGTCGGGGATGAAGATTTCGAAAACTGTGCCGGAAGTGACGGTACCGCTGGCGACGGTTCCGGAGTTGCCGGTGGCGCTTTGCGATTGAGGCGGCTTAACTCGGCTGCGGACGTGAACCAGTCCATGGTGCTTGGCGATGATTGCGTGGCTTACCCAGAGGCCGAGCCCTGTGCCGGTAACTTCCTTGGTGGTGAAGAAGGCTTCAAAGATGCGATCACGCACGTCGCGCTCCATGCCGCTGCCGGTGTCTGCCACCACAAAGCGCACGCCGGCCTGCGAAGGATTGGTCCAGTTATGAGACTTGCGCGCCCTTACAATGATGCGTCCTCCATTGCCGCTGGCGTCAATCGCGTTGCCCACGAGGTTGGCCATCACCTGGCGAATCTCGCCCGCAAAGCAAAAGAGATCGAGTGTGGGGTCGTAGTCGCGATGCACGCGGATATCAAGAGAGTTGAACCGTCCCTGATGAAGAGAGAGCACTGAGTCAAGCAGCTCAGACATGGTGGCGCGCGCGGGCAGCGTAGATTGCCGGTAGAAGCGCAGGGTTTGCTGCGTGATTTCGACGATGCGGCGCACTTCGTGCTCGGCCATTGAGACATAACTCTGCACCTGATCGTCGAGCGTGGTGAAGCTGCGCATGAGAAACAGCAGGTTGGTAATGGCCTCGAGCGGATTATTGATTTCGTGGGCGATTGAAGCCGCCAGGCGGCCCGTGACCGCCAGCTTTTCGCTACGGCGGAGGGCTTCTTCACTGCGCTTTCGGTCGCTGGCGTCGAGCACAATGACGCCGACCCAGCGGACGTTAGTGGGATTGGTTCGCACCGGATAGGCGCTAACCAGCCAGGTCCAGGTGCGATTGAGTCTCTCGGTTGCGGCGGCTGCGTCGCGCTGACCGCTGAGCTCAAGGTTGCGCACCGGCTGCTCGGTTTGAAAGACACGCAACACCGCCTTCTCAAGTTCGAGGGCCACTGAGGCGGGAAGCAGTTCAGGCAGCGTGCGGCCCAAGTGCCGGCTGAGAGAAACGCCGGCCAGATCGGCAAAGACCTGGTTGACGCGCACCAGTCGGCAGTTGCGGTCGCAAAAGGCCAGGCCGATGGGCGCGTTGGCCAGCATTGAGTCGAGCAGCGAAAGCGTGTCGTTCAATCCCGAGCGCTGATCGGCCAGCGACGCCACCATGCGATTGAATGCCTCGATGAGGTCGCCAACTTCGTTGTGCACCTTGACCGGCAAGGGAAACCGGCTGCTGTTGTCGAGCGATTCGGTGAGCTCTCTTGCGCCCCGGTGCAGAAGTGCGAGCGGCCGCACGATGGAGCGCGACATAAGCAGCACCAGCAGCGCGGAGGCCAGGATCCAGATGATGGCGAAGACAATGGTGTCGTTGACGATGGCGTAGAGTTGTTCTTTGGCCGGGCTCTGGTCGTATTCAACCCAGGCGATTCCGCGCATTGCATTATCGATGTAAATAGATTGCGCGCACTCCCACTGGTTGGCGGGAAGAGTGACGCACTGCGGCGAACCCTTTCGCAGCATTGGAATGAGAGCTACTTCATCCGGGAGCAGCGAAGATTGATCGGCTTCTCCGCGACTGATGAAGAGCATGTTTCCGGCCGGGTCAGTGATCTTAGCCATTGCGACGGTGGGCGATTCGCCGAGCATTTTCACGCTGCGGCCAATCCAACCCGGCTGCTGTTCGATCAGGGCTTCGCGTGCCTGCAGGGCAAGCGAAGAGGCTTCAAACGAAAGACGCGTGTGGGCGCGCGCAGTGACGTCGCGAACGCGCTGGCGGACGAGCAGAATGCCGAAGAGTGAGATCGACAGGGTCTCAAGCAGCAAGAGGCCGGCGAGCATTTGCCAGCGAATCGACTGTGGCCACCAGCGAATTCGCAATGCGATCCCCTCCAATTGCCTTCGCGATAATTATTGCAGGCTTTCGGGATTGAAGTGTCACGCGACCGGCGGGACATGTGGACCGCGACTGCGGGACTTGAGCTATCGAACTGGCGCCGGCTTGAGTCGCGCAGTGAGCGCTTCGGCGATCTGGAGGCCATGGAAGCGGCCATTTTCAATAAAGATCTCGCTGGTACGTTCTCCCGCCACAATAACTCCTGCCAAGTAGATGCCGGGAATATTGCTTTCGAGGGTCTGCTTGTTGCAAACGGGCAGGCGGTCCTGATCGGCGCAAACTACGCCGAGGCTTTCGATGAAGTCAAAATCAGGATGATAGCCGGTGAGCGCGAAAACAAAATCGTTGGGCAGAGTCTTGCGGCCGGCGGGAGTCTCGACAATGACTGCGTCGGGCGTGATCTCTATAACGTTCGAATTGAAATAAGCTGTGACCTCGCCATCCTTGATGCGATTTTCGATGTCGGGCTTGATCCAATACTTTACGTGGGGCTGAATCTCGGGGCCGCGGTGGATGAGAGTAACGCGCGCTCCGTGGCGCCACAGCTCAAGCGCCGCAATGGCGGCTGAATTCTTGCCGCCTATGACCGCGACATCTAGATTGTAGTAAGGGTGCGGATCGTTGTAATAGTGATGAACCTTGGCCAGATCCTCGCCGGGAATTCCCATGAGGTTGGGCAGATCGTAATAGCCGGTGGCGATGGCCAGCGCGCGGGCGCACATGGTTCCGGGCCGGCCGTGATGGTCGATGATATTGGCGGTAAAGTTGCCCTCAGAGCCGTGAACCCGCTCGACCCGCGTGTACTGGCGCACGTCCAATTTGTAGAAGGCGGCCACCAAGCGGTAATACTCGAGGGCCTCGTTGCGGTTCGGTTTGGCGTTGGTCGAGGGAAAGGGAATGCCGCCGATTTCGAGGCGTTCAGAGGTGGTGAAAAACGTCATGTGGGCGGGGTAGTGGAAGAGCGAGTTGCACAGGCAGCCCTTGTCGACGCAGACGGCGCGGAAGCCGGCCTTTTGCGCTTCAATGGCGCAGGCCAGGCCGGTGGGACCGGCGCCGATTACCAGCAGGTCGAAAATGGGGTCGGTAGATGCGTCGGCTTCCAGATGGTTCATTTATCTAGAGTAGGGCATTTGGAGTGCTCGGCAGGTTGAGCGGTGGTTTTGGGTGGTTGCGGGCAGGGTGGCGGTAGAATGGTAGAATGTGAAGGTAGAAGGGTAGAAACCATGAGCCTGAATATCAAGGATCAAGAGGCGCACGACCTCGTAAGGGAGCTTGCGACGTTGAAAGGAACGAGTCTCACCTCCGCAGTCAAGCTGGCAGTGCGAAACGAGATCGAACGGGAAAGAGTCAACGAGGCCGGGGCACAAGTACAGAAGAAGCGGTCCGAGGTGTTGCAGGCATTCGCGCGGCAGTTCGTCGGCCGAGTGAAGGGCCGCGATGATATTCATTCCTGGGACATCGATAAGCTTTTGTACGATGAGAATGGATTGCCCAAATGATCGTTGACTCATCGGCGCTCGTCGCAATTCTACTGAACGAAGAGGACGGAGATGCTCTGTCAGTGGTATTAGACGGCCCGGAGGTCGTTCGCATGTCTGCCGCCTCCTATCTGGAAACTTCGATTGTGATCGACAAGTTCCGCGACGCCTCGCTGAGTGTGAGCTTCGACGACATGATTCTCGATTCGCGGATTATCATCGAGCCGGTGACCGCGGAGCAGGCGCGGATTGCGCGGCAGGCCTATCGCGACTACGGCAAGGGTAGCGGCCACGCGGCGAATCTGAATTTCGGGGACTGCTTCAGCTATGCGCTGGCGCGCGACAAGCGGGAGCCGATTCTTTTCAAGGGCGAGGATTTCATCCATACCGATTTGCGGCCGGCGGTGAACCGGCAAGCCTGAGTCCGCTATGCTTCTCAGATGAAGCTACAAATCTGTGTAGCGCTTTCCATTCTTGCCAGTTCTCTGTCGCTTGCGGCGCAACTGGAAGACGCTGATCCAGCGACGCAGAACAAATGCGCAGAATATCTGAAAACACCGCTTCCACCGGAGGCTGAGCAAGCGCAACAGCCCAAATCATGGCCGGAATGCAATTCGTACAAGCGCTATTCGGGCATCGGCGTTACGGTTGAATTCGCTGCCGCCCGTCGTTGCGCGTGGCAGGAACGCCTTGCGCAACTGGCTGGCCTTGCGCCACGCTATACGAGCGCCAGTGTCTTCGGCGGCTCAGCCATGCTCACAGTCCTTTACACCAACGGCGATGGGGTGCAGAAAAACCTGCCGCTGGCTCTGCGTTTTGCGTGCGAGGCAGCTGGCGCACCCGCGGAAATTTCCATTCGAATCGAAGATATTGGGTCTCGGTTTCAAAAACCCGGATTGGCTAAAAAGAAATTTACTTTCTGCGACGACATTACCAGTGGCTTCATGGAGGGCTTTTGCGCGGCCGAAAGCTCCGAACTTGAAGATCTGGAAAGAAGCCTGGCTCTGAATGCCCTGGCTGCGAAGATGACTCCGGTTCAGCGCGATTCCTTTAATAAGCTAGTGAAGCTGGAACAGGCATATGCCAGCGCCCATGGCGCCGGCGAGATTGATATTAGCGGTAGCGCAAGGGCTATGTTTGAAATCGATGCGGAAGACACCCTTCGCGATGATTTCGCTGCCGCCGTGCAATCGTTTGAAGCTGGCGGACTTCCCGCCAAATCGCGGTGGGCCTATCGCGATGCGGATGCACGATTGAACTCTGTCTATCGCAAGGCGATCGACCAAGCAGAGGAGCACAAGAACGACTACGGCGCAGTTCAACCGGAAGGGATTCGAAATGCAGAACGGGCATGGCTGAAGTACCGTGATGCATGGGCTGAATTTGCACGGCTCCGGTATCCGGGCGTCGCATCGGACGACTTGCTGGTCTTGCTTACCAACGACCGGACCTCGATCTTGGACGGATCGTTCTGCGATATGGACGCGATGGACGGCCCATGCGTTAAGAAGGGCGACATGTGGAAACCAACTCCGTTACCCTAGAGGGTTGGGTTGAGGAGTTTCGCGATGACGGTCATCAAGCAGGAAGATTTTATTTCGAGCGTGGCAGGGGCGCTGCAGTACATAAGCTACTACCACCCGGTGGACTACATTACCTCGCTGGCCAAAGCCTATGAGCGCGAGCAGTCGCCGGCTGCGCGCGATGCCATGGCGCAGATTCTTATCAACAGCCGCATGTGCGCTGAGGGTCACCGGCCAATCTGCCAGGACACGGGGATTGTGAACGCCTTTGTGAAGGTGGGTATGGATGTGCGCTTTGAACCTGGCACGGGCGAAGAACTTTTGGACATGCAGGAGATGGTGGACGAGGGAGTGCGGCGTGCGTATTTGAACCCCGATAACAAGCTGAGGGCATCGCTGCAGGCTGATCCGGCGGGAGCGCGAAAGAACACGAAGGACAACACGCCTGCGTGCGTGAATGTCGAACTGGTGAAGGGTTCCACGGTTGAGGTAACGGTTGCGGCCAAGGGGGGCGGGTCAGAGGCGAAGTCGAAGTTTGCGATGCTGAATCCGTCGGACTCAGTGGTGGAGTGGGTGCTGAAGACGGTGCCGACCATGGGCGCTGGATGGTGTCCGCCGGGAATGCTGGGCATCGGCATTGGCGGGACGGCGGAGAAGGCGATGCTGCTGGCCAAGCAGAGCTTGATGGACCCAATCGACATTCAGGACCTGAAAGAGCGCGGAGCGAAGACCACTGCTGAAAAGCTGCGGCTTGAACTTTATGACAAAGTGAATCGGCTTGGAATCGGTGCGCAGGGGTTGGGTGGCCTAACCACGGTGCTTGACGTGAAAGTGCTGGACACGCCGGCACATGCTGCCAACCTCCCCGTCGCGATGATTCCCAACTGCGCGGCCACGCGGCACGCGCATGTTGTGCTGGATGGGTCGGGGCCGGTGTATCTCGATCCGCCTTCGCTTGATGACTGGCCGAAGCTGACTTATGACGTGAGTGGCGCACGGCGCGTGAACCTTGACACCGCGACGCGCGAAGAAGCTGCGACGTGGAAGCCCGGCGAAGTGCTGTTGCTGAGCGGCAAGATGCTGACCGGCCGCGACGCCGCGCACAAACGCATGACCGAGATGCTGAACCGCGGCGAGAAGCTGCCGGTGGATTTCCGCAACCGGTTTATCTACTACGTTGGCCCGGTTGACCCGGTGCGCGAAGAGGTGATTGGACCAGCGGGACCGACGACGGCTACGCGCATGGACAAGTTCACGCGGCAGATGCTGGCTGAGACGGGACTGCTGGGAATGATTGGCAAGGCTGAGCGCGGGCCGGTGGCGATCGAGGCGATTAAAGAATTCGGCGCGGTTTATTTGATGGCTGTTGGCGGCGCGGCCTACCTGGTATCGAAGGCAATTATCGGCGCGCGGCAACTGGCATTTGAAGACCTGGGCATGGAGGGAATTTACGAGTTCGACGTGCGCGATATGCCGGTTACGGTTGCGGTGGATTCGAAGGGAACCAGCGTGCACGTGACTGGTCCAGCGGAGTGGTCGCAGAGGATTGCGGGGATTCCGATACTGCAGTAAAGACAGTGGTCAGTGATCAGTTGTCAGTGGTCAGTTACAGCTGATTGATAGCCGAGATTGCAAGCGCTGAAGCGCGGGTAAGGCATTAATGCCCGAAATGACTCCATTCAAATACGGCGGGTTCTGGGACGTACCGCTATGCATTCTCCTGCGCTATCGCGGAAAGCTTCTCCTGCTTCTGAGCGAGTTTGACGACGAACTTGATGAATACCCGGACGATTACCTGGTCTACCTGCTTCCGGAGAGGGATGGAGATTCTTTGCCGCCCCTCACGTTGAATTTGCTGACTGAAACGACCAGGAGACAGATTGGTAGTATCGCGATAAAGAACGTTGTCTTTGACTCGACCAATCGCAAGGAACTTGATGCATCGTGTCTTGATCCGCTTTTCAATCAGGACCATCGCTAGTTCTGGTTCGCGGGCGGCTTGACTCCAACGAGCAGCGCCAGTTCGCGCCACTTCCAGTGGCAGTCGACATCGATGAAGCCGATTTCGCGCAGCCACGCCAATTGCGTCTCCATATCGAGCAGCTTGTTTGAAGGATCTTCGACTGTGCAGTCGATTGCTTGAAGGAATCCAGCATGGAGTTCAGGGCTGGAGGAAGAGACGTGTTCGAGATTACAGAAGACGCCTTGCGGAGTTAGAAGTTCGAAGATTTCTTTGTATAACGATCGCTTGCGCTCGTGATTTAGATGGTGGATTGCGAAACTCGAGATCACGGCATCGAATTGACCTATCGCGGGCAGATTCTTATCTAAATCGTGAGCGACGACGGTAATGCCGCTTTCAGTAGCAAACAATTTTCGCAGCGTTTCCAGCATGGTTGGCGAAAAGTCGAGCGCGACAAAGCTAGCTTCCGGTCGCGCCGCCTTCACGAGCGCAAGCAGCCTTCCCCCGCCACTGCCAAGGTCAAGAATGCGGCTGACTCCCGCGGGCACAAACTCAAGAAGCGTGGCTTCGCCCTCGACGCGGTGCGGAATTGAATCTGCGCGGCAAAGATACTCGAAGGCGTGCTCAGCGGAAGACCAAAGATTGACTTCAGGTGCGGATGGAGAACCCATGATGAGATTCAACATGGCTTCGGAATCGAAGTCCAATAGGAAATCGTGATGGAGATGGGTGCTTGCTGTTATGCGGTGAGTCGGGGGGGCGCGATGCTATGACGCGTTTCCTAGCCCTCTCCCGCCGAGCGATCGAATGAAGGCCGCAGTTAGGCGTCTCATCGGGGCTGAGCCAAAGGCATTCAAATGCGTCTCATCAAAAGACGATTTCGACCAAAGGCTGAAGAGCCAACGCATTTCCTGGGTTGACATATTCGCGCAGGGGCTAAAGCCCAAAGCTATTGATAGGCGTTTTTGCGGCACGACTAAAGTCATGCCCTGATACAAAACATTGCCTCGGGCATATCAACTCGGAATTCGGTCTAGAAGCTAGCAGCTAAAGGCTGACGTGCCGACTTGCTGATTGGCTAACTCGCTGACTAGCTGTTTAAATACCCCATTCCGCGCAGCACGCCGCGCATGAAGGCGAAACTCTCAATCACGCCTGGCATTGGATCGTCTCCGTGGATCTCGTACTCAAGATCGACGAAGCCCTGGTAGTTGATGGCAATCAGCGACTCGAAGATACCGCGAATGGGCATGATGCCCTGGCCAACGGCAACCTGGCTTTCTTTGCTGGTGAAGTCGGCGAGGTCTTTGGCGTGCATGTTGAAGAGGCGCGGGCCTACGTCGCGAACGGCCTGCGGCAGGTTGGCTCCGGCGCGGGCAGCGTGGCCAATGTCGATGCAGCAGCCAATGCGCGGGTCCAGCTTGTCGACGGCGCGCAGCACGTCGTAGGGCGAGGGCCAGACCTTGTCTTCAGGGCCATGGTTGTGGATTGCGATGCGGATGTCGTATTCCTTCACGAAGCGCTCGATGCGGGGGAGCGTGGCGACGGCTGGGTCGCCGGCCACGATTACTTTGACGCCGGCGCGCTTGGCGTACTCGAACTTTGAGCGGATGTCGTCGTCTTCGTCTTTCTGGAAATAGACGGCGCCGATGGCGTGCACCTTGATGTTATTGGCTGCGTAGTCGGCCATGGCCGCGGCCTCGGCTGTGGGGTCGATGGGCAAATGGTCTTTGGTGTCTTTGCAGTTCACCTCGGTGAGGTTGAGTTGCTTCATGTAGGCGATCAACTGCGCGCGGGTGAAGTTGCGAAAGGTGTAGCTGGCGAGGCCGAGCTTGACGGGAGAGGGCTTGCCGGTTTCGGGCACGGCTTCTGCTGATAGGGATAGGGGCGCGGCAATTGCGGCGACGGCGAGCGCGGAAGACTGAAGGAAATTTCGGCGAGACAATGTTTTTTTCATGTGCGTGAGACTCCTCTTATTCCCTGGTGGTCAATAGTTGAATACGCATTTCAATGTACATGCGCAGGTGTCAGCCGCACCATGATGACGCCGTGGGGCGGGACCTGTGTCGAAAAGCTGTCAGAAAATGAACCGAGATCGTGCTGCCGCCAAACGTCGCGCACTGTTTGCTCTCCATTAAGCCCGAGTTGTTTCCAGTCTGCTGAGATGGAACGCGGCGCTTGAGTCAAGTTGAAAAACCCTACGGCGACGGAGCCGTCTTCAAGAGGTTTCTGGAGGATGAACTCGTCGTCTGTCTTGCGGATAATTGCTGCTTGTTTACCGAGTGAGTCCTGATCGACATCGATGACTTCGGAGTTCGAAAGCACGTTCAAAGTGAAGGGATCGAGTTGGGTCATCTCGCCGGAAAAGAAGAGTGGCGCTGCCATCAGCGACCACATGGACATATAGCTGTATTGTTCTTCGTGGGTCAACGAGGTAGGCCGGCCCGGCAGTTCGATGTTGCGGGCGTCGCCGACTGTTCCAATCAGGATGTAGTCGGGATCGTTCCATCCGCCGGGACCGGCGTTCGCACCGTGCGCGGCGTTGGCAAAGGCAATATGGTAAAAGCCGGGCAGAGCGTCGCCAGGTTCCCATCCCAAGTCGCCGGTGGTTCGCCAGGAGTGGCCGCCGGCCTGGCGACCCCAGTTCCAAACATCGCCCATACCGTACTGGCACATGTTGATCACAACATCGCGATCGAGGCCGTGAACGATTCCGCCCATTTTGATGTAAGGCTTCTCAACTTCTGCGAGCGACTTGTCTTTGGCAATTTTTTCGTAGGAACACCAATCGTACTTGAACAAGTCGAAGCCCCATGCGGCGATGCGGTGCGCGTCCGCTTCTTCGTGCTGGTACGATCCTTCAAATTTTGCGCAGGTCAAAGGGCCGGGAGAACTGTAGATTCCCGTTTTCAGGCCCAGGGAGTGGATATAGGCGGTGAGAGCGGCCATGTCAGGAAAGCGGGAGTTGGGCAGAATGTTGCCCTGCGTGTCGCGCGTGGGTCCTGCGAGGGCCGGGTCGTCGGAGCCGGGCTTACGGGCCCAGCAGTCGTCGATATCGACATACTGATAACCGTAGTTGGCCATGCCGGAAGAGATCATGGCGTCAGCAGCGGTGCGGATGTCGCGGTCGGTGATGTGCCCGTAGTAGCTGTACCAATCGTTCCAGCCCATCTGCGGCGTGAGGCTTAGGGTGTCGCCAACTACTAACTTGAAGGAACGAGAGTCGGAGCCCAGCGCATTGGTAGCCTTGATGGTCATCAGGAATTCGCCTGTTTTTTCCGGCGTCGTGCCCGAGATGATTCCTGTTTGCCGATTGAGTTTTAGCGAGGCGGGCAAGTGGTTGGCGGAAAATGTGACGGGCCGGTTTCCGGTGCAGGGGATGCGGTAAAGGAATGGATGGCCG
>Ga0302278_10002525_pt1 | contig 21086 bp, 13 predicted proteins | sample III_Bog_N3_2_FD_194543 | JGI IMG/M metagenome (GOLD analysis project Ga0302278, IMG submission 194543) | Peat permafrost microbial communities from Stordalen Mire near Abisko, Sweden - III_Bog_N3_2 | ecosystem: Environmental > Terrestrial > Soil > Wetlands > Peat | place: Sweden: Abisko...
AGGCCGCCCTTTCCTCGGCCATAACCCGTCTCGACAACGTAGTTATGACACAGAAAAGACGGCCTTTCCACACTTTTCTCGGGCCCCGACTCACCCAAATCGACAATCGGCCTGTGAGATATCCGGGTTAGACCCTCTTGGCAGGAGCGGCACGCGCTGCGCGCACTACACTATGTGGGGATGGCCGGTCCTGCGCGATGTTTCAAGAGTTTTCTCCGGTCCCCAGTTGGAGATTCGTGCTTGCATATGTCTGAGCGTCTCTACCATTCAGATTCCTTTCTCAGAACTTTCACCGCAGCCGTAACCGACCTCCGCGAATTCACGAGCGGCAATGGAAAATTGGCCTGGCAGCTGGCGCTGGACCGTACCGCCTTCTACCCGACCAGCGGCGGGCAGCCTTTCGATACGGGGCGGCTGAGCGCACTTGCGCGGGACGGAGCGGCGCTGATGGTTCCCGTGGAACAGATAGAGGAGGACGAGGAGGGCACGGTGTGACATTTCGTGCGCGAACCGCTTGCCGCGGGGACTCATGTAGAGGGACAGATCGACTGGGAGCGGAGGTTCGATCATACGCAGCAGCACTCGGGACAACACCTGCTCTCTGCCATCATTTGGCAGGAACTTCAGGCGCCAACGATCTCCTTTCATTTGGGGGAAAGCACTTCGACGATCAATTTGTCCGGTGGACCAATTACGCCCCACGGTCTGGAGAGTGTGGAACGGATTGCGCACGAGATCCTCGGGGAAGATCGCCCGGTAACTTCTGGCTATGTGTCCCGCGCCGAGGCCGAAGCCATGCTGGCTGCTGGCCAACTTCGCAAACTTCCAGACAGGCAGGGCAGCTTTCGCCTGATCGACATTGCAGATTGCGACAAGAACGCCTGCGGGGGAACCCACGTCCGCTCCACTGGGCAGATCGGCGGGTTACTGGTGCGATCGGTGGAGAAAGTGAGCAGGGGCGTGCGCATTGAGTTCGTCTGCGGTTTGAGAGCGGTTCGCTCCGCTCGCGCAGATTTTGCCATCTTGCACAAGGCTTCTGCGCTGCTTTCAACCGGCGCTGCAGAGTTGGCGCCCACCGTGGAGCGACTCCTGACCGACCGGCACTATCAGCAACTGATGGCCGAATGCGATCGCGAGATCGAGCAGCTCATGCAGCGCCTGGACGGCAAAAGCGATCCGCGACAAAACCGGCCAACCCCACCTGCCAACAGCGGAAAACAAAAGCACCGCAAAAATCAGTTCTACTTCGAAATGGCGCCGGAACTGCACCGCATCTTCGGCGTCGATCTCACCGCCATACCCGGCATCAGCGCCCTCACCGCTCATATCGTGCTGGCCGAGATCGGACCACAACTCAATCGCTTCCCCAACGCTGCCGCCTTCGCCAGCTGGCTGGCTCTGTGTCCGGCCAACAACAAGAGTGGCGGCAAGGTGCTCTCATCCAAAACCCGCCAGACCAACAGCCGCGCAAGCCGTGCTCTGCGCCTCGCCGCACAAACCCTGGCCCGAAGCCGCTCCCACCTCGGCAGCTTCTACCGGCGCATGCGCGCACGCCTCGGTGCTCCTCAGGCCATCACTGCCGCAGCCCACAAACTCGCCCGCATCATCTACCACATGCTCGCCACAGGACAGGCATACGACGAAACCATCTTCCTTGAAGAAGATCGAAAACAGGCTCAAAGACACGAAAAACGCCTGCGCAAACAAGCCAACGCTATCGGATTCCAACTCGTCCCAATTGCGGCATGAGAAGCTTGTTCATCAGGAGGACTCTTCACGATGGCCGGAACCGCTTCATAAAGGCCATGGGGGGAGCCGGAACTTCCAGTCCATGCCAAAACGCCAACGAACTCACCGTTATCTGATTTGTAACGAAAACTCGCCTTGTGGCAAGGTTTTCCATGACGCGAATTGCAGTGTACATGTTACGCACACAATGCCGCGCCCTTCTCGATGCAATCACAACGAAACTAGTAGTCGCCGGCGCATGGGCCACTGCTCAAGCCAGTTTGCGGTCACTTCACCTCGTCATTTCCTACCGCTCAGCAACCGCGATGCGGTGTACCAGGATGTTTTTGGCTGCGGGGCATGTCCATTTCAGAATTGACACATGAGTATTGACCGCACCATGCACGTTCCCTTTACTGAGCTCGCTATCGCCAAGCAGAAACAGGGCAGAGCTGCATCCAATCTGTAGAACCGCACGCAAGGTGTTCTAAAAGGCCAGCGCAAGGTATTCGTTCATCCGTTGTTGCCGGTGGATGTTTCTCCGCGCAGCAACAGCCTGCTCAAGTCTCTGTGGATTTAGATTCAGCATCTTCGATGATCCTTCACCCTGTAGTTCCATGTAAGCGTAATAAAATGAATACGATATGTGTAGTTACGCTTTTTCTTCCGATTCTGTGGGCATCTCAGGACGAAATTTTTGCTGAAACCATCAGCACCCTTCAGCACCCTGGATCGGAGGAGAAAGAGGAGGTCGTCATTGGATGTGCTTGAATTAAATGTAGATATGGTAGGCACGACTGGATTCGAACCAGCGACCTCTTCCGTGCCAAAGCGGACGCGTTAACAGAATCAACAACATACAGCAGGCCCCGGGGACTGCCAAGCACCTGTAAGTACGTGATAATACATTGAAGAGCCAACAAACTTGGGCTGAAGCTTGGGTTGGGATTTATGCACGCGGTACCGTAGCCGCCGCTTGCTGGAATCGCTGCTTGCACGAAGAACACCCAACCAGCCGGAAATCGGGTGCCAGGACGGGCGGTCGCAATCCCGAACACTGGGCAACTAGTCAGGATCTATCCGAATTCAGCGAATGGGCGTGCTATATTTTGGCCACTTTTAGGCGATTAGTTCCCGAATTCGCTGACCTGGCCGGGAGGAATCCTGGCTTCACGCAAGATCGCCGGGGCTCACGTCAAGGATCGGTGGCAGAATCTGGGGATCCGGTTGAATCTCCGCATGAGCGCATTGGCCTTCCGTCTGTTTTAGTCGACCCAGGATCATGGAGTGGCAGATCGCACTGCGCTCATAGCGAAAGCCAAGGCTCAGTATGCTTTCCAAACCGTGAAGCGCCTGATATAGAGCGGGTCTTTCGAAGAGGTATGCGCGTTGTTAGAAACACCACCACCCCAGACTACCAACTCCTGCTGCATCCATCCGGCGTAGCAGTACGCCCCACCACCCCATGATGGGTCATTAATTGGCACCGAATGGTCCACGATCGGCTTGCCATCGATGTACGCTTCCAGCGAGCCTTGCTTACCCGAAGGGTCATTGCGCCAGAACACGCCGTAAGTGTGAAAGGCAGCCGACAGATCGGGTTTCCCCGGCGCGCTGTAGGTCTCCTCAATGACGGTGTTGAGGCCATCCGGCTCATCGTGGACGACATAATGTGCCTCCGAGCTATCGGCGACGCTGAGGACCTTTTCTGCAACATCCACCTCGGCTGAATCGTCGCACCTATGCCGGCTGAGGGGCGCGCACCATAAGTCAACGTGCCAGCCATCACCCTCACCGTGTCGATCTGTCGGCATCTTGGCTTGCCACTCGACGAACGACCCCGGATGGATCGTTATCTTTCCGTAGCTCTGTATGTCGGCCATCTTGTTGTCGTAGTATTTGACGTCCCCCGGCGCGGCCTGCGTTGCTTGAATCACCAGACCCACGCCGTGGACGATCGTTTCAAATGGCGGCTTCGGGTAAGTGCCGAAGTAATTGTTACAGTCGTCGCCAGTGTACCCGCAGCTCGTGGCAGGCGCGCGACAAAAGCCTGGCGGCATGCCCCCGCCCGTACCGCCGTTCCAGAGCGACTGGTTGATTGAGTCGTCCTGAGCGAAGTCATCGTTCGCCTGAACGTGCCAGGCCTGGCCAGGCGGTGGCGCCACGCCAAGCGGCGCTGGTTCGCTTGCGCCCTCCGTCGTGCCGGGAACAAGAGCTCCGCTCCGGTGCGGCGGGTCAGCGAGATGATGGGCCGACGTGGAAGCGACTGACGTGCGGCCCTGCGGAGGGCCAGCCTGACCCCAACTCCGGAGCGCGACGAAAAACAGACCGGCGAATAAAATCAGGCATGTTGCGCGGGCTAACCTGTGATTCGGCATCGGAGTTGATTCCTGAGATACGACATCGCTCTTGTCGGGTGAAGACGGATTTGTTCCCATGGGGGTCCCTATCTGGTGAAGCTTGAAATGCCGCAAGTCTATACCTGCTCGGGAATGAAGGAAAGGGTCCCGAAATTCACAGCGCTTCAAATGCGCGCCGGGGCTGTCTTTTGCCTTCACTTCTCAAATGGCTCTCGAAGCAAGGGCCTCCATCCTCGAACTCCGGCTACGCTTCGCCGGGGTCTTCGAGTGCGCAGGCGGAGAGTCTAGCAGGCCCCTCAATCTCTTCAACAGCGGCAAACCACCGATGGCCGAGGTCCGCTAACCACTGTCTTCACGGGAGTTCGCGGACCCAGATGTTGCGGAAGCTGAGCGGCTCGCTCTTGTCGCCATGGGCCTGGAGCTTGATAGCCGCGCGATCATACTTCTTATAGAAGGGCTTACCGATGTAGAGGGTTTGGCCCTTGAGTTCGAAGTGGTTCTCGACCAGGACGCCGTTGAAGAAGACGGTGGCGTAGGCGGGCGTTTTCAACGAGCCGTCGTCGTTGAAGGTGGGCGCGGTCCACACCACATCGTAGGTCTGCCACTCGCCCGGCTTGCGGCCCGGGTTGACGAGGGGAATGGCCTGCTTGTAGAGGCTGCCGGCCATGCCGTTCGTGTAGGTGGGATTGTTCCATGGGTCGAGAATCTGGAGCTCGAAGCCGTCGTCGCCGGGACCGGTCGAGGCGAGAAAGACGCCACTGTTGCCTCGACCCTGGCCGGAGCCGGTGATAGTGGCGGGAATGCGCCACTCGAGGTGGAGCTGGTAGTCCTTGAAAGTGCGCCTGGTCTCGATGTTGCCGGTGCCTTTGGCCACTGTAAGCAGGCCGTCGGTGATGTTCCACTTTGACGGCGTGTGGTCCTGCGCCGAGACCCATTCGTCCTGACTTTTGCCATCGAAGAGGACGAGAGCGTCAGAGGGCGGCGCGCCGCAGGTTGCGCCGGCCGTGACAACGGTCGGGACGGGCTTCCAGATTTCCGTGTCCTCGGGTTTGGGTTTGGCTTCCTGGGCGGCGACAAGAGCGGCGGAGGCAACAAGAACGAGGGTGCAGAAGGCGGTGGTTTTCATCAAGGGGAGTGTACAACAGCGGACCGGGGTAACGCGCAGTTCACTGTTCGCAGATCACAGTTGGAAGGTCCAGGGCCTGGAGGATACTGCAGACGGGGAGGTACGCCCGGCGCACTACGCGTCTGAGCATGGCGTTGGACCAGACCCCTTGAGGTATCAGTCGCTAGCATCAGCCGCGACCGCGCCAGTCCCATGCCCAAGCGGCTAGCAACACTTCGCTGCACGCGATCCAGGTAGCCGACCGCCGGCTTCTGCTGCACAACTTGTGCGATCCGGAGACAGGGCGCGAACTGCACGGGCAGCAAGAAACCAGGAAGCTGGGCGACGTCAAGGGAGTGATCCCTGGCGACTGAGGCGTTGTTGCTTTCCAGGTCTCAAAAGCGAGACCTGGGCCACCCATTCATTCATGTTGTGGATCGATCAGCATTTTTCAATACCTGGGCCACCCGCCGAGAGACCGGGGGCACCCTCAAGGGGGTTTGGAAGGTCGGCGGGACCTGGGGCACCTGCCCGTTAGTGTTATGGGTACCCCCTTCCAACTGGCCATCCCTCGACTTATCCTCCAACCTGAGCGCAGATGCGTGTGCGCATGTCCACAGATTCCTCGAAGATTACTCGGTGGGAACGGAGTAGTCGTTGGTGCGATAGCGCACCAGCGACAACTTACTGACCCGCGTAGAGACCTTTTCGCAGGCTTCGTATGGAGCAGCAGGCAGCGGCAGCATCGCCGCCTGATCGCGTTCGAATCGCTCGCCGATCGTCCCCGTCTGCCCGCGCAGCCGCCGCTCACGGCACTCTGCTGCAAAATGCGCGTTCAACTCATCCCAGCTATTTACACTCGGAATCGGAACCATGAAGTTCCGCCGTGCATAACCCCAGAGTCCTACCACGTCGCCCTTGTCGTTGCCCTTGCCTGGACACCCGAACTTGTCAGCGAAGAGATAGTGGCTCCCATCGTCAATGTGACTCCCATGGCGTCACGCACGTTTGCCGATGCATTATGAGAGATCGCCCGTGCATCAGAAGGAAGCTTGGGTGCCGGCGTAACAGTTGGGGGCTTTGCCCCCGTACCCCCAGGATTTAACGCTTAGGTGCCTCTCCCGATGAGGAGTTTCTGCAAGCACACCCACAGCGAAAGGGGGATGCTGTAGCATCCCCCTGCGTCGGTCGAGGCCACTGAGTCGGCGCTCGGGTTCCTCCACTTTCTTACTTGGCTTTTCTTTAAGGCGTATTCTTCAAGTACAGGGCGATTGTGCAAGCACAATTCGCACCATTCAATCTCCAAGTTCGGCGTGTAGTGAGGGCAACGATGTCAGAAGAGCTTGATACAGTATTGCCGCCGTCGGCATCGCGCAAGGGGCAGAGAACAGCGCTTGGCGCCGAGGCGCTTGCACAGTCGTTTCTCGATAACCTGTTTTTTGTGCAAGGCAGGTCGCTCGAGCGGGCGACAGTCAACGACCTCTATATGGCGCTCGCGCATACTGTACGCGACCGGATACTGGAGCGGTGGATATCGACGTTAAAGAACTACCAGGCGCAAGATGTCCGCGTGGTCTGTTACCTGTCGGCGGAATTTTTGACCGGGCCCCATCTAGCGAACAATCTGATCAATCTCGGAATCTTCGACGAGACCGAGCAGGCAATGCGACAGTTGGGCATTGATTTGAATGTTCTGATCGAGCAGGAAGAAGAGCCTGGGTTGGGCAATGGCGGGCTGGGCCGGCTGGCCTCGTGCTTCATGGATTCTCTAGCTACCTTGGATATTCCCGCTATCGGCTATGGCATCCGCTACGAATACGGAATCTTCGATCAGCAGATTCGCGATGGATGGCAGGTGGAGTCTACCGACAAGTGGTTGCGGCTTGGCAATCCCTGGGCGTTGGAGCGACCGGAGGATGGGTTTGAAGTAAAGCTAGGCGGACGCACCGAGACCCACACCGACGCCGATGGGCGGTTGCGGGTAACATGGATTCCGAAGAAGGTGGTACGCGGGGTTCCTTTCGATACGCCGATTCTGGGCTATCGAACAAACACCGTGAACACCATGCGCTTATGGGCGGCGCAGGCGGTTGAGAGCTTCGACTTTGAGACTTTCAATCAAGGGGATTTCATTGGCGCGGTCGCTGAAAAGGTGTCGTCGGAGAACATCTCAAAGATTCTTTACCCGAACGACGAAGACGTTCAGGGCAAGGAGTTGCGGCTGGCGCAGCAGTTCTTCTTCGTCTCGTGCAGCCTGCAGCATATTCTAGGCATTCAGGCTGCGCAAAATCGACCCATGGCAGAGTTGCACCGCAACTTCGCCATTCAGATGAACGACACGCACCCGGCAATTGCGGTGGCGGAGATGATGCGCCTGCTGGTCGACGAGCATTCCATGGAGTGGGAGACAGCTTGGCATGTCACGCAACACGCTTTGTCTTACACGAACCACACTCTTCTGCCTGAGGCCCTGGAACAGTGGTCTCGCAGCCTGTTCGGCTCACTGCTCCCGCGCCACCTGGAGATTGTGGAAGAGATCAACCGCCGACACCTGATCAATGTCCGCCAGAAGTTTCCCGGCGACGAAGGGCGCGTGCAGCGTCTGTCTTTAATCAACGAAAACGGGGGCCGAGGCGAGAAATCCGTGCGCATGGCGCATTTGGCCTCACTCGGAAGTCATGCGATCAATGGGGTGGCTGCGCTCCACACTGAGTTATTGAAAACAAATGTGCTTAGCGATTTCTATGCGCTCACTCCGGAGAAGTTCTCGAACAAGACGAACGGGGTGACACCGCGCCGTTGGATGGTGTTGAGCAATCCCCGCCTGGCGGAGCTGCTCACGGCGCGGCTTGGCTCGGCGTGGATACGAGACATTGAAAAGTTGCGGCGATTGGAGCCCATGATTGCAGATGCGGAGTTCTGCGAGGAATGGAGGGCGATCAAGCGACACAACAAGGTCCAGCTTTCCGCTTACATCCTCGACCGGTTAGGGATTGCGACCGACCCCGACTCGATGTTTGATGTGCTCGTCAAACGGCTGCACGAGTACAAACGTCAGCACTTGCAGGTTCTTCACATCCTGACACTGTTGAAGCGCATCCAGCGGGACCCGGATTCCGTACAGGGACCCCGCACCTTCATCTTTGGCGGCAAGGCGGCCCCCGGATATCGCATGGCCAAGCTGATCATCAAGCTAATCCACTGTGTTGGAGAGGCTATCAACTCGGACCCGATCGTAAGGGGAAGGCTAAAGGTCGTGTTCCTGCCTGACTTCAGCGTAAAACTGGGCCAGAGGGTTTACCCTGCGGCCGATCTTTCCGAACAGATTTCCCTGGCTGGCAAGGAAGCTTCAGGAACGGGAAACATGAAGTTCGCCATGAATGGCGCAATCACGATTGGCACACTCGACGGTGCGAACATCGAGATCCGGGAAGAAGTTGGGGTGGAGAATTTCTTTCTGTTCGGGCTTACAACTCCCGAGGTCGAGCAGCACCAGCGGGAGGGCTACAACCCGCGCACCATCTACGAGTCGAACGCGAACCTGCGTGAAGTGCTCAATTCATTGACCAGCGGCGAGCTTTCCCACGGTGACAAAAACCTCTTTCGTCCCCTGGTCGACTCTTTGCTGACGAACGACGACTATATGCTTCTCGCCGATTACCAGTCCTACATCGATTGTCAGGACACGGTGAGCCTGGCCTATGGGAATCAGGAGGCGTGGACGCGCATGTCCATCCTGAATGTGGCGCGGATTGGCAAATTCTCCTCGGACCGCTCGATTCGGGATTACTGTTCCGATATCTGGAAAACTTGGCCGGTGAGTATTCAGTTATAGCCGGTCCTGCTGAAGGAGAAGCGCAACCGGGAAGAATTGCTATGGCAAAACCAGGGACGATGTATCCCGGGGCGAAAGCACTCCAGTCGATGCGACCACCAGGGAGCAGCGATCTGGAACGAAACTAATCAGGACGCAATATCCATGGTTTTGCCCTAGCCGGCTGAATGCAATGCCAGCTCAGCCCATGCAACCGCTTCCACATAAACCTTGGCCAGCTCCTGCTGGTCCAGATTATCGGCCTGGGCCGCAGCATCGCACCCGGCCCAGTCGCCGCGCTCGCAGCTCTCAAGCCATTCCAGCAGCACGCGCTCTGGATTCTTCGTTCCTAAGAGCGCCGCCCGTATTTCGTCGTTGAGCGGCAGCGCTCGAACAACATCGCTCATCGACTGGCCTTGCATTGCCGGCAGCAGGCTCAAAAGCCCCAGCAGGTATTGTCCAAACGGGTCCAGGTTGCGCTTGAGTCCAGCCACTTCGCAGAATCGCCCCCGCACCATCGCCATACACAACAGCTCGGCAGGCTGAGAACCGTTGAACTCGCTCGCGATAGCCAGCGTGGCAATACGGCGAAATGCATCGTCGCCCACCGCCAGCAGCGCCACTTCGATCGAGGCAACCGCTTGGCGTATTGCCCAAATTGGGGAGTTGACCAACCTCAGCAGTTGATAGGTGATCGGACCGTCGCGCTTTACTAACTGGCTCACCTTGCGCAAGTCCAAGGGTTGCTGTTGCAGTGCTTTCAGAATGTCGATCCGTAATATCTGGTTAACAGGCGGCCGGCGGTTTCTCATCGGCACAGGCTGGCAGAAGTAGTAGCCTTCGAAGAGCGCGAATCCCTCTTCGCGCGCCTGCCGGTAGTCGACTTGGGTATGAACGCTCTTGGCCAGCATGGCAGGGGGCGTCCCGTGCAGCCGCTCAAACAACTCCCGGCGTTCCTCCGGTCGCGTCCGTCCAATGTCCACTTTGATGTAATCGGCCAGTTCCACGAGCGGCTTCAATTCCGGCTGCCATCTGAAATCGTCCAGTGCGAGCCGAAACCCCAGTCCCTTCATTTGCTGGCATTGGGCAAGTATGTCGGCCGAGATTTCCGGGGTCGCCCGTATCTCCAGAACTGTGAGGGTTGGAGGAAGAACCTGCGCAAGCTGATCGCTCAGCGCCTCTGCCGGACAGCTCACATGAGCCGTCATTTTGCCGGTCAACTTCTTCAATTCGCTTGGCTTTTGCAGACCAAAGAACGCCGCGGTCTCTGCCATGTTGCGGCCGACCGATTCACCGCTCCCTTCCAGCTCTGTCCTTCCTCGCAAAAGCAATTCATAAGCATGAACGCGGCTGTGCAGATCCAGAATCGGCTGCCGGGCGACGCAACAAAGTCGACCGGCAGCGTTGGGGCGCCTATCTTCAGAGCCGTTGAGCGATCGACCTAGAGTCGCCATGGAATTTCCACCTATGTCAATCATAGGCTTACCACACCGCAACCAGAAACATGCGTGCAAAGTGTTTGGTGGAGAATGCCGATTTGCGATGGCAGGGGCGTTTGCGCTAAGGTACGCCATTCTTTCGATACGGCGGGCAGATTTAGGTTCTCGAGTTCGGAATGATTCCAGGTCAGTATTTGTTCTTCCCTTACGAAGCTGGGATTGAGTTGTCAGATGCGGTAGGAACGATGCCAAGTTCCCTGGAAAACCTGCCATAAGGCGACATTTGAGGACATATCCGAGTTCGGTGAGTGCCTCGGCGATTTTCTGCTCATTGACGATGCCTGGCCGCGCCGGCAAAAGTCGTCGATTCGCGACGTTGGACTTGCGGAGCCGGGACTTCTGCCCGCATCGATGAGCCTTATACGATTCTCTTCAATCGAAACTCCGCCTCCAGATTCCACGAACCAGCCTTTTGAAGGATTTCTCCACGCCAAATGAAGCTGTTCGGACGAATATTGTTGAAGCTCCAGCGGATGCGATGGCCGTCCTCGTCTCCTTCCAGCACAATGCGATCGCCGTCGCGTCTGCCCGCGAGCCAGTTCACGACGCCACTCACCGGGTTCACCCAAACGATCCTCCATTGTCCCGTTTGCCGGTTGAACCAGCGAATGGTCGTTCCGTAACGATTATTTGGCTCATGTAAACCTTTGCTGTTCCCGTCTGTATCTGAACGCTGCGCACGCGACGGAACGATCCAGACATCCTGTACTGCGCGCCCTTCCAGCACCCAGGAGAACCACCATTCTCCGCTGCCGTTTCTTACCTGACCGTCCAGATCGAAATCCCTGACCTCCGCCGACCAGCCCCCGATGAGCCAGCCCATCGCATCGGCTGCATCGGCGAGCTCGGCCGAAGGAGCGGGACTGACCAGAGCGTCCTGGAACGATTGGAAATTGGGAGTTGCTGGTCCCTCTGCCACGCGGGTCCATACCCCGCCGTACTCGCGTACCAGGCCATCCGAATCGACCGTGATCGGCGCGGTGAAGCCGCTATCCCGGTTCCGATAAACGTATTGCTGCGCCGAGACACATTCGTACGATTGACGGGCCCGGCGGACAGACAATTCCGGAAAGCGCACCCAAGCAGCCTCTATTTCCCTGACTGCGCCAACACTCATGGGGAGCCGGCGAATGGGCAACGTATTCGTGGACGGCGTGATGCCCAGATCCACATCGGTACAGCCTTCCAGCGTCGCGTCGATCGTGCCGTTGGCTCGCCACTGTCCATCCTGCCCGTGTTCCAGGTAGAGCGTCTTGCAGGCACCCGCAAAACCTTGAGAAATCTCCACCCGGCGCGTTTGCCAATCTTCATCGCAATCAATGCGATATTCAACCTGCTGGGGAATGCCCTCATGAGCCGCAAGCACCCTGCCCGCGACGCATGGCCCCCTCGCCGCCCACCTCAACTCTGCTTGCTCGATGCTGAGGTTGTCCATCGTTCGCCGCCACATGATTGCACGATTGGGCTTCTTCTTCGATGACTTCATTTCCATCATGGCGATAGAATGCTCCGGTACCAGTCTGAGAAACGGAAGAGACAAACTAGTGAATACGAATGCGCGTCGATTCATCCTGCCGACCATCTTAGGGGCCCGACACGCAGGGTTCTTGGGGAATATTGCTAAGATTATGTGCATGGAGCGACGCATGAATTTGGTTTTTGACTCGCGCACCTTGGCCAGTGGTGACGGCTGGCGTATTAGCGACGAGGTGTGCCGAGCCGGTCCTTCGGACCGCCCCTTCGAAGAGCAGCACTCGCAGTTCTCTGTTTCAGCTGTCCTGGCCGGAACATTTGTTTATCACGGCTCCCGGGGCCGCTCCCTGATGTCATCAGGCTCCCTGCTGCTTGGCCAGCAAGGCGCCCAGTTTTCGTGTTCCCACGAGCATGGCTTTGGCGATCGCTGTGTTGCGTTCTATTTCGACGAATCGTTAATCCAGGAACTGGTTCGCGAGCTTCCCGCGGTTCGATCCTCGCGAATATCTCAAGTACGTATTCCCCCCGCTGAGTCCACGGCTCCGTTGATCGCCGATATTCAGAAATTCGTCGGCGGAGCGGACCTGTGTGACAGCGAAGAACTCGCATTGCGCATGGCTGCCGCGGCTCTGACTTCCGGTGACGGACCGACAACGCAAGCCGCCACGCCTGCTGAGGAAAGAAGGGTTTCCGCGGTGCTAAGATACCTCGATGAGAATATCTCCGAGCGTCTCTCCCTCGCCGGGCTGTCGGGCGCAGCCAGTATGGGTCGGTACCAGTTTCTTCGCGCTTTTCGGCGAGTGACTGGCCAGACGCCATGGCGCTTCATTCTCAGCCGGCGTCTTGCGCTTGCCGCGTGCAATCTCGCTACAGGGTCTGGATCGGTGCTGGATGCTGCGCTCGCCTCGGGATTCAGCGATCTTTCCGAGTTCACGCGACGGTTTCGCCGATATTTCGGCGTCACGCCGGGAGTCTACCGCCGCAGGAAATCGTGCTGTAGCCCCTAGAGGTGAACCGCTCTTCGCACACATCTTTCGGCACAGGTCAGAAGCCACTGGAATAGCGCCAACAGCCCAATGCACTCATCCAGCGTGGTTTGCATGCCAAAATGAGGATTGGGAACGATAAACGCCGCAGGGTGCGGGATCGAGTCTACGCCTGGATCGTCGCCAAACCGTCAGTCAGGTCGAACACCGTAAATGCGCCGATTCTGGTTTCCGGGCCGCCTGCTTGCGCACGGCTTCCCGACACCGTAACCGTGGCGATAAAGTCCTGCCCTGCGATGTCCAGTTCCAGATCGCTGTAGTGCGCGTCGGGCAACTCGGTGTCATTTGCACCTAAAACAGTGGGTTTTGAAAAGGCGTTTCAGCAATTCGGCGCTAGGCCAGACTCATATGCAATGTTCAGATAGGCGACGATACTCCCGGAACTACCCAGCCTCGTGAAATCACCATGAGTATTTCTGGAAGGTCCCCGCAAAGAGGACCTTTTGAGCGGGTTAATTAGTCCGTGCCGTTCAAGCTTCTTTGAGCACTCAATTGCCGGCGGTGTGAATCTCCGTGGGATGACTCCTGGGTCACCTTTATAACGCTGGAGAAGCGGCGGACGATCCCATTCGATTCGTCGTGCTCCTCACGAGTGAGGGCCAAATGTCGGCTATCTCTCTAAGGGCAAATGCCGGCCTTCTCTTGAGTACCGGCCGGTCTTGACAAGTGTTTGAGCCTGATTTCATGATGAATTGCCCTTGATGGTACGGTTCCATCACCGCGTACATATAAGGAACGTTTCCTCACCCCCAAGGAGAATTCCTAATGACAACTCGGTCCCTTTTCGCCTCCTGCCGTATCTTCGGCGTACTATCGATTCCCACTCTGTTCCTGCTCTTCTTCCCTGCCGTCCGCTCCGCCTCGGCCCAGTGGACTTCGGCAACCGCTCAATCCGCTTTCAGCGACTACAACAACGCTTTCTATTTCAACTCCAGCGGCGATAACTACGATTACCGCTCCTCCCAGGGTTCCACCTCGACCTCCGGCTTCTGGGTAGGCGCCGAAGAGATCGAGCTTGCCATCGATGCCTATAACCAGAACCCCACCGCCGCCAATAAAACCATCATCAATCAGCTCTGCAATGGCTTCACCGCCGAATACTCCGGCGACTGGTCCTCCGACAGCTATGACGACGATCTCATGTGGGCCACCATTGCTTTCACCCGCGCTGCCCAGGCAACCGGCAATTCCGTTTGGCTCGCCGACGCCGAAGCGAACTTCGCCGTCGTCTGGAGCCGCGGTTACGACACAACCTTCGGCGGCGGCATCTGGTGGAACTCCGCCTCCGAGAACACCTCCTCCGGATACAAAAACTCCGCCGCCAACTGGACCTTTGTCATCGCCGGGAATCTTCTCTACCAGGCGACCGGCAACTCTACCTATCAAAGCGAAGCCGCCACCATCTTCAGCTGGGCATTCACAAATCTCTACGTCGCATCTACCGGCGAAATCTACGACGGCATCAACGGCAGCGGCGTTCAAACCGGTCAATATTCCTACAACTACGGCGTGGCCATCGGTGCCGACACCTTCGAAAATCACTCCGCCGACGCCGCTAACGTCGCCAATTACCTCATGAACAACCTGTCCGGAGGAACCATTGGCGGCTATAACATCCTTCCCAACTACGGCCAGGGAGGCACCGACGGCGGCGGCTTTAATGGCATTGCTCTGCGCTGGGTCGGATACGCCTGGGTCCACAGGGCCCTCACCAACCCGGCCATCCTCGCCTGGGCGCAAACGAACGTCGGCCTCGCCTGGGCGGTTCGCAACGCCTCCGGACTTTCCTGGAACGACTGGTTCGCGTTCACTCCTTCTGGCGGGCTCTATAGCTGGGATTGCAGTAACACTCTCGTCGGCATGCTCGACATCCCCGCACCCTCCGCTGCTACCTCCGGTTTCACTCTCGCCGTATCGCCATCCACCCTCACCATCCCGCCCGGCAGTAGCGGCGCCAGCACCATTTCCGTGACCCCGGCCGCCGGCTTTACCGGTACCGTCGCCCTCGCCGTCACCGTCGTCGGCGCCCCCGCGGGCATCACGGCCTCCCTCAGTCAAACCACGGCCACCGGCACTGCTGACGTCAAATTGACCGTCGACGTCGCGTCCTCCGCCCTGGGCGGCAATTACCTCGTCGCTGTCACCGGAACCTCCGGCGGAGTTGCGCAGACCGTTTATGTGGAGATCGGGCTGCCTTACTTCACCCTGTCCATCGCACCGTCCGCGCTCAGCCTCGACCAGAGTGCCTTTGCTGCCGCTGCAATCACCATCACTCCGCAGAACGGCTTCAGCGATAAGGTACAGTTCTCTCTCTCCTCCGGTCTGCCTGACGGCGTCTATGCCTGGTTTCATCCTGACACCGCTCGCTACTCCACCAGGCTGACGCTGGTTGCGGAGAGCACAGCCTTCACCACGCCCAACACGCCGCTCTCCATCGTTGGCGCTTCCAGCAACTACACCCAGGACATCTCATCGAGTCTTTCCCTCAGCGCGGCCACCGGACACTTCGGTACCGGCGTGCGGGTCAATCTCTCCTCGGCCTGGAACGAAACCGGCATTTACCCCACTGGCGCCACGTACACCACCGGCGGTCTCGATGGCCTCGGCTACTCCTATTCCTCGAATCTGCTCGGCCCGTCGCGCGTCCTCAATGGCGTTGCCTTCCAGTTTGGTCCCGTCGGTGCGCCGGATGCCGTCTACGCCGCTGGCCAAACCATCCCCCTGCCTCCCGGAAAATTCCGGGCCCTCCAGTTGCTGGCAACCGGCGTGAGTGGCGAGCAGTCCGCGCAGCCCCTCCTTGTCACTTACACCGACGGCTCGACCTCGCAGTTTTCTCAGAGCTTCAGCGACTGGTACACTCCCTCCTTCAATCCGAATGAATCGGAAGCAGTTGCTATGGCGTACCGCAATGCGGCCGGTGGAACCCAGGACAACGCGCAGATCAACCTCTACGGGTACACCCTCCTCCTCAATGCCAGCAAAATCGTCCGCAGCCTTACCCTCCCATCCAACCGCGATGTTGTCCTGCTTGCCGCCACCCTCACTGGTCAGAACCTCGGGGAGCCGGTCAATCTCTCAACGGCCTTCGACGCGGTTGGCATCTACACCAATGGCTCTACCTTCACCTCCGATGGCGGACTCGATGGCGGCGGCACGGCTTACTCCGCCAACCTTCTCGGCAATGCCTCCGGTCCGTCTTCTCTGGTCGTCAACGGCGACCAGTTCGCCCTCGCTGCTCCCGACGCCAACAACACGGTCTACGGAGCCGGCACACCTATCCCATTGCCCGCCGGACACTTTAGCTCGCTTCACATCCTCGGCACCGGTGTTGAAGGCGCTCAGACAGCGCAAACGGTCACCGTCCGGTATACCGACGGCTCTGCCAGCACCTTTACCCAGAGCTTCAGCGATTGGTACTCCCCGCAGCAGTTCCCGCGCGAGGCCAAGGGAGTGCAAATGGCCTATCGCAACGTCTACGACGGAACCGAAGGCAATGGGCCCCTCAATCTGTACGAGTACACCTTTCCGATCAAGCCGTATAAAACCGTCCAGAGTCTGACTCTTCCCGCCAACCGCCATGTCCTCGCCCTCGCCGTCACCCTGGCGAACGACTACCCGCAGCCCTGACCTGAACCCGCTTATCCCGGCCACAACCGGGATAAGCGCTCTCCAGCACGGCGCCCTTGCTCCAGCGACATAACGTCTTTCATGATTCACGATTGTGAATCATGAAAGACGTTACGAATGTGTTTTTGATGATTTGTCGCCTGGCTTTCCCCAACCCTGGCCGGTGCCTGCCAGAGGCCCCGGGAAGGCCGAGAACTGCATTAGTGACGAGTTGGCGGTGACACCACCGGAACAAGAATGAGGGCCAAATCACCAAAGCATCAAATCGCTCACATCATTCTCCGGAATGACGCACACACAGTGCGCGCATGCTGTAGCTGAAGCCGAGAAAGCCGTAGTTCCCAAGCTTCTCGCCCCCGAAATCGAAACCCCACGCTCCCTGAAACGGTTTCCCCGGATAGTCTCCTTGAGAACTGCTCCATTGCCATCCAGTGAGCTTGAGATTCCCTTTTACGTGCACAAGGGTATCGCCAGCATCAAACACCGTTTTAATACTGACGCTGGGATCATCCATCCCTTGCAACTCCTCAACGGTGGGCAGACGCCAGTCGCTCGAATCCGCAAGCTTTAAATTGGAGCAATAGGCGTCGGCTTGGTTCCAGTCCACATCCGAGCCGTTGTCCCTTTTGGTCCACATCAGCCCGGTGGCGGGGTCGGTCCAGGTTGAATTCGGCGCAGGATCGGCCTTGGCGGACACCCTAGCAGTCCCGGCGTCTTGCATCTTCAGTTGCCGGTCGTGTTGAGTCTGTAGTTGGATACAGACCCAAAACATGCCCTTTTCGACATCATCGGATTTGGTGAGAATCGTGGTGTTAAATCTGGTGCGACTTGTGGCCATCCCATCGGTGGTAGCGGCCTCGATGAGGTGTTCTCCCGGTGAAACCGGAACGACCTTGTGGTCGCCGGGCTTGATCGTATCCATGGGCCGCCCATCGAGCTTCCAGTTGCTGTCAATGTCAGTTGTTACATACAATTTTGTACCGGCCTGTGCCCCTGCGAGCGTCGAGAGGCAAAGGCCAAGGAAAAGAGGGAGCAGATTAAAGGTGTTTTTCATGAAAAACCCACTTTCTTGAAAAATCTGGCCCTTGCCGGGCGGCCCGAAAAGCAAGACCGAAAAACCATAGGATCACCAAAGCGTCATTCTCCGGAACTACACACGACGCGCATTGTTAGGAATCTATCGAATGGACGGTCGTGCCTTCCTTTCTGCTCAAAGGAGCCATCCGAAATTGGACAGACCCAGAAGCCTAAGACACCTCTACCTGCTTCTTCTGGGTGTATTGTCGCCAATCCGTCTCCAACCCCGCCGGAGCCCGTCAGGGGGCTCTTCAAGGGCGGTAAAACCGGATCGTGTCCGGATGGCCGGTCGGCCGCCAACTATCATATGGCTCATGCATCCTTGCGGCGACGAGTGGTGCGGTAGGCACGCTGCACGACGAAGAATAACGTGGAAAAACAGAGCAGAACGACCAAAATCAGCCAAGGTGCGAACACCCAATCAGGAGGATTTTGGAGTTTGGTCAAAGGTATCATCGCGAAGAATACAGCGAGGGTGATAACCCCACACTCCACCACCCTGTTTCCGGGATTCTCCTTGAAGACACTCCAGAAAAAAAGCGCGTAGAAAACAACGGAATAGAGGCCGCCGCCAATGTTTTCAATGAGCCTTCCGTCCATCGTAATCATCTTGCCACCCATTCCAGTTCAACATTTGTGCGGTAGCCATCGTTCTCTCGGCAAAAGCAGGTCGAGCCTGGGTGGTCGCCATTCCGTCTCCAATCCCGTTTTGAGCCTGCCGGAGACCCGGGAAAAGGCAAAAGCCGGATCGGTGGGTTGTCGCTTCGTGGGAAGTGATTCCGCCATGTGGAATTTTCTACGCATAGGCGGTGATTCGCCCATGACCCCGAAGATTGCGCTCCAGTCGCTCGATTCGCGCCACTGCGATTGATCGCCAGCAGGGTGATTGCGGCAGTCTTGGCAACCTAAGGTCTTCCCCTTCGCGGCAAATCGATGCCGTACGCGCGGTCGCTACCCTCTCCAACAACGAAGAATGTAACGATGGTCCCCGGTAAGCCGAATATGAAGGCCAATGTTCGCCAGAGCACGCTTGGATGGTTTTGCGCACGCATGCCAGCGAAACTGATGTTGGCTAACACCCAAAGTCCTGAGATGCCGGTATCTTGCATTTGAGACTGCGGAGTCATGCTCGCTTGCGCCAAAGCTGCAGACGTGCCAGAGGCGAGGCCAAACAGTAGGACCGTTAGATCCCGCCGGAAATGAGTTAGTCGCATTCACATCTCCGTTTCGCACCAGGGCCGAACCATGCTGGCCGATGCTTTGATGTAACGAGGGAGAATTTAAGCCTGGTTCGGATTGTAGCCGAAACGCCCAAACCGCGTTTCCAACTCTGACTCAGCCTTTCGTCGCAGATTCCGGTCGAATGACCGCTACTCGCCTCCAGTGTGGAATTCGATTTGGGGAACGAAGGCGACCAAGCGGTCCCAATCCAATCTCGAACGTGTCCCTTCATCCGAACCGTCACAGATGATTTATCCACACAAACGGTGTTAGACTTCTGCCAGCAAAAGTGGGCCTTTGCGGAAGGCGCTCAATGGCTCCCTGAAAGTCGGCCTCAGAAAGTTGCAGGCTACATTATGTCGGGCACTCCGGAATCTGTCTCTCGTCTCACGGGTGTAAAGGTTCGAGAGGGGAGAGTTCCGTTTCCTCAAGGCAAGCGAGGCGGTGCCGGTCGAGCCCAAGGCATTTCGGGCTCTGCTGTTTCTGCTACACAGTCCCCAGAAGCTCTGCATTCTGACAAATCTCTTTATACCTGGACTAGTAAAGAGATAGGGCGAATGGAGTGCGGATAGTGTCAATGAAAGCCTACTTGACAGATTCGGAAGGTGAAAACCATGAAAAAGATTGCCCTAACCATGCTGGCGCTGGCAGTTGCGTTTACTTCCGGGTGTAACACCGAGCCGCAGAAAGACGTCTACTACCTGATCGCTACTAACGTGACTGTGCCCTATTGGCAAACGGCAGCAAACGGATTCAACGAGGCGGCAGCGCAATACAAAGTGACGGCCAAGGTTGTCGGGCCGCAGAGTTATGATCCGCTGGGCGAACTGGATGCCCTGCAACAGGCGGTCAGGGCCAAACCAGCGGGGATTCTGATCTCGGTTGCCGACGTTTCCACCCTGGAGCGGGAGATCGATCTGGCCGTTCAGGAAGGGATTCCCGTCATCACCATCGATTCCGACGCAAGTATCAGCCGCAGGCTTTACTTTATCGGAACCAATAACCTGGAAGCTGGGCGGCTAGGCGGAAGCCATCTGGTCGAAAAGCTCGGCAACAAAGGCAACGTGGTCTTCTTCAGCATTCCCGGGCAGCCGAACATCGAGGAGCGGCTGAGGGGCTTCAAAGAAGTTTTGAACACCGAGCCCGGCATCAAGATCGCGGATATCGTGGACATCAAGGGCGATGCCAAAGCAGCCTTTGACAAGGCCCAGCGGTATCTGGCCCTGACCGGTTCCCAGAAGATCGACGCCTTTGTGTGCCTGGAAGCGGTTTCGGGAAAACCGGTTGCCGACGCCATCAAGCGGGCAAAACTTCAGGGCCGTGAACTCATCACCTGGGATGCAGACCCGGGGACCCTGGACGCCATCAAGGACGGAACAATCGATGCAACCATCGCGCAAAAGCCATACACCATGGGCTATTTCGGGCTGAAATTGCTGTACGAGGTATTCCACGCTCCACCTCCGCAACTTAACAAGGACTTTCGGTCCGACTTTTACTCTCCTTATCCGGTGTTTATAGATACCGGCACAACCTTGGTGGACAGGAGCAACGTCGATCTCTACCTCTCCGCGACCGCGGCACACAAATAGACTGCCTTTGTTTTGAGTGGCAAGTCAGGGATGACCGCCGCATCTATGCGGTCATTGTGCCCACACCGACGCGTTATGCCTGCTCACCGACTATCTGGACTTTGGGCTGTGATGAAGAGAACGAGGCGTCGCTCATAGCGAGGTTTCGCCGAGGGCCACGAACGGCTGCGAAACAAAACAAGTTGTTGACATTTGGCGGCTTAGGCATCTCAACAAAGGACCACTCCCCTGAAGCGTGCAACTGGCCATGGCCAGAAAGGATGCCAAGGAAAAGCAGTTGTTCCTTGGGTGTCGCCTTCTTAACTGTTTTCCGCGATTTCCAGTATCTCCGCGGTTGACCACAATCCGGATATTGCATATGAGTATGTCCTGGCGCCGAATTGCTGAAACGGTGTTGCAATACCAACTGTCTTAGGTGCAATGGCCGCTTCTGAATTCGCAAAGATGAATATCACGCTAGCTCCGGCGTGGCGACAAGCTGTTTGTAAGTGATGGTTTGTGTGCAGATGCAAGCGCGCAGTAGGCGCACCATCAAGTCCGGCTC
>Ga0302278_10002526_pt1 | contig 21080 bp, 16 predicted proteins | sample III_Bog_N3_2_FD_194543 | JGI IMG/M metagenome (GOLD analysis project Ga0302278, IMG submission 194543) | Peat permafrost microbial communities from Stordalen Mire near Abisko, Sweden - III_Bog_N3_2 | ecosystem: Environmental > Terrestrial > Soil > Wetlands > Peat | place: Sweden: Abisko...
AGCCGAGACCTACTTCCCCGCCGGCATGTATTTCGCAAACCAACTCACCGCCCGGTCCATCACGTCCCGCCGATGCGCCGGGTCCGAAAACCCATGCCCTTCGTTCGCGTAGACAACCAACTGCGTCGGCACATTCTCATCCCGCAGAGCATGCCAGAACTCATACGACTGCGGCGCAGGACACTCGCCATCCCGATCGCCCACCACCACCAGCGTCGGCGTATGTGCCTGCTTGATAAAGTCGATCGCCGAGCTCTTCGCATACACTGCCGGGTCGTCGTAAACCGAAGCGCCAAAGTACGGAATCATCCACTGGTCAATCGAGTTTTCGCCGTAATAGCTCTTCCAGTCCGAGATGCCCGCGCCCGCTACCGCCGCTTTGAATCGCTGCGTCTGCGTCACCGCAAACATGCTCATGAACCCGCCATAACTCCAGCCCGTCAGCCCCACGCGATTGTTGTCTATGGAATACTTGGCCTCAGCCGCATCAAGACCGGCGAGGATATCCTCGAGGTCACCATACCCAAAGTCCTTGCGGTTGGCCTGCGTAAATTCTTCACCCTGCCCGTAACTGCCGCGAGGGTTGGGCTGCAAAACAAAGTACCCAAGCGCCGAAAACTCCGACGGGCTCAGGCTCCCGCGCCCCGTCCAGCGCGCCACCACCGCAGCGGCAGGTCCACCATGCACTTCCACAATCAGCGGGTACTTTTTTGCCGGATCGTAATCCTTCGGCAGCATCAGCCAGCCCTGCACGTGAAACTTGCCACTGCTCCATGTCAGCGAAACCGACTTGCCCCACGTCGGCTCAACACCGTCGTTCATGTGCGTGAGTTGGATAACGCCTTCGAGACCACTGCTCATCACGGTGCCAGGCTTCGCCGCATAAATCTCCACGGGCCGGTCAAACGTGCTGGCATGGAAGACAAAGAGGCTGCGATCAGCAGTCGAAGACAGGCTCATCTCCAACCGCCCATCCCCAACGCTCCCAGGGATGCTGAATACGGGAGCCCCAAAACTGGTAGTCATCCCACCGCTGCCCGGTTCCCCGTTGAGGTGCAGCCGGATCAACTGCGAGTTCCCGCCGGCCAGCTCGCTCACAAATAGGTTCTCGGCGCTCTGCCACTCGATCCAAGCCGGCGTGGTCGGCCGGTTCGGGGTCAGGTTGGTCGGCAATCCTCCCGCGGAAGACACCACCCACACATCGCCGCCCGTTGCTCCCTGGTCGCTCATCAGGCCGCCGATGAAGGCAATCAACTTGCCGTCAGGCGACCACCGCGGAACAGCAATCTGCAGTCCGTGGAGCGGCCCGGAAACCTCGGCGGGCGCAAGAATCGCGGTCGGTGCCCCACCGATTCCCTGCGTGTAAAGTTTCGCCACCCACCAGTTGTTTTCTCCGGGCGGATTGCCGGCAACATACGCCAGCGATTTCGAATCGGGCGACCAGTTGAACTCATAAACGTGCAGATTTGCCGGCGTCACCTGCACCGGCACAGCAGGCTTTTGCGCATCGATCCGAGCCACGGCAACCCGCTGAATCTCGACCCCGTCTTCGCCAATCACACCGGAAGGCGGCTTCATCGCAGCCAGTGCTCCAGCCGCGCGCGTGGCGCCTTCCACATACAAGAACCCAACAGAGCTTCCGTCCGGAGAAAATGCCGGAGCTTCCACATAGCCCTTCAATTCCGTGAGCCGCCGCGCCGCCTTACCGTTGAATTCCGAAAGGTAGAGATCGGTCTGTTCGCCCAGCCGTGCACAATCTGAAAAGAAAGCCAGCGCCTTGGAGTCCGGGGCCCAGGCAATCTCTCCTTCATGGCAATGCTGCTCGGTCTTGGCAGCCGCCGTCACGCGCTCACTCTTTGACAGATCATCGAAAGGAGCTACGCGAATCTCCGCTCCCTCCTTGCCCGTCTGGATCCACGCCAGGTGCTTCCCGTCCGGCGAAACCGCGACCTGTCCAACCGAACGAGCGCGGCTGGCGCCTCTAAGCGCCTCGTCGTTGCGGCCACCCTCGGGCGCTTTGGGCGCGGACGGCTGCTGACTGAAGGCGCCAGTTACACACAAGGTTGCACTCAATGCGAAAGCGGCGCAACGCGCAATCAAAGCGTGGCGGGAGCTAGGCAAACAAGAAAAAAGCATAGAGAAATGCTAACAGGCCGGATTTGGTCCATAAGTTCCCGACCCACGCTTTCCAGATTGACTATATAAGCAAAAATGCTTATAGTCGATAGGTGAAAAGCAGCGAGTTTAAGCGGTGGCTTACGGCTCAGGGAGCGACCTTCGAACCAGCCAAGGGCTCTCACCTGAAGGTGGTGTTGAAGGGTAATACCTCCTATCTGCCGATGCATTCCAAGGAACTCAAGACAGGCCTGGTTGAGGGCATTAAGAAACAACTCGGGCTAAAGTAGGAGGACGGTATGTTGCGCTATCCGGCAAATTTCGAACCAGCAGAGGAAGGTGGGTTTGTGGTCACCTTTCCCGATATTCCCGAGGCCATCACACAGGGAGAAGAGATCGAGGACACAATGCGGCATGCTGCGGACGTTCTTGAATCCGCACTGGACTTCTATCTGGAATCAGAACGCCCAATTCCCAAGCCCTCCAGGCCAAAGCGGGGCCAGTATATGGTTGAGCTGCCCGCAAGCGTCTCCGCCAAGGTCCTGCTCCTGAACGAGATGATCGCCCAGAAAGTCCGTCCAGCAGAACTAGCGCGCCGCCTGCAAGTGACCCCACAGGAAGTAACGCGGCTCATCAATCCGCGCCATAAATCCAAAATCGACGGCATCGCCGTCGCCCTGAAAGCCTTGGGGAAGACCTTGGAAATTCGGGCGGTCTGACGCTAAGCGCGATTCAGCTTTGCTGGCGGCCCGCCGCCTCATGAATCGCCAGCAGCGTCTCCAGCAGCGGCTTCAGCAGCTTCAAATCCAGCGCATTCGCACCGTCAGACTTGGCGTTCGCCGGATCGTCGTGCACCTCCAAAAACAGCCCATCCACTCCCGCCGCCACAGCCGCCCGCGCAAGCAGCGGGATAAACTCCGGCTGCCCCCCGCTCACCCCATTGGCCGCCGAAGGCTGTTGCACCGAATGCGTCCCATCAAACACCACCGGCGCCAGCCGCCGCATCACCGGCAGCGAGCGATAATCCACCACCAGCGTGTTGTATCCAAAACTCGCCCCGCGCTCGGTCAGAAACACACGGTCATTCCCCGTTGACCGCACCTTCTCCACGGGATGATTCATGTCCCACGGCGCCACAAACTGCCCCTTCTTGATATTCACCGCGCGCCCGGTCTTGCCAGCAGCCACCAACAGATCCGTCTGTCGGCAAAGGAACGCAGGAATCTGCAGCACATCCACCGCCTCGGCCACCACCTCGCAGTGGCCGGGCTCATGCACGTCGGTCAGCACCGGCAGCCCCGTATCCTTCGCCAATGCGCCAAGAATCCGCGTGCCCTCCACCAGGCCCGGGCCGCGAAAGCTCTTCACGCTCGTCCGGTTGGCCTTGTCGTAGCTGGCCTTGAAAATGTAGGGGATTCCCAGATCGGACGTAATGCGCTGAATCGCCTCAGCCATCGTTCGCACGTGCGCCTCGGACTCAATCACGCACGGCCCCGCGATCAGAAAAAGCCGGCCCGCGCCAACCGGCCCCGTGCCAACATGAACGGGCCCTATTTCAAATGTGTTGCTCACAACCGCAATTCTATCGTGCGGCCAAGTGAGCCGCGAACACCGATTCAGGAAACTCATCCTGCTCGAAACGGCTGCGCGACCACTCCCACAGTGCGCGTTCCAGCGCATGCAGGCGCGTGGGCCCCGGCAATTCGTTCTGCGGCTCAATCACCCTGCAATCGGCCAGGTGCTTGCAAAACGCGACATATTCCACGTAAAAGTCCACATCGTGCCGCGCGTGTCCAAGCGCTTCCAGAGCCCGAAAATCCAGCACCGTGTACCGCTCCGGATCAATGCAAGCCAGCACCGCGGAAGCGATCGGCAGGTCCACACCGCGCAACTCGGTCAGCGCGTTAATCGCTCCCCGTGTCGAGGTCTCAGGCGAAGCGGCAACCGCGAGAATTTTCCGGATCTGCGCTTCGCTGTTGGCAATCAGGTAATGCACCACCCGTTCCGATTTCCAGCGGACAATTGTCTCTAAGTTTGCCAGTGTATATTCGCCGTTTCGAATTGCTTCCCCGGCTTCAAAAGCAGCTTGCTCTAGTTCCTGCTCCTTTTCGCCAATCTTTTCCCAATACTGCTCAGCTAGTTCTTGTAGGTCCGCTTCCGCGGGTTGAAGCTCAAAGTACGCCATGACTTCCAGTTTTCCTTTCAACCGACCAAACAATAGGCCCGGCAAATGCCTTTGTCAATCACCCATTGATCACCCAAAACTAGATGGTAATCAAGATTGAAGGGTGGACTGCCGGATGGAAATGCCATATTTTATGGTAAAATGGCATTATGAATACCATTGTCGAGATCGACAAGTCCGGTAGGATCGTCGTCCCCAAGAAACTACGGGATGAACTGAACCTCACCCCGGGAACCCGCCTCAAGGTCGAGCGGTCCGGCGACACGCTGGTGTTGGAGCAGGATTTCCCCGAGCCCAAACTGGAGTGGGTAGATGGACTTTGGGTCATGACCGGCGGTCCACCAACAACAGGGGACGATTTCACCGCAATGATCGACGACCAACGTGAGAGGCGCATGCACTATGTCGCCGGGCTCTCCGACGAACCGTGAGCTTGCCAATCGAAGTCTTCTTCGACACCTCTGTGCTCATCGCCGCAAGCGATGCAGCCCATCCACACCATCCTCGGAGTCGTCCATTGCTTGCCGCAGCCACCCCCGAACGAGCCGCCTGCGGCGCGCACACCTTGGCCGAGGTCTACGCCGTTCTCTCTCGATTGCCCGGCGGGAAGAAAGTCCGTCCCGAGCTCGCCGGCCACCTGGTCGATCAAATTGTGATGAGAATGACCGTCGTACCACTCGGTGCGGAAGAGTATGCAACCACGCTTCGCGCTGCAGCTCGCAGGGGGCTTGCGGGCGGCATTATCTTCGATGCAATTCTGCTCGCTTGCGCCCGCAAAGTGGACGCTCAGCGCATCTACACTTGGAACGAAAAGCAATTCCGCCTCGTCGCCCCCGACCTGTCAGATCGAATCACCACGCCGTAAACTCCAACCCGCACTGGCCGATAGGTCATATGGGCTCCTATTCGACTCACGCTCAACATTCCGGATGAGATTCATGCGCGGCTGAAAGCACTCGCCAAGGCAGAGGGCACAACGATGCGTGCGATCATCCTGCGGGGAATTGAACTTGTTTTGGCATCCGAAGAGAGAGCTGCGCTCGCACCGCAAGAACCAAGGCCTAAACCCCAGGCGATAGGTTCAGAGAGTCCGGGATCACTGAAACTCGGTGACGAAGACGTCTAAGAGTACATTGACTCCCCGTGATTTGCTGCACTGGACGATATCGCCAACGTATTGGGCCTTCATTAAAGCTGTCCCTACCGCGCAGTTGTCTCTTCGGCCAAGGCCTCCGCGTGCAGTCTTCTAACCCGATTTTTGTAACTCGCAATAATAAACTCCCGGAACAGCGGATGCGGCTCCAGCGGCTTTGACTTGAACTCCGGATGAAACTGGCACCCAAGGAAGTAAGGATGACCCGGTAGCTCCACAATCTCCACATAAGTCTGATCGGGAGTCGTCCCACTCAGCCGCAAACCGCCGCCAGTCAACAGAGCTTCATACTCCCGGTTGAACTCATACCGATGCCGATGCCGCTCGCTGATCTCCGTTGCTCCGCCGTAAGCTTTAGCAGCTAGCGAATCTTCCTGCAAAATGCAGGTCCAGGCGCCCAACCGCATGGTTCCGCCCATCTCTTCAACGCCCAGCAACTCGCGCAGCTTGTAAATAATCCGGTGCTGGCTCGCCGGGTCGAATTCGCTCGAGTTGGCGTCCTTCAGCCCGCACACGTTGCGCGCAAACTCAATGCAAGCCGTCTGCATCCCCAGGCAGATTCCGAAGTAGGGCACATTATTCTCGCGCGCGTAGCGAATTGCATTCAACATCCCCTCAATGCCGCGCTTTCCAAATCCGCCAGGAACCAGAATTCCGTCGAACCCCTGTAACTGGTCTTCATAACTTTTATCATCGGGAGTTTTCGATTCCAGCCCCTCTGCTTCAATCCATGTAACATTCAGTTTCAGATTCTTTGACACCGCTCCGTGAGTAAGTGCTTCCTTCAGCGACTTATAACTGTCCTCATACTCAACATACTTCCCAACAATGGCAATATTCACATCGTCTTTGGGGTGGTAGCACCGATCAACCAGGTCCTTCCATGCAGCCAGGTTCGCGTCGGGCGCTTCCTTGTGCAGGTATTTCAGAATCAGGGCATCCAGCCCCTCTTCCGCAAAGCGCAGCGGCACTTCATAGATGAACGGCACCGTCGTCGCACCCACAACGGCCCGCTCTTCCACGTTGCAGAAGGCTGCAATTTTCTGCTTGATGTCCCGGCTCAAATTACGATCTGACCGGCAGAGCAAAATGTCCGCCTGAATGCCAATGCCGAGCAATTCCTTCACCGAGTGCTGCGTGGGCTTGGTCTTCAGTTCCTGAGCCGCGGCAATCCACGGAACCAGCGTCAGGTGAACAAACACCGTATTCTCGCGTCCCAATTCCTGGCGCATCTGGCGAATCGCTTCAAGAAACGGCAGCGACTCAATATCGCCAACCGTCCCACCAATCTCCACAATCGTCACATCCGCGCCGTTCGCCGAAACCTTGCGCATGGCGTTCTTGATTTCATTCGTCACGTGCGGAATCACCTGCACCGTCTTGCCCAGGTAATCGCCACGCCGTTCCTTCAAAATAATCTGCTCGTAGATGCGCCCGGTGGTCAGGTTGTTGTCGCGCCCCAGCGGCGCATGCGTAAAGCGCTCGTAGTGCCCAAGGTCCAGATCCGTCTCCGCCCCATCGTCCGTCACAAACACCTCGCCATGCTGAAACGGCGACATGGTTCCGGGATCCACATTCAGGTAGGGATCGAACTTCATCAGGTTCACGCGAAGGCCGCGGCTCTCAAGCAGACACCCGATGGATGCGGCCGCAAGGCCCTTTCCTAAACTGGACACGACTCCGCCCGTCACAAAGACATACTTTGCCGACATCAATGCACCTTCTTGATTGGATTGTTGGGATTGGACGTACCTGATGGGCACAATCAAGTATGTCAGAGATGGAGATTGAAGGAAAGCCCAAAACCGAGTTGGTTGATGAAAACATGTCGAAATCTACTAATAACCTACTTAATTTCAGCCGTTTGCAGAAGACAATCCCAGTAACATTTCACGCAATTTTGGCGCCTCCCGCCCTTCGAACCAAGCTGAAAGTTGGGATAGTCAGAGCGGGACTTGCGGACCTGAGGCGCCGAGGCTAATATGCAGCTTTGGAGCAGCTACACCCATGACAGCAGCCCCCAAATCAGCACGCAAGTCAGGCAAATGATAGAACGAATCTCAATCGTCAGAACGGACATCACCACGTTGGCCGTCGATGCCATAGTCAACGCGGCCAACAGTTCCCTACTCGGCGGTGGAGGAGTCGACGGCGCAATCCATCGTGCCGCTGGTCCGGATCTTCTTCACGAATGTCGACTCCTCGGAGGCTGCAAAACCGGCGAGGCCAAACTCACCAGGGGCTATCGACTCCCTGCCACGCACATCATCCATACCGTCGGCCCGGTATGGAATGGTGGCGATCACGGCGAGCGGGAACTGCTGGAGCGCTGCTATGCTTCCTGTTTTGCCATTGCCCGCGAACACCAATTCAAGACCATCGCATTTCCGGCCATCAGCTGCGGCATTTACCGTTTCCCAATCGAAGCCGCAGTTGAAATTGCAATGCGCGAAGCGATGGTGGAATTGATCCAAAACGATGAAATTGAGCAAGTGATCTTCGCCTGCTTTGACACCGAGGTCGACGCCGCTTATCGACGCGCGTACGCGCAGCAAAATGCGCTTGGTCTGGGGATTTGATCAGTCGCATGTACAACCACTAACCACTAATCACTAACCACTGACCACTGATCACTGACCACTAGCTTCTAACTACCTCAACTGCACCTTGATCAAAACGGCGGAATCCAGATCAATGTCCTCATGAGCCCCTTGCAGAGTCGTCGTCCCATCGGCATCCGTGTGGCGATCCAGGCTGACCCCCGGCATCGTGCTTCCCAGCGGGATATTGTCCTCGTCCCCGATGTTGGGACTACCCGGCCCTGCATTCGGATCAACTCCGCTTGAAGAACCAGCACCCCGCGCAGAACGAGTTGCCGGCAGCGGCGATGTCATACCTGCGCCACCCTGCGGATTGGGGTTGCGCCCCAGATCCGAATTCGCTCCCAGGTCGTCTTTAGGCGCCAGCGAAGGGCCAATCGCGACCACCACTCCATGGATAGGAACCGGCGCACTGCCCTTCACGTCGATCTCGTCGAGCTGAAAACTCAGCATCGAGTTCCCACCGCCCTCCTTCTTTGACTTGACGCTCGCCACCTTGCCGCTGATCTTCGATCCCTTGGGAATCTCGGTCCCGTCCGTCAGCTTCCACGACCTCAGAATCTTGGCCGAGATCGCATCCCCCACCTTTGCATTCTTGGTGCTGAGCTTGCCGTCGATCCTCGCCACCATCACAAAGCCCGCAGACTGCTCAGTTGCAGGAGCCTGGCTGTATGCCTGGTTGAAGCAAGGCAGCAGTGCAGCAATCGCCAAAATGGAAGTGACATTTCCACGCAGAACAGACATTGGCCCTCGTTCCTCTGGTTCGAGAATAGCGCTGCTTCGCTTCCGCGGACAGCTCGACTGCAATTCTTAGCAGAAGGTCATCGAATGTCAACCACGATCTAAACCGCCGTCCCGATCGGCTGTGCTTGCTCAGGCAGGATGTTTGTGAGGGCCAAAGGCCCGGCTCCATACCAGCCTGGGGCGAAGCCCCAGGTCAAATCGACCTTGCTCAGGCAGGATGTTTTTGAGGGCCAAAGGCCCGGCTCTATACCAGCCTGGGGCGAAGCCCAGGTTAAATCGAGCTTGCTCAGGCAGAATGTTTTTGAGGGCCAAAGGCCCGGCTCTATACCAGCCTGGGGCAAAGCCCTAGGTTAAATCTCAGGCAGAATGTTTTTGAGGGCCAAAGGCCCGGCTCTATACCAGCCTGGGGCGAAGCCCCAGGTTAAATCGAGCACCAGAGCAGAGGGCTGTAAGCCCGATCTATAGCCCCTCCCTAGCCTCAAAGACCACCGCCTGAGCTAACTAAATGAACATTAGAAGTTAAACGTCACCTTCGCCGTCATCGCTCGCGGAGTTACATAATGCGTTCCGCTGAAAGTAGACAGGAAGTTATACAGCGCTTCCTTGTCCATTACATTGATAGCGGTCAGGTCGAGGTTAACCTTGTAGTGCTCCTTGTGGAAGATGTTATCTTTGCCGATCGACGCATCGAACAAGTCGCGCGGCACAATGCGCTGCGGATTCTTGTCGTTGTCGCCGGTGTTCGCCGCGGGAATGCTAAGCAGGCTCGAAGTAAACTCCGATGCCGGGCACACCGAAGGCAGCGCCTGCGTCGGCGTAGCTTTCACGCCGTTGCACGCAAAGCCCGCCTGAAACTCTTCATCGGCGGTCAAGGGAAGAGGCACGCTCGCTCCCGTAACCGGGTTCGTCCTCGGAGAAATATTTGTGTCCACCATCGCAATCGCCGGTTGCCCGTTCAACATGGTTGAGCTGTTTCCGCAAGGCGTATTGGGATCGGTAACCCCGTAGCAAGGCGTTGCGCCCGCCACCTGGCCCGAGTCGTAACGCCAGTTAAAACCGCCCCAGATCCCGGTTACAAACTTGCCGCCCTTTGCCAGCGTGTATTGAACATGCGTGGTCTGATTGAATTTTTCATCATGGTCAATCCGGAAGGGCAATCCGGTCTGGCCCACGGTCGATCCGGCGCCCGCCACCTGCGGCGGGAAGAACCGTGCCGCAACGGATGACATCACCGAGTAAGCGCTGAAGTTATGAAATTCAGGCACGTTCACATTCAGCGCATAACCGGGAATCTTCGAGTTATGCCAGTCGATCGGAAACGTGATGGGCGTGTTACCCAGCACGCTGAAGTCGAAAGCGTTGTGCGTGTACTTCCAGATGTATTCGCCGCTCACAACCACATGCTTGCCGGCAGCCTGCTGGAACCCGGCATGAAACTCGTTGCGAAATCCCGGCGCCAGCGTTGGAGAAACGCCAGTAGAACAGTTCAGCAACGGCGCCAGCACCGCGTTCGCGCATCCTCCGCTCGACAAGATCAGGTTCTCGTTGAATGGAGTTTCCAGCGTGCGCGCATAAGATACGCGCAGCACAGTAGACGACGGCTTGATGTTATAAGCAACACCCACGCGAGGCTGCGTCTGCTTGGCTTCCGTCAGACCGTTGTAAACATCCTGGCGAAGTCCCAGGTTGAAAAGCCAGTTACCAGCCTTGATCTGGTCCTCCGCAAACAGGCCCAGTTCCTTCACATCGGTGTGCCCGGCAAAGGTATACATGCCACCGCCGCGTGTAAGGTCGTACGGCGCCAGCACCGACACGTAGTTCGGATTCGGCAGCGCCACCACCCCATCGCACGACGCGGGGTTGGAGTAACCCGGCAAAGGATTGCCGGTCACATCCATGCATGGCGAGTCATACGTTGCTTCCACCACGCCCAGTGTGTCGTTCTCATTCAGAAAAGTCTGGCCGTATTGCACGCCGGCCTTGAACGTATGTCTTCCCTTGGAGTAAGAGAGATCGGAGTGCACCGCCGCATTGGTCAGGGTGCGGTACTGAGCAATCGATGAAGTCTGCAGATTCGCAGGTCCCAGGTCTGCAAGCGGATTGCCGCTTGGATAGTAGTTATACTCATCGCGCCGCACAAAGGCGCCCACATTCAGCACCGAGTCCTGCCCGAGCACGCGCGTATAAGTCGGCGAAACATTGATGGTCCCAATCTTTGAGCGCTGGTCCGTATTACCCACCGCCCCGAAAACCGGATTCGCGCTCGTCCCGCCGCTCACCACGTTCTGCACATTCAGGTTGTCGTAGGAGTCCGGCGTCTGAAACAACGACCGGCTATAGTTCACATCCAGATGCACCGAGTCGACCGCCGAAAACGTATAGTCCACGCGATCAAACACATTCTGCTCGTTGCCCTTGTCATGGAAAACCGCAAACTCCGGCGGATCAAGAAAGCGTCCAGAGTTAAGCCCGTCCGCCTCAGCAAAATTTCCCCACTTCTTGCCGCCATAGGCCAGGTCGAATCCGGCAGTCGCCGAGCCGAATGTGCCATAAGAGGTATTGATGCTGCCGGTCGGCTTCGTAATTCCCTGCCCCGACCGTGTAGTAGCCACAATCACCAGGCTGGTCTTGCCGCCATATTCGGCAGGCGGCGCACCAGAAATTACTTCGATGGATTGAATCGACTCTGCCGGAATCTGGTTCGAGAAGACCTTGCTCTGCTGGTCGGTAATCGACTGCCCATCCACCGAAAACGAATTCGAAGCATGATCGCCGAGCCCGTGAAACAGCCCGTTAGAATCAGCTGAAACCCCCGGCGTAGACTCCGTCACCAGCGAGCTCAGCCCCGACGATTCACTCTCCAGCGGCACCTTTACAAACAGGTCACGATCCACTTCCGTATGGAAAGTTGGATCGGTAGACACCAGGTCGCCGCCGGCCTCTACGTTCACCGTCGAGTCCGCCGTCGCAATCGGCAACACCAGCTTCAGCGTCGTCCCAACCACCGATTGAATCTGCACCGCCTTGCGTACCGCCGCAAAACCATTCGCCGCCACGGCCACCTGGTAGCTGTTAAAGGTCACGTTGGCAAAAGTGAATTCGCCTGTATCGTCGGTAACCGCACTGCGATCCACACCGCTGGCGGGGTTGGTCAAATGGACTGTCGCTCCGGGAATCACCGCGCCCGACGGATCGGTCACAGTGCCGCGAATGACGCCGGCGTTGCCGCCTTGAGCTGACGCTGCAAGCGCCGCGCCAAAAAGAATGAGCGCGGGAAAAGTTCGAAGAATTGTGCCGCGAATGAACGGCATAGAGAGCCTCCAAGTATTGGCTGAATGCGTGTGATGGGCCGCGTAGGGAAACGCGCGGCATCCTCGTGTGCATTGGGGGCTTTTTCCGATTGGGCTAATCAGCCTTTGGGGATCTGCAAATGCCCTGCCCCGCCAGGGACAATGAGCAAAACGATCAACTGAAACGGGAAAATCGGAAAGGAAGCCTTAGCAGCCTTGGGGAGGAGGACGTATGAAAAGCTGAGATTGCCAACACCGTGTGATCGCGCACGCTTCATAAACCGGGGCGCGGGTCTCAATCTGGACCAGGACAACAACTGCGGCCGCCACAGCGATCGGCGCGGCAGAATGCAGCATGATGCAAAGTGGGCAGTGGTCGGCATCCGTATCGACCGGATGCACGTGCGCAACCTGAACAACCGTCAGCAGCGCCAGCAGGATAAGGCACACCACGGTCACTACCGGCAAAGCGAACGGCTTTGCGCGGCGTCTTCCGCGGAAATGTGTCTGAAATCCTGTCAAACAGCGACCCCTGCACTAAGAATACACAATATTGGATGCGGACGAGAGAAGTGAGGTTACGCGTCCCGCATCAAATTGGACCCGGAGACCGCGCAAACGTGAGCCGTCCCCCTGCGTCTAAGTCATGTCCGTCTAACCCATGTTCGTCCAGACTTGATTCCGTCCAGACTTGACTCCAATGATCCGTCGCCCCTTATTTTCTGCGCCGCTTGGCACAAATGCTCCCTGCCCCATCCATCCAGTGTTCTTAACTCGATGGGTGGGAAAGCACAAAGCCAAACATCGGCCATCGGGTCTTTCAATCTTTCAAACGTGAGCAATGCGCGTTCGTCTAAACTGATGCGGATGATCCGGGTCACTGATTTTCGAGGCTTGTTGTCTTGCATGCTTGCGGCTCTGCTGCTCGCAGGCGGCGTTACGGCGCAGCAAACTCAAACGCATACCCCGCTCAAGCCCGATCTCCCCAACACCGGAGCCAACCATCGCCTCATCCTTAAAGACGGCACCTACCAGCTCGTCCGCAAGTACGAAGTCGTCGGCGACCGTGTCCGCTACATATCTGTGGAGCGCGGCGGCGACTGGGAAGAACTGCCCCTCGACCTCATCGATTGGGAAGCCACACGCAAGTGGGAGCGGGACCACACGCCTAAGACCGTAGATGACACCGACGGAGCCGCTTCGCCTGCCATGAAAGAGGCTGCGGAAATCGACAAGGAAGAAGCCGCCGAGCGCGAAGACGAGAAAAACCGCATGCCGGAGGTCGCCAAGGGCCTCGAGCTTCCCAATGAGGATGGTGTCTTCGTCCTCGACACCTATGAAGGCACACCGGAGCTAGTCGAGTTGCTCCCCACCGAGCTCAACGCGAACACCAAAACCAAGCGCGGCCTCAGCACCTTCAATCCGCTTGCCGGCCAAAAGGCCAGCCTCGAGCTCGACGGCGCGCACGCCAAGATTCATCTCCACGTCAACGACCCCTCCATCTATCTGTCGCTTGAGGCCACCGGCCACGCGGAGCAGGTCGTCTCCCACTCCATGACCGTGAGTACGGAAGGCGCAAAGGAAGTGGCCAGCCGCAAGCACGGCGCGCATTCTGCCACTTCCGGTTTCGCCATCGTCCGCGTAGACGAGCGGCGCGCGCTCAGAATCGTCGGCGCAATCCACATGAGCTCCAACGGCATCGTCACCCAGGACGAAGACGTAATCCCCGCCAAAGTCGAGGTGCTCCCCGGCAAGCACTGGGTCAAAATCGTACCGAACAAGCCGCTCACCATCGGCGAGTACGCGCTGGTAGAAATCATCTCCGCCTCCGACATCAACCAGTCAGTCTGGGACTTCCGCATAGACCCGCAGTTAGGCGACAACGTCGGCTCCCTGGGCCCAATCCTCAAGTAGCCCTCGGCAATTGACCCTCCCAACCCAATTACCCGCATTCTTTGTTGCTTTCTCTGCGGATCGACGGGTATCCTCAGTCAGCCCCGCCATTCTCAAAACCACCTCTCATGTGGAGCACGTCGGATGATCCCACGGAATGCCCTGCATCCCAGTCTCTGGTCCTTTGCGCCAGCCATTCTGCTCGCCTTGCTTGCTGTCCCAGGCCTGCGCGCGGCCACTGAGCCGTTCATCGCGCCAAACCCAGGCCCCGGCAGCGTCACCATCAATGGCAAGTGGCAGTTCAACCTGGGTGACAGCCTGAACTGGGCCAATCCTTCCTTTGACGATTCAAACTGGGAACAACTGGACGGTGACGATCCATGGGGCGACCAGACCCATCCGGGATACACCGGCTTTGCATGGTACAGAAAGCGCATCCACATCGGGGGCGGCGTCGCGAAGTTGGCAGTCCTCATTCCGCCAGTCGACAACGCATACGAGGTTTACTGGAATGGCCGCAAGATTGGCGATTTCGGCAAGCTCCCGCCGAACGGCTGGTGGTGGCGCCACCCCCATGGCGTTGTTTACGGCCTGGGAGCGGCGCCACTCGACGGCGTGCTCGCGCTGCGTGTATGGAAGGCTCCTCTCGAATCGGATGAGGGACTCTGGAGAGGCGGCCTTCGAGCCGCGCCTCTCATCGGGTCGCCGGCGGTGCTCACCATGCGGCCGAACTTCACGCAGATGAAGGTCGAGGACACGATGCTTCCCCGCTTCGTGTTGGCCGGCGCTCTGTTCATCACCGGCATCATCGCTTTACTGCTGTATCTGCGCGAACGCCGCAACCTGCTTCACCTGTGGCTTGGATTACTGTTGATTGCCAACTTCCTGTGGTGCATGCAGGGGATGAATCCTGTCAATTACGGACTGACGAATTTTGTTTCCCTCTGCCAGAATGCCCTGGTACTCTCCCTCCAGGACATCTCCTTGTGGATGCTGCTGCTCACCCTGTTCGGCTTGCAGCAGCGACCGGCATGGAAGCGATGGACCGTTGCGCTGGTCGCGCTCTATCTAGCCGCGCGGGCAGTTGACCTCACCCTGAAGGCATTCTGGGAGAGCGCCGGACCCGGCATGCAGGCCGCCGACATCATATCCGCGGCAATCACCGCTCTAACGCCCATCTATATGCTGGTCATTGTGATTGTTGGAGTGCGCCGGCGCGCTTCACGAGCACTGCTTCCGCTGGCCCTGACGGCCGCCATCTACGGATGCTACAACATGGTGGTCAATACTTCCTCGGTGGGCATCCGTTACACCCATTTTGAGCTCCCCTGGTATCAGCTCAACCCCGGCATTCCCCTGGGCCCTTACCAGTTCGGCATCCCCGCAATTCTCAATACAATGTTGTTTCTGGTTCTGCTGTTCACGGTGGCACGCGAGCAGTCGCGCGAACGCCGCCGCCAGTTACACATTGAGAGCGAAATTGCCTCGGCCCATGAGGTGCAGGATGTGCTGATTCCAGCCGACCTGCCCGCCATTCCGGGATTCGCCATCTCAAGCGTGTACAAGCCGGCTGCCGAGGTGGGCGGCGATTTCTACCAGGTCATTCCGCTGGGAGAATTGCACGACGAGCCCCGCGCGCTCATCGTGCTGGGCGACGTCAGCGGCAAGGGACTGAAAGCCGCAATGACCGTATCGCTGATTGTGGGTACGGTGCGCACCCTGGCCGAATTTACCAGCGACCCCGCCGAGATTCTTACCCGGCTTAACCACCGGCTGCTGGGCCGTACCCGAGGCGGATTTGCCACCTGCACTGCGCTGCTCATCGAGCCCAACGGCAGAACCACAATCGCCAATGCCGGGCACCTCGCACCTTTCCGCGCAGGGCGCGAAATCGACATACCGGGATCGCTGCCACTGGGCCTCGCGGCCAATGAGCAGTATGACTCCGTAACCATCCACCTGCGTGCGGGCGAGACACTCACCCTGATCACCGACGGCGTTCTGGAGGCGCGCACCCCCCGTGGCGAGCTCTACGGATACGATCGCCTTTCCACACTGATGGAGGCCCAGCCCACGGTTCAGCAGATTGTGGACGCAGCCTGCAGCTTCGGCCAGGATGACGACATCACAGTGCTGTCTGTAGCCCTCATGGCCGCTACGGAGAGCCGCGACGCCCGCCTTGAGCTGTCAGCCCAGATTGCTGGCCAATGAGACATGCAGTTGGCAGGGAGCAGGGGGTTTGTCTGGCTGCTTTTTCCGGAGGGAGCAGGGAGTTTGTCTGGCTGCTTTCTCCGGAGGGAGCAGGGGGTTTCAACCCCCTGAAAACAGGCCCATATCACGCGGCCTTCAGGCCCGGAATCAGATCCTGTGACACTGGCCCGGCACACTTCCGGAAGGAGCAAGGGGTTTGCTTTTTCCGGAGGGAGCAGGGGGTTTCAACCCCCTGAAACCAGGCCCATATCACGCGGCCTTCAGGCTCGGAAATCAGGTACACCGGCCCGGCACACTTCCGGAGGGAGCAGGGGTTCGTTCGGCTGCTTTTTCCGGAGGGAGCAGGAGCCTTTAGGCTCCTGAAAGCAGCCCCCAAAAGGATCGGCCTTTAGGCCCGGGCCTCATTTCCCTGCGAAATGTGAAGGCATAGGGTCCAGCGACCCAAGGGCAGCGGAGCTGAAGGGATATGCTTCCGGCATCGATACAAGCCCGCGCCGCACCGGGTTCTCGTCGATGTACCGCACACAGTTTATGAATTTTTCCTCGCTCATAATCTGGCTCTCGTTAAAACTGGGCGTCCAAACATCGAGCTTGCTCTTCAGGCGAAAGGAGAAACCTCCCTTGATGAATTGCATGGCCTTTTCGAGCGAAACGTCTGGAGCCGGTGTAATCAGCGCGTGGAAATGGTCTGACATGATCACGAATGCATGAAGAAGGAATCGTCCCTGGGTCCGATAGTCGAGGATGGTTCGCTGAAGCAGCTCTGCCGTGGCCGTCACTTGGAAAAGGCTACGGCGTTGCGCCGTGGCCGCAGTGACGAAATACGTGCGAGTTTCTTGCGGCGCGAAGCGCATCTGAGCAGCATAAACGAAAGGCATCCCGGTCCGTTTCGATCCGGAGGGAGCAGGGGGTTTCAACCCCCTGAAAACAGGCCCAAATGACGCGGCCTTCAGGCCCGGAACACAGGCACACTGGCCCGGCACACTTCCGGAGGGAGCAGGGGTTTGTCTAGCTGCTTTTCCGGAGGGAGCAGGGGGTTCGCCCGGCTGCTTTTCCGGAGGAAGCAGGGTTTCGATCCGGAGGGAGCAGGGGGTTTCAACCCCCTGAAAACAGGCCCAAATGACGCGGCCTTCAGGCCCGGAAAAAGCGAATGTGTCGAGCTCCCGGAGGGAGCGCAAGAGGTTAGCCCCGGGTGAAGTCTGCGCGCAAAGCGTGCGGACGAAAACCCGGGGTAAGCCTCAAGAACGTCCCAAGCCCCGTAGGGGCGACAGAACCCGCCGCAATGTCAGGGCAGGACTTCAAAGCCTGTTAAAGAACTCGAATTGACAAGCCTTGTATCAGGGCATGACTTCAGTCGTGCCGAAAAAGCCCATAAAAAAGGGCTCGGGCTTTAGCCTCTGCAAAGTTTTAAGAAGCGGTTTCGATCCCGGACCGTTTTCGCCCGGAGGGAGCATGGGGTTTCAACCCCATGAAAACAGGCCCAAATGACGCGGCCTTCAGGCCCGGAAAACAGCGTTCGCAATTGGAGAGCGGAGCCAATATCTCGGCCGACGGCCTCAGATGCGAATCGTTCGACTGGAAACCCCGGTCTGACATCCGGTCCGTTTGGATGAGAGCCTCAGCCTGTTCGCGTCAGTTGGGCTTTGCGGCATAAGCGATCAGCCCAAGAAAGCTACATCGGAATCCCGCGTTCGCGCAGGATTTGCGCGAAGGGTTTGTAACCGGTGGACATGTCGTCAATTATGTTGAGCGCGGTCGAGGTCACCTGAAAACTGCGTGGGTAAGTTGTGCCCATTTTTTCCGCGATCCGGCTCACATTTTCTCCAATAGCTTTGTTGACCTGATCGACGAGCGTCGAGCGCAATTGACGCACCCCCTCCTGGATAACCTCGTGAACCGCATTCCCAAATTCAATGGCATCGTTTCTCTCGGGGAGGCTCCCTTTGTGGACAACTCCATTACGCAGTTTAGTCATCTTCTCGCCGAGCAGTTTCGGAGGCATTCCAAATTCCGTTAAGTAGAGGAAGACATAGGCGCCAAGCTGCCTCTCGGACTGATTAGATACGATTCTCCACGCTTCTGTGAACAAATTTGCGTTGACACCAGATTTGCTCGCGAAGACCCGAATCGCGAATTCGAAGTATCGTTCCATGCTTGCTGTAAAAGAAGAAACCGCTTCCCGGTTGTATCCGTCGATAATGGCATTCAGTGCGATTTCGAAGAGCATTTCGTGGGAAAGCGTCTGTGTGCCAATAAGCAGGTCGTGTCCGTTCGGGCACTTGCCGGTGTAGAGGCCGTCCGCCCTGATCGTATCGATAAACCACGTACCGACTCCACCCGCGGCCTTGGCGCAAGTTGGACAGATCAAATTGATTCTCATGTGGTCTACGCTCCGCTGACCATCGAGGATACACGCGGGCGGCCCGGTCTGCCTTTGAGGCTTGGGAATTGCGGGTCTCCGCCTGTTTAGGACCAGGTATCTCGGCGGGGTATGCCGGGGCTTCAACCCCGGCATAAGCCGAACGCGCTAGAATTCCCATAAAAGAAGCGTGTATAAATGCTCCGAACCTCCTAGGCCGTCGTAGTCGGGGTAGCTCAGTGAGAATGCGGCTTGGATTGGTGCAGGCGGTGTGAGGCCGCTGAGTTATGATCACGAAACCGATCCAACACAACATCGACAATGCTGGCAAGCGCATCCTTCGCGACGCAATCGAACCTCTTGGATGGACCGTCAACGAAGTTCAGAGTGACTACGGCATCGACTTCAACATTCAAGTTTTCGACGGGATATCACCCAATGGCATGTGGTTTCATATCCAGCTCAAAAGCCACCAAAATCCCGACTATTCTTCCGGCCGTAACTTCATCTCTGAGTCAATCGAGATGGATCATGTTCGACACTTCGCTATCGAAATCCAGCAGCCCATGTTTCTTCTCATTACGGACGTAGGTTCCAAAAAGCTGTATTGGCACTGCCTACAGCTCGATACCGCATTGATGCACCGGCTCGACGAGTCAACTCAACAGGATACGATCACAGTTCGTGTACCTACGAAGCAATATCTTCCCGGCACTGAACTTCAATTCCTGACAGCGCTGCGTCTGAGCGGCGACGTTCTCGCAAATCGTCAGTTAACCAGGAGTTCGACCGCGGACTTCACCGAGTCGCTCAAATACTCTGGCGATCCTTCACGCATACTCGCTGCGATTCAAGATAAAGGCGACGTGCTGCGGCTGGAAAAGATTGCGGGGCTATACGCTGGTGGCAAGCTGGCAGAGGCTCGTCAACTAACTTACGTTCTCCTCATTGATCCCGGTGCGAGTGTTCAAACGAAGTTTTGGGCAAGCATACAGATGTACGGAATTGACTTCAGGGAATTGTTTACTTCCGGTAAACCCCAAGAACTGCTGGTAAAGTCTCATCTGGATCACGCGAATTCGCTCATGAGGATCACCGCGCACGGGCCGAAACCGTTCAAGTTTTACTCAATCGTGACGAAAAGAGCAGCCGAGCTCGAATCGCTTATATACGAGAATTTCCGTCTTGTGCTTCTGCAAAAAGCGCACCTGAGGGAGGGTGGGAATTCTATGCTCGTGCTAAACATTTATGTCCGTCGAGCATGGCTTGCGAGAGCAATTAACAGAAAATACAACCAATGCGTACGGTTAGCTAAATATGCAGCGAGATCGGATGACCCTTGGTTGCTGGGACGCGCTCTGACAGCAGTCACCAACGCGATTTCCCTCTATTTGGGCATCCTACGAATTGAAGGACGGTCCGAAGTTGAGGGTGCCTATGCGAGATCTGTGTTTCAAATTTGCAAACTGGCAGCTTGGATCAGCGCACAAACCAAAGATGGAAATGGAATAGCTATGGCGGTTGTGGGCGCACTGATAACGGTTAACTCGGAAGACAGCGAAACATACAAGTGGGCAAAACGGACTGCAGAATCAATTTCGAATCAGGAGATTCGCAATAGCGTCCGCGAAAGCTTCAATAACGCCAAACTCAGGTGGAAGGGCGAGAAGGTAGAAGGCGACATTGAGGGTGATTTGGTTTGGCTGGCTCTTCAGAATATGGCATCTGGGCGAGGAGTCGACATTTCCGACGAGAATTCACCGCTGGTAAGGGCGCTCAGAATTGGAGTTAGAGACGACACCTTTGATCGCGTGCTGAGGGAATGTGAGCATCTGATCATAAGCTATGGCGCCGTCGGCCCGAATGCTCGTCTGATAAATGAACTGTTCAACATGAAGACGGCATGTTCGAAAGTCGTCAACTGCAAGCTGCACAACTTCCACGTCGAAGGTCGAGAACTCGATGCCGCTTATGCCGATTTCACCAAGGCCTATTGCGCAACGTGTCCCGATCAAAAGCCGCGGCCTGGGGGATGGACGTTTGATGGTGTCCTCACCCCAGAGGACGCCGAATATCTCGTATCCTTAATTGGCACACCTTTCGGTGGTCGTTTCGTCAACGACGATTAGCGGCATCCGTCGAAGGCAGGAAGCAGCCAACCCGGATCAATACCCATAGACGCCCTCGATGAAGAGGACGCAATCCTCGTCGATTATCAGGACTACCACTAATGGAAGGAGCTCGCTCAATGCCCATGCACAATCCCTCGCATCCCGGAAAAATCCTCGCCTGCTATCTCGATGGCCGATCGGTCACGGAAGTTGCGCGGCACTTGGGAGTCACCCGGCCAGCGCTCTCCCGCGTATTGAACGGAGAGGCCGGAGTCTCGGCAGACATGGCCCTCCGCATCTCGGAGGCCTTCAACACCGACCCCGAACTCTGGCTTCGCCTGCAAGCGCAGCGCGATCTTTGGGTCGCTTCCCGAAAGCGGCGTGCAAAAGTCAAGCCATTGATCCAGAGCGCAGCCGCG
>Ga0302278_10002527_pt1 | contig 21078 bp, 14 predicted proteins | sample III_Bog_N3_2_FD_194543 | JGI IMG/M metagenome (GOLD analysis project Ga0302278, IMG submission 194543) | Peat permafrost microbial communities from Stordalen Mire near Abisko, Sweden - III_Bog_N3_2 | ecosystem: Environmental > Terrestrial > Soil > Wetlands > Peat | place: Sweden: Abisko...
CGAAAATTAGTTGACAGGAGCCGACGCTGTCATACACGGCGTTACTGGTTTGTGCTGCGATCGGATTGTCGGCGTTACTCGTTCGTGCTGCGATGAGATTGTCGGCGTTACTCTTTCGTGCTGCGATGCGAAGCTTTGCGCAGACGATCGCGCATAGCAGCGCCAATGCCTTCAGGCGGCGGCATCGGGCACAGAATCACCGTGCACCCCGCGCTGTCGAGCGCCCGCAGACCGGCGTAGAGAGCACGCGCCAGTTCCGCGGGAGCGACCCACCTTCCCCAGGCGAAAACCGCCGCGGCTTCAGCCGGCGCTGCCAGTTCGGTTGGCAGCATCACGCCAATGCGCTCCCCGGCCAACCCCTCGGCCGCCTCGGCGAGGCGCACATCCAACTCAGACAGTTGCGCGTTTCCTGGCTGCACCTCGATCAGCAGCAGCCGCGCTTTGGGGGCGTAGTGGCGCAGTCCCACACCGGGTGACGGCAGAGCTTCGGGCGGCGTTTCCTGGAGCGGGCTGGCGCTTCTGAACGACACGACCGGCCCCGCAGAGTCTCGAATCTGGACACTTGTGACCGCGCCCGGCCGGTAGATCACCATGGGGCTCTGGCAGGGGTCCAGCACCGTGGATTCGACGCCGTGTTCCGTGGGGCCGGCTTCCAGAATGGCGTCGATGCGCCCGTCCAGGTCCGCCAGTACATGCGCGGCCGTGGTGGGGCTGGTGTGGCCGAAGGTGTTGGCGCTGGGCGCGGCTACTGGAACGCCGGCTCTCCGGATGAGTTCGAGCGCCACCGGGTGCGCCGGCATGCGGATGCCGACCAGCGGCCTGCCTGCCGTTACCACGTCGGGAACGGCGCTGGTCCGCGGCAGCAACAACGTCAGAGGTCCGGGCCAGAAGGCTTCCATGAGCTTGCGCGCGGCTTCGGGGACGTCTTTGACCAGGCCTTCCAGCATGGAGATGCTGGCCACGTGGACGATGATCGGGTCCCAGCCCGGCCGCTGCTTGGCCGCGAAAATCCGCCCCACGGCCTCTGCGTCCAAAGCGTTCGCTCCCAGCCCGTAGACCGTCTCGGTGGGCAGGGCCACGAGGCCCCCGGCGCGGAGAATTTCGGCTCCGCGCTGCAACGCCTCCTGGGCTTCGGCAGTTTCAAGATGCGCCGGGTCCACGCTCAATCGCAGTGTCTTCACCCTCCTATTCTCTCCCCTCGCCGCAAGCCGCCGCCACCTGCCGTATACTCGGCTTTTACCATGCCCATCGAAACCGAAATCAAATTCCCTGTCGACGACCTGGCCGGCCTGACGCATCGGCTTGAAGAGGCGGGATTCCACCTGGAAACCCCGCGCAGCTTCGAGAGCAACGTGCTGTATGACACGCCCAAGCGCGAGATGCGCGCCCGCACCGAGATTCTGCGCATCCGCGACTACGCCGGCCACTGGCTTGTGACCCACAAGCGCCTGCCCGACGTGGGACCGGGAGAGGACCGGCACAAGCATCGCGTCGAGACGGAAACCCTGGTGGCGGACGGGGCGGCTCTGGAAGAAATCTTTCTGGCTCTCGGCCTGGTTGCCGCGTTCCGCTATGAGAAATGGCGCACCGAGTGGTCCGATGGCGAAGGCCACTGCGTGGTGGATGAGACTCCTATTGGGAACTACGCGGAGTTGGAAGGCTCGGCGGAGTGGATCGACCAAGCTGCCGCTCGGCTGGGCGTGGCTCACTCCCAGTACGTGACCCTGAGTTACGGACGGCTCTTCGACCTGTGGCGGGAAGAGCACCATTCCGCTGCCGAGGACCTGACGTTTGCGGCTGTCCAAGGGGCGGAAAAATCAGGTCTGGAGGGAGGCGGGGTTTCAACCCCCGCATAAACCCGGCAAAATCAACAGGTCTGTAGCCCCAGAGGGCTTTGCCTAAAAAGTCGCGAAAACGGCCGTCTTGCCCAAAAAGTCGAGTGACAGTGATACAACCGGAACGGCAGAAATTCGGGAACGGTTCGGTTGGGGTTCGCGGTCTCCCAGGTGCCCAAAGGCGAGGCACCTGGGGCACCCATCTTCAGTGGTTGTTCTCACTTCTCCCGGTTTCTGGGCCACCCGCCTTCGTGAGCAAATTCCAAGAATAGACTCATGGAGTTCCTTTTCCTGTCGATAACCCTAGTGAGAAGTTTGTAACCCACTGGGGGGCTGATGAAGAGGAAATTCGCTGAGAGTCGAGGGAAAGGGTTGCACCTTGTGGGGGTGCGACTCATGCAGGTGTGCGCGCTGGCGCTGGTGGTGGCGCTGGCGCTTCCGGCCAGGGCGGCGGACGAGCGGGGCGTGAAGTCGAGGGTCGCTCCCATTTATCCGGAGATCGCCAAGCGCATGAGAATTGGCGGCGTGGTTGAGGTCGAAGCTACGTTGAACGCCGACGGCAAAGTGACCGACGCGAAAGCGGTCAGCGGAAGCCGCGTTCTGGCGCTGGCCGCCGAAGAGGCGGTGCGCAAGTGGAAATTCGAATCAGGTCCCGGTCCGTCGAAGGTGACGGTGCAAATCAATTTTGCGCTCAGTCAGTAACAATTCTCCTGCTGATGTGGCGTACAAGCGTGGACCGGGAGGTCCACGCTACAGCCGAGCGGGAGGTCGGCTTTACTGGTTCCTGCGGCTATTGACGATGGAGATCACCAAAAAACAAGTGAGGGCGGGAAATTTCCCCGCCCTCGCTTGTTTTGCTCGTGATTGCGGTGCGGTTTACTTTTCCGCGCCGTGGCACTTTTTGTATTTCTTGCCCGATCCGCAGGGGCAGGGGTCGTTACGGCCCACCTTCTCGCCGGTACGGCGCTGGTTGGGCTGGCTCCCATCCCCGCCGGCGCCGGCCCTGGTGGCCGCATCCAGGTCGCGCTGCTTCTTGCGGTGAAATTCCTTTTCCAGCTCGTCGATGGTGGTGGAAGCCTTGCGCGTGGGAATCGCAATCTCGCGTGGCTCGGCGTCCAGCGTTTGCGGCCGGGCGGCGCTGGCGACCGGGGGAGCCTTGGGAACCTCGCGGCGCACTTCCGGAGCGGCGCTAATCGGCTGGCCATCGGGTCCAAGAATCTGCATCCGGAAGAGGAACCGGACCGTATCCTCCTGGAACTTGAGCATCATGGCTTCAAACATATCGAAGGATTCGCGCTTGTATTCGACCAGCGGATCGCGCTGCGCATAGCCGCGCAGTCCGATGCCTTCCTTCAGGTGGTCCATCGCCAGCAGGTGGTCTTTCCACAGGCCGTCGATGACGCTCAGCATGACCATCCGCTCGTGATAGCGCATGGTTTCCGCGCCTAGAATCTTTTCCTTGGCCGCGTAGTGCGCCTTCAACTTGTCAAAGATGGCGTCGCCCAATTCATGGCGGGCGAGTTCGACGGGCTTGATGCCTTCCGCTTCCAGGCTGAACCCGAACTGCTCCACGAGCTTGGCCGAGAGCCCCTTCACGTTCCACTGGTCGGGGCGCACCTTTTCGCCGACAAACTCGTCCAGCGCGGTGCTCAGAATTCCGCCGACATAATCTTCCAGAATCAGCTCGCGCTGCTCGACGCCCTCCAGCAGTTGGCGGCGCAGTCCGTAGACGGCTTCGCGCTGCTTGTTCATCACGTCGTCGTATTCCAGCAGGTGTTTGCGGGATTCGAAGTTCTGTGATTCCACGGCCTTCTGGGCGGCCTCGATGCGATTGGAGATCATGCGCGACTCGATGGGCACGCCCTCTTCCATCCCCAGCCGTTCCAGCAGGGTACTGACCCACTGCTTGGCGAAGATGCGCATCAGGTCGTCTTCAAGCGAGAGGTAGAAACGCGATTCGCCGGGATCGCCCTGGCGCCCGGCGCGTCCACGGAGCTGGTTATCGATGCGCCGCGACTCGTGCCGCTCGGTGCCCAGAATGAACAGGCCACCGGCTTCGATTACTTTTTCGTGCTCGTCGTGCGCCGTCTCGGCGTGGACCTTGTAAACATCGGCCCAATCCGTGTTGGCAACCTCGAACTCCTGGCCCTGGTAGTAGAAACGCAGGAACCCGGCCGGGGCCATGGGGTTGATGGCTCCCTCGTTGGCGCTGATGGCGCGCGCATGGCCCTTCTTCACCAGTTCCTGGCGGGCCATGAACTCCGGGTTGCCGCCCAGAAGAATATCGGTACCGCGGCCGGCCATGTTGGTGGCGATGGTGACCATGCCCAGCCGTCCGGCCTGGGCCACAATTTCCGCCTCGCGCTCGTGGAACTTGGCGTTCAGCACCACGTGGCGCACGCCCTTGCGCTGCAGGATTCCGGAAAGCCGTTCGCTCTTTTCGATGGAGGTGGTGCCCACCAGGACCGGCTGCTGTTTCTCATGCAGGATGGCGATGTCGTCGGCCGCGGCCTTGTATTTTTCCTTCTCTGTCCGGAAGACCACGTCCGGGTTTTCCAGGCGCCGCATCAACTTGTTGGTGGGAATGACGACAATCTCGAGCTTGTAAATCTTCTCGAATTCAGCGGCTTCGGTTTCGGCCGTGCCGGTCATGCCACTGAGCTTCCGATAGAGGCGGAAGTAGTTCTGGAAGGTGATGGTGGCCAGCGTCTGGTCTTCCTTGCGGATGCTGACGCCCTCCTTGGCCTCGATGGACTGGTGCAGTCCGTCGGACCAGCGGCGGCCCGGCATGAGGCGGCCGGTGAAGGTGTCAACGATGATCACCTCGCCATCCTTGACCACGTAGTCCACATCGCGCTTGTAGAGCGCGTGCGCCTTGATGGCCGTTTCGACGTAGTGCTTGAGTTCCCAGTTTTCCGCGTCGGCAATGTTGCCGATGCCCAGCGCCTTTTCAATGGTGACCCAACCGTCGTCGGTGACGCCGATGGTGCGCTGTTTCTCGTCCACGATGTAGTCGCCGGAGAGGAATTTTTCGCCGTCCCCAAGCTGGATTCCCAACTCCGCCTGGCGCTTGTGGTCGATCGATTCGATCTCCTCGCCCTTGACCAGATCGGGAATGATCTTGCGCGCACGGGCATACTTGTCGGTGGTCTGGTCGGTGGGGCCGGAGATGATCAGGGGCGTCCGGGCTTCATCGATAAGGATCGAATCGACTTCGTCGACGATGGCGTAGTAGTGCCCGCGCTGCACGCAATCTTTTATTTCGAATTTCATGTTGTCGCGCAGGTAGTCGAAGCCGAACTCGTTGTTGGTTCCGTAGGTGATGTCGGCCGCATAGGCCGCGCGGCGCTCGTTGTCGTCCAGGTCGTGGACGATGACGCCGACGGAGAGCCCCAGGAACTCGTAGATCTTGCCCATCCACTCGGCATCGCGCTTGGCCAGGTAGTCGTTGACCGTGACCACATGCACGCCGTGACCGGCCAGGGCGTTCAGATAGCAGGCCAGCGTGGCCACCAGCGTTTTTCCTTCGCCGGTCTTCATTTCGCTGATCTTGCCATCGTGCAGCACCATGCCGCCGATCAACTGCACGTCGAAGTGGCGCATCTGCACGGCCCGCCAGCCGGCCTCGCGCACCACCGCGAAGGCTTCGGGCAGAATCTCGTCCAGAGCCGCGCGCTCGGTGGTTTTTTTGGCGTCCGCGTCGGTGATGCCTTCGAGCCGGGCCGCAATTCGCTCCCGGAACTTCACGGTCCTGGCGCGCAGTTGCTCGTCCGTAAGCTGCTTCGTATCTTCTTCGAGGGCGTTAATGGTGGCGACAACCGGCATCAGCCGCTTGATCATCCGCTCGTTCGCAGTACCAAAAACTTTGGTCAGGGCTTTATCGAAAAACACAGGGATCTCCGTTTACCAGTGTAAATGGTGGAGGCGTAAAGGGCATCGCCAAGGCCGGCTCGCGGAACCGCTGAATCGGACGCCTTCCCCTTACAATGGAAGCAGAAGTGGAGTCCACCCGGCCGATGGCGGAAGAAAAGCGAAAGAAATCCGGAAAAATCGATGAAGACCCGGTCGGCAAGGTCTACGACTCGCGGCTGATGCGGCGGCTGGGCCACTACTTGCGCCCCTACTGGATTCAGGCGACCATTTCCACCCTGGCCGTCAGCTTGAAATCCCTGAGCGATGTTCTGGGGCCGTACCTGGTGATGGTCGGCATCGACCGCTATCTGGCCCCCGGCGGCGCCAAAGCTGCCAGTTCCCCGAGCCTTCTGGCTCACTGGCTGAGCAGCGCCAACTTTCTGAACCGGATTCTTCCCGCCGATCCTGTTCTGGGCATCACCCGGCTGGCCACTTTCTATATGGCCGCGCTGGTCTCGGCCTATCTCTTCCAGTTCATCCAGACCTACCTAATGCAGTGGACCGGCCAGAAGCTGATGTTCGACCTGCGCCGCGATATTTTCCGCCACATGCAGCGCATGCACATCGGGTTCTTTGACAACCACGCGGTGGGCCGCCTGGTGACCCGGCTGACCTCCGACGTGGACGCGATCAACGAAATGTTCACGGCCGGCGTGCTGGCCATTGTGGATGACTTTTTCAACCTCGCCATCATGGCCGTGGTGATGCTGACCATCAACTGGTGGCTTTCGCTGCTGGCCTTCGCCGTGCTGCCGCTGATTCTGGTGGTGACCCGCCTGTTCCGCGACTCCGTCCGGGAGAGCTTCCGTCGCGTCCGCGCCGCCATTGCCCGCATCAACAGCTTTACCCAGGAACACATCTCGGGGATGAGCGTGGTGCAGCTGTTCAACCGCGAGGAGCGCGCTTTCAAGGACTTCGAGGCGGTCAACGAGCTGCACATGATCGCGTTCAAGGACACGATTTTCGCCTACGCGCTCTACTACCCTACGGTCGAACTGCTTTCGTCCATCGCCATTGCGCTGGTCATCTGGCGGGGCGGATTCGGCGTGCTGCATGGCGCGGTGACCCTGGGCGTGCTGGCCATGTTTATCCAGTATTCGCAGCGCTTCTGGCGGCCGATCCAGGACCTGAGCGACAAGTACAACATTCTGCAATCCGCCATGGCGGCCTGCGAGCGCATCTTCAAGCTGCTGGACACGCCGCCGGAGATCTTCTCGCCGGCGCACACGGTGGAGGGTGACGGAAGCAACCGCATCGAGTTCCGCCACGTCTGGTTCACCTATCAGAAGTTGACCCCGGAACAGCAGGCCGCCGTGGGCCACGCAATCGATGCCCAGAACAGCGGCGCAAATTCCAAGGCAGCGGAATTGTTGGCGGCAATGAAGGACATCGAGTGGATTCTCAAGGATGTCTCCTTTGTGGTCGAGCCGGGGCACTCGGTGGCCATTGTAGGCCACACCGGGGCGGGCAAAACCACCCTGACCAGCCTGATGATGCGCTTCTACGACGTGACCGCCGGGCAGATTCTGATTGATGGCGTGGACCTTCGCCAGCACGAACTGACCGAGCTGCGCCAGCACTTTGCCGTGGTTCTGCAGGACCCGTTCCTCTTTACCGGCACGCTGGCCGAGAACATTCGCCTGGGCAACGAGGCGATCACCGAAGCCGGGCTGCGCCAGGCCGCCAACGACGTGAACGTGCTGGACTTCATCGAGAGCCTGGCCAACGGCTTCGACGAGCCGGTGCAGGAGCGCGGCAACTCGCTCTCCACGGGCCAGAAGCAGCTCATCAACTTTGCCCGCGCGCTGGCCTACAATCCCCGCATCCTCATCCTGGACGAGGCCACTTCGAGCGTGGATACGGATACGGAGCTGCGCATCCGCGGCGCGTTGGACCGGATGGTGGAAGGCCGCACCAGCGTGCTGATCGCGCACCGGCTTTCGACGGTGCAGCGCGCCGACTCGATCCTGGTGATGCACAAGGGCACGTTGCGCGAGATGGGCACGCACCAGGAACTGCTGGCCAACCGCGGCCTCTATTGGAAGCTTTACCAGTTGCAATATAAGGACCAGGAGAAGGGCGTCGCGGGCCATGCCATCGCCCAGCCCTCCATCGCTTCCGCGGACTGAAAAGGCCCGGGCCTAAAGGCCGTGGAAAAGCCTCGAATTCGCGCAAGATGGCCGAGTATCATACCGCAGGGGCTAAAGCCCTCGTTATTTTTCAGCAACTTGCGGCACGACTGAAGTCGTGCCCTGACGCTTCGTGCCTACCTAGAGGGTTTCCGCAGCCTGCGAAGGCCCCTCTATTCTGCGGCTTATTCAGGGGCTGAAGGCCCCTGCTCCCTCCGCAAAAGCCCATCTAATCTCCGTAAAAGCCGATCTAATTCTGTAGTACTTCTGCAGTACGAGAGCATCTCTCTCATCAGTGTAGAGTGGGCGTGGACCGGGAGGTCCACGCTACAGCCGACCGGGAGGTCGGTGTTACTCTTTCATGCCGGAATAGGCAATGGTTATCGACTACAGGATTGACTCAACACTGCTGTGGCTCAGGATTTGCGGACGATCAGATCGTTCTTCCAGAGCGCCATTACGATGTCCATCTGGCCGCCGTGGGGCTTCTCCGGATCTTGCGTAACCGCCCGCCAGAGGGCGCTGACGGACAAGGGCTGCGTGGCTTCGGTGAGCAGGGCCACGGCGCGGACGGCGCTGTTCTTGTGGTCCCTGGTGGCAGAGTAGTGGCCGGCGGGAATGCCCTTCACCAGGCCCTCTTCGCAGAGCCCAAGAAAGGCTCCGCGCGGGCCGCCTTTGCGCCGCGCCGTGGGGCTGGTGGGATAGAGCTTCTGCATCGCGTTCTCCCATTGAGCCTCCGGGTTGGTGCCGCCGGAAGCCCCTTGCCGGGCCGCCAAAATTGCCGCTTCTCCGTATCGATTCGCCATCGTGTTCCCTCGTGTTGCCAGAGGTTCAGTTTACGCGCAAGAAGTTCTAGGCGGCTGCCTGCTGGTCCGCCGCAATGTTGTTCCAGAGTTCGGCTTCAGCGTGGCGGCGAACCTTCAGGGCGGGGCACTCGTGGTTGCCGGCGCAGTCCCAGCGCAGCAACTGTTCCAGCGCGTCCTGGTAGCGCCCGGCGTTCAGAATCTTCAGCAGGGTGGAGTGGGCCAGCTTGCCCGCGCCCAGGTTGAAACAGAAATCCACCAGGGCGTCGAACTGGCCCTGGGTCAGCGCCACCTTCACCAGCCGCTCGACCGACAGCTCGGCGTCGCGCACATCGCTTGCAAGAATCTCCGCGGCCTGCGACGCGTCGATCCCATCTGAAAAGGACTCGGGGTGCAACAGCCGGTGCCCGTAGCCGATGGTGGGCACCCCGGCCACATCCCGATAGACCCGATTGCGAAATCCCTCCGACCTCTTCAGCAACTCCAGACCTGCCGCGCTCAATTTCATCGCTTCCTCCCGCTGCTCAGCAGCAACAGTTTCACGCTAGCAAGCGGGGAGAATTAATCTGCAAATCGGGCACGGAAATTCGATCTGGACCGCTTATCGGAGCGGCCAGGAGCGGGGACGCGCGGCAGGCGGAGCCGGCGCCTTTCCAGTCAGCGCGTCAAAGTCGGCGACAATGGCCGTGAGAGCGTCGTCGAAGTTGCGGTCGTGGGTTTTTTGCCGGAGGGCCACATCGATGGACTCGGTAAAGGCCCAAAGCACGTAGTGGCTCTTGCGGTCGTAGATCACCAGGCGGAACATGGGCACCGGGTCAGATGCGCCGTTCACTTTGCTGCCGTGGCTGGGGCCATTGGGCGCGGTCAGTTGCAGCTCCAGCACCAGGTCCGCCTCCGCCGGATCCGCGACCAGCTGATAATGGCCGGTGGCCTGGAGCGCGGTGTAGAACTGGGTGTAACCGCGGCTCGGATCGCCGGAGAAGGGCTCAGGAAACAAGCCGCTGTCGGCTCCGGCGTTGGAGACGAAAATCTTCTTTGCATCGCGAATGGCTTCAGGCACCGGGCTTGACGGATTCTTGTCCGGGGCCTGTGCGATCGCGGCAACTGAAACAAGGAGCAGGACGCTGAGGACTGTGCGAATTCCAGCACATCGAAGACTCACGGCAGGTTCCTCCTGAGAGACAGAACGGAAGCATATTCCTGTTCCGGTGGACGCGGAAAGCTTGTGGTTTGTTTCTTTGTTTAATCAAGTGTGTAATTCCATGGAAACAGGGGAGATCTGGGACGTTGCACCGCTTTCGGTGCAAAACGCAAATAAAAGTAGATGAATGGCTTAAAGAAGAGGTCATGGTTACCATTGATCTGGGGAAATACCGGTGCATATCTTGCTAATGACTAGGCAGAGCAGTATCTATTTAGTAAAATAGGAAGATGGTGATAAAACGGAAATCACGCAACATATACATGAAGAGCCCGCTGCGCATCTGGATCCTTGCGGGAGCTTCATCGGTTGCGCTGGCCGCTGTGGTAGTTCCATTGTCCACACCGGCAGTGCATGCGGATGCGCGGATTCCCCGACCCGCCGTGACCGCTCCACCTGCGGCTCAGGAAACAAACGCGACGCCAACTTCCCCAACTTCCCCGGCGCCCAAAAAGAATGTCGCAAAACAAACAGCCAAATTGCTCCACGGCTTCGCCTCCTGGTACGGAGGGATCTTCAATGGCCGCCATACGGCCAGTGGAGAACGGTTCGACATGAACGCATTGACGGCTTGCCACCCCACCTTGCCGTTCGGAACCAGGGTACGCGTCGTCAACCTCAACAACAAGCAGTCGGTGGTGGTTCGGATTACCGACCGCGGAGAGCTTTTTGAAGGGCGTGTGATCGATCTGTCGTATGGCGCAGCAAAACAGCTGGCCATGACCAAGGACGGACTTGCCCCGGTTGAGATCAAAGTCCTCTCCCTGGGCGGACCTCACAGCAACAATTAATTCGACAATAAGCGAAAGACAGCAACGGCCAGCCCTCGTGCTGGCCGTTGCTGTTTGTGCGGCTACCGCAAGGAGCCAGTAGCGATGGGGAGCAGGCGGGTGGACGCCTTGACCGTGTAAGCCGCTGAGGCTACGGCCGAGGGTCCGCTGCCGGGAGCCACGGCAAGGGCGCGGAGGGTGAGGCTCTTCGCAACCCAGAGAGGCGCGGTGTATTTGCTGGAGGCGGTGGTGGGCGTGGCTCCATTGGTGGTGTAGTAGATGGTTGCGCCGGGAGAGGCGTCGGCGAGGACAACGGACTGCGCCCCGGTGTAGGTGCCCGCGGGCGGGTTGAAGGTGGGGGTGGTTGCCGGGGGCTGAATGGTGTATTTTGCCGAAGCCACCGGCGAGGACGAGTAACCGCTGACAACGGCGATGGCTTGGATAGCCAGAGTTGCCGCGACCGAAATGGGCCCGGTGTATCGGGTGGAGGCGGTGGTCGGGGTGGTTCCGTTGGTGGTGTAGTAGATTGCCGCGCCTGATGCGGTGCTGGAGAGCGTGACCGATTGGGCGGTCGAGTAGCTTCCGGCTGCCGGGTTGAAGAGCGGCGCGGCGGGAGCTGGCACGGAAACCAGAATCTGCGCCGTGTGCACGCGGCCTCCGCCGGTGGCCGTGATGGCAACTGTGTAGGTTCCGGGGGCCAGCGAGTTGGCGGCGCTAAGGACGAGCACGTCGGTGGTGGCCGCGTTCACGGCCGGAGTGCGTTTGGCAAGGCTCGCGGAGATGCCGGCGGGAGCGCTGGCGGCCAGCGTCACGCTTCCGCAGAAGCCATTCAAAGGGGCAAGGGCCAGGGTTGCGGCAGCGGACTTTGCCGGGACAAGCTGGACTTCCGCATTGAGGGTGGTGAGAGAAAAATCCGCCTTGGAGACGGTGATGGTGAGAGCGTTCGATGTGGCCGCGGCATAGTTGGCGTCGCCCGCGTAGACGGCGGTGAAGAGGTTCGCGCCGTTGGACGCGGAATTGGCTGGAATGGTAACGGCGGCTTTGCCTGCGGCCAGGGTGGCGACCTGGTTGAAGCCCAGGGCTTCAGAAACGAAAGCTACCGACCCGGTGGGAACCGGCTTGCCCGAGGGGCCGGTCAGGGTGGCCGTCAAGGTAAAAGTCTTGCCCGGCGCGGGGTTGGCCGAAGTTGTGGTCAAGGCCACGGCGGGTGTCAGCTTGCCGGAGAGCACTGTCACAGTTCCTCCCGTGGCCGTGCTTCTGAGCCAGTTGGCGTCGCCTGGATAGGAGGCCGCGACCGCCAGATTGCCCGCTGCAACCGAAGTGAAGGTCGCGGCTGCTTCCAGGCTGGCGCTTCCGGTGGTGCCGGAAGCCTGCCAGGGAACGGCTTGCGAGTGGCTGCCCAGAGAAACGGTGACCTTGCCCGTGGGAAGCTTTCCGTAGAGCGGAAGGTAGCCAACGGTAAGTTGAACGTCGAGGGTGACGCTGGCTCCGGCGGAGACTGAAGTTGCCAGCGGCGTGACCGCCAGGCTGGTGGCGCCCGGGACCACCGTGAACGCGGCGGCGATGGCCGAGGAGGGGTTGTAGCTGGCGTCACCGGAATAAAAAGCGGTAACCGTGTGCGCGCCGGGCGCAAAGATACCGGTGGACCACTCCGCCACGCCGGCTGTATTTACGGGCTGCGTGGAGGAGTTGGTTGAAGTTCCCGCCTTGTCGACAAAGACCACGGTTCCGGTGGCCGGCGTAGGCTGCGCGGCCAAGGTGGCGTTCCCGCTCACCGGCTGCGCATCCAGAAAGATCTGGGTTCCGTAGGGCACGGTCGTGCCGGAAGACAACGGGTGTAGAAGCAGGTCGTAGGGGCTCCAGTACCAGCCGGTGGTGGTCAGCTTACCATTCTCCGGGGCTACGGTGACGGTGACCGGGGCCGACTTGCTGGAGGCAAAGCTGCCGTCGCCCGCATAGGCGGCGGTGAGCTGGTAGGTCCCTCCCGGCAGGTTGTCGACCGGCGCATGAAGACTGCCAGAGGTCAGGGGGAAATCGCCGATCCCGGTGGAATGCGAGAGGCCGTCGTTGGCCGTCAGGCTGAGCGCGCCGGTGGGCGTGCCCTGGGCTCCGGTGGCTGCCACCGATCCGGTTACGGTGGCAGTCTGACCGTGAACCAGGCTGGACGGGCTCACGCTGAACGTGGTTGCGGTGGGCGCCAGGTTCAATGAACTCCAGTACTTGATCAGGTTGGCCACATCCACGCTGCCCAGGCCAGTGGCCAGGTCGTAACCCGTGCCGGCCGCGTAGCCGCTCTCCGCGTAGTAGCTGCTGGTGGAGGTTCCGGAGGCGCCTTTGGCGCAGTTGGCCGTGCCCTGGGAGCAGAGAACCTGGTTTCCGCCAACGGTCACGTCGCGAAAGACGGTGGGTTGAGTGTGGGCCAGGGGGTAATAGACAAAGTCGGCCTGCCCGGACCAGCTTCCTGCGCTCTGGTTGACCAGCGACTGGATGGCCGCCATCTCCGGCGATGCGGCGGAGGTTCCACCCACTCCGGTGACGATGACCGCGCCTCCCTGATACAGACTGGCGGTGGAGCAGTCGCCGGGATTGGCGCAGATGGGATAAAAGCTGAAGTTGGACCCGTTGGCGGCAAAGAGCGAGAGGTCAGGCAGGTCGCGCAGCTTGTCGGCTGGAACGCCGCTGCCAGACTGCCAGGCGGGTTTGGCGTAACCCGTGACCACACCGCTGGCCAGGTAGACTGCCGCGCGACTGGCGCCGCCGCCGCCGGCCACGATGGTGGAACCGGTGAGGTTGGCCGGATTGCCGCTGTCGGCGAGATTCGAGCCGAACTCGTTGTTCCAGGCCTGCTCGGGAAGGACGGTCTTGAGGGAGGCGGCGGGCGAAACGGTGGCGGCGGACCAGTAGGCGGCCAACTGCGCACTCACGGCCGCGGCGCCGGCGGCATACTGGCTATAGTAGAAATCCGTTCCGCCCACCGCGACGTTATAGGGCGTGGAGGCAATGCCGTTGACCGCCAAGCCGCTGTAGGCCCTCTGCTGCACGTCGAAATCGTCGCATCCGGCCGAGCCGCCATCGCCCGCGGAGACGAAAACGGTCTGGCCCTGGGCGGCGGCCTGCTGCCAGAGCGCGATCCAAAAAGCGTTGCCGCCCTGACCAAGCTGCGCCTCGCACTCGCCATAGCTCACGCTGATCACGCTGGCCTGATCGTCTTCCACGGCGCGGTAAGCGGCCAGTTGAAGGCCGTCGGCGAGCGCCGTCCCAGCCGAAGTGTAGAGCACGACCTTGGCGCCGGGGGCAACCGCGCCGGCCAGTTCGATGTCCAGATACGCCTCGGTGGCGGCATCGTTCTGGCCGGGGTCGGTTCCGTCGACCACCACCTGGGGAAGATTGGCGGAAAGGGAGAAGAGCTTCTGGTAGGCCTGAACCAGGCTCAGATCGACGTTCGAGGCGCTGACGATGGCGATCGACTGCCCCGCGCCCTGGATGCCCGCCTGGTAGACCGGGTTGAGGTCGTATTGCGTGGCAAAGTCGCCGGGTGCGACCAGGTAACTAACCCCGCCCGAGGCCGGATCGGTCCATTGCGGCGTGGCATGGTGGGTTCCGGGGTTGAATTGCGCCTGACCGAGCACTTTGAATTGCGGCTGCGGCTTGAAGTCGCTGGTCCGCGCCAGCCCGCCAATCACCGGAGCCAGCGCGGCCGGAATGGTGGGTTCACTGGCATTGGCAAGATGCATTTCGCCGCCGACCTGGTAGCGGTGAAGTTCCATCTGGAAGGCTTCGCGCAGCTGGCCCGCGGTGCCGGTGAACTCGATGGCCACTCGCCCGGCGTGGACTCGTGCGACGACCAGGCCGTGCGACTCCAGCCACGCCTCGACCGCGGCCACATCGGAATCCGCCGGCCCATAGAGGCGGCCGAACGCTTCCGGCTTCAGCCACTGGTGATAGGCCGGATTAGCCGCAGCGTGCGCGTTGCGGATGAAATCGTCGAGCGCCGACTCCTGAGCCGCCGAGCGCTGCAACAGCAGCAGCATCCGTCCGGCCGGGAAGGAGTCTTCCACTTCGCCCAGGTCCACAATGTGCTGCGCCCCAGGCCTTCCGGTCAGCGCGGATCCGGCAGACGCGCCCGAAAGCAGGGGATGTACGTTGCCGTGGAGGACCACGCGCCGGGATTCATCGACAAAATCCTGGACGCGCGGCGCGGCCTGCGCAAGGGCAGCGGGTCCGGGAAAAACGGGGTTTGCGCCGTGCGACAAAGCGGAGGATGCGGCGGAAACGGGGGTTCCGGCGAGTGCGGCGGAGGAGGCAATCACGAAGCCCAACACAAGGAGGGGCACAACCCGTGAGGCGGAACGAAAAGCGGCCATACCTCAAAAGTCGGCAGCGCGCACGGTCAACTTTAGGCGCTTCTTCGATGTGGGGAGAGGAACGCCGGCCTGCGCTCAAGCTCCGGAGCGCGTTTCATTTTGGGAGGAAAAAGGAAAGAGCCCCATGCCGGGAAGCATGAGGCTCTCTGGGAGAGATTGCGGAAGCCGATTAGTCTGTATCGGGCCGTTTGAAGGGTTTCTGCAGGTCCTGGCGGGCCTCGTTCACCGCGCCCTGGGTGTTGTCGTTGGTCTGCACCGCCAGGCGGTACTCGTTCACGGCGCGGTCGCGCTGGCCGGTCAGGTCAAAGATTTTGCCCAGTTGGATGTGGCTCCAGACCTCGGTCCAGCGGGGCTCGCCATCGCCGCGGAGGGCGTCGCGATAGGAGTTGACGCTGGCCTGGTAGTTGCGCTGCGAGAAGAGGACTTCGCCGATGCGGTAGCTGGCGAGAGAGCTCTGCGGGTTGGCTTCGAGAGCTTTCTGATATTCGGCCAGTGCGCCGGTCAGGTCACCCTGCGCCACCAGTTGCTGGCCCTTCAGAATGGCGATGCGCACCTGCAGGTCGGGGGTGGACTTGAGCACCCAGTTGCCGGGGTCGATGCTGATGCGGCGCGGGCGGCCGAAGGTGTCCACGACGAATTGCGTGTCGGTGCCTACGATTTCGATTTTCTGCGACTCGGTTTTGCCGTCGGTTTCCACGCGCAGTTCTACCGGCATGCGGAAGAGGTCAAGGTCCTGGCCGATTTCGCCGATGGTGCGGAAGCCCTTGTTGTTGCCCAGGCGGTAGACGGCGTACTTGTTGGTGAACTGCGGAGCGCCGGTGCCGTCGACCCATTGCGCAAAGAAGGCGGTCAACTGCTGCTGGCTCTGCGACTCGGCCACTTTCTCAAAGTCAGCCGCGCGGATGGGGCTGTCGGTGTACTGGCTCAGAGCGCCCTTGAGCGTGGCGAGAAAGGCCTTGTCGCCGATCTCCCAGCGCAGCATGTGGAAGATCATGGCGCCCTTGTCGAGGGTCATGGACTGGAACTCGGGCGAGAAGGGGTTCTGGCGTCCGACGCTCGAGAGAGGAATGGTGTCGTACGCGAGGGCGCTGGCTGAAACATCCTGAAGGGCCGTCTTCAGGGCGTTCTTGCCGCTCTCGTCTTCCAGATACATCAGCTCGCCGTAGCGGGCCATGCCGTTGGTAATCCAGGCATCGTTCAGGGTGCGCGGGCTCACCTCGGACCCCCACCACTGGTGGGCGATGGTGTTGGCCAGGAGGCGCACGCCGGACTTGTCGCCCACGCGGGAGCCGAGGACGGCGGCCAGTTCCGGCGCCCAAACGGCGGGCAGGGTGTCGTCGGGCAGTTCCACCACGTTCAAATGGCTGCTCTCCGGCGCGCCGAAGCTGTCCGTGAAGAAGTCGAATTCCTTGGCCGCGGTCTGCGCCAGTTCGTTGCCCGACTGCTGGCGCGCGACGGTCAAATAGACCTTCACATTGCCGGGACCGGCGGTGAAGGGGCCGGCATAACGGCCGGCGATCACGGTTCCGGGGAACCCGGGCTTTTTCCAGCTGAAGTCGAACTGGTCGCCGGGCTTGCCGCTGGCCAGGGTCACGGACTTGGAAGCTCCCTGAGCGCCGCTCGCAAAGACCCGCATTCCCTGCGGCACGCGGATGTGCATCTCCGCGGTGAAACGGTTGGTCATGTAGCCGGTGGAAGGGAACCAGCGTGCGGCATAGAGCAGGTAGGTGATCGGCTCCTGGATGGCGGCCAGCTTCAGGCCTTCGACCGGGCCGTCTTCGTTGCCGGTAATCATGCCTTCGTACTCGAAGGTCCAATGCACCGCCTGGCCCTGGACGAACGGCGTGAGGGGGGTGACGCGGATGGTGCCGTCGGCAGAGCGCTCGCCGGTGAGCACCTTGCCGGCGTCGTCGGAGATCTTGGTGACCTTGAGCGCCGGGTGGAAGCCGAAGCTCACCACTTCAATGTTTTCCGGCGCGGTAAAGCCGACCGTGACCTTGGCCGCCAGATGGTGCGTTGCCGGGTCCAGTTCGGCATCGATGGTGTACCCGGAGACGGTGAGCGTGGGCCGCTCGATCCTTTGGGCGCCGAGCCGCGCCGTCCCAAGCAGAGTGCAGGCCAACGCGCCCGCAACTGGCAATATCCGCATCATCTTACGCATCGCTGTCATTTTCTCCGCCGTGGATCGAGGTTTTTCTCTACTTCCGAAGTCAGGATGGAAGGCGCCCCACCTTCGGCGCGTCTCCAGGGGACCTCTGATCAAGTGTCCGATTTCCGGAATGCATTTTCTCAGGGGCTAAAGCCCGCCTTCATTTTGTGTTTCTTACGGCACGACTCAAGTCGTGCCCTTTCAAAACCTCACCTTAATTCGGAGGTTCACTAGATTTTGCGCCTAAAGTGGGGAAACGCAAGTCTCAGCTGGCCTTGGCCGCCCGCGCATGCCCCATCAACTCCAGCGTAACCTCCGCCACCCGTGCGATGGCCCCGTTGTCTCCACTGGCCGCCGGCCGGGTGTTCAGCAGGCCATGAATCCGCCCCAACTCCTCCATCATGGACTGGCGAGCTAGCCCGTCCGGTAGCAAAGGCTCAATCACTTGGACGATATTTTCGGCCGTGAAGGCCTCCTGAATTAGTTCCGGCACTGCCCGTTTGCCGGCAATCAGGTTCACCATGGCCACGTGGGGCACGGTCACCACCCGTTTGGCGATGGCATACGTGAGACGCGAGACCCGGTAAACCACGACAAAGGGGTTACCGATGAGCGCCGCCTCCACCGTGGCCGTGCCGCTGGCCACCACCGAAGCGCGGGCGTGGAAGAGGGTCGCGCGGGCGTCGCGCACCAGGCGGATGTCCAAGCCGCAGCCGAAGTCCTCCACCAGGGTCCGCACCGCTTCGCGCTGTACCGCGTTCAGGGTAGGCGCCAACGGGACAAGATACTGGAATTTCATTTGATCGATGGCGTTGCGATCTTCCAGCGACCAGGCAGCTTCCAGCATCTCCGGCAACAGGTCGTGAATCTCCTTGGCCCGGCTGCCGGGCAGCAAACCAATCCATGTCTTTTCCGGGTCCAGGTCATTTTCCGCGGCAAATTGTTTGCGGCTGATGGAGGGCTGGGGAAGGTCGGCCAGCGGATGGCCAACAAACTCCGCCTCCACGCCCTGCCCGCGGTAAAACGGCTCCTCGAACGGGAAGATCACCAGCATCTTGCGAACAAAGCGCCGCACCAGCTGGATGCGGTGCTTCTTCCACGCCCACAACTGGGGGCTGACGAAGAAGATCACCGGAATCCCCAGGCGGTGCAATTCCCTGGCCAGCCGGAAGTGGATTTCAGGAAAGTCGATGAGCACGGCCACATCCGGCAGCCGCTCGCCGAGGATTCGCTTCAGCTTGCGGAACTCACCATAGATGCGGGGCAGGTGGCGGACCACCTCGGTCAGGCCCATCACGGCCATCTCTTCCGAGCGGACCACGACTTCAAGGCCGGCCGCCTCCATCCGCTCGCCGCCCATGCCAAAGAACTTCGCCGAGCGGCCAACGGCGGCAAGCTGATGGGTGAGCGCCTCAACCAGCAGGGCGCCATAGTGTTCGCCGCTGGCCTCTCCGGCCGAGATGAAGATGGTGGGGCGCATTCTTTTCCGGTCGCGCCGCCTTGTGCCGCGCTGGAGACCATCATAGCGGGTTGGCCGGTTGGGGCCCCTATTCCCTACTCCCTATTCCCTGCCCCTTCACTTCTTTGCTGGCGTAATGTCGGTCACCGGGAGGTCCCAGTGGGAGAGCAGAATTTCAAAGCGGCGCTGCTCTTCCTTTTTGTACGTCGCCTGGTCAGGCCATAGCTGCTTGATGAGCGCCTCTTCGTCGGGATTGGAGGTGGTGGCGAGCGTCGAGTTTTTATAGCGGATGGTCACGCGATAATCCCAGCGGCTGTCCTCGGTGGTGTGATAGGCCGGGGATTCGATTTTGAGCGCGACGATGCGGCCGGTGGCCTGGATTTTCTGGAGCAGGGGGTAGTGATTTTTGAGGAAGAGATCGAGGAACTCCGCCTGATGGCCCCACTGGCACTTGTAGTAATACTCCACGGTGTAGGGCTGGTCTGCACCGCCCTGGGGTGGAGCGCCCTGGGCCAGAAGCGGAGCGGCGAACGAAGCGGCAAAAACCACGGCGAGAAGGGCGAAGAGAATTCTGCGCATGAGGCCTCCTTAAAGCGATTGCCGCAATTGTATCTTGGCGGCGACTCGCGCTACAGTTTTCGACCTTGGATTGGCGGAGGTTCCTGATCGGCCCGGGCCTGAAGGCCTCGTCAAGTAAGCGGCTGTTTCAGGGGGCTGAAGCCCCCTGCTCCCTCCGCGTTTTCCGAATTGCCTCGGTAGGGCTAGGGAGTGGCAGGGGCGGCCTTGAGGTGAAACAGGCGCCGCAACTCCGGCGAAAACTCCTGGACGAGATGGATGGCGCCGACGAGGCCGACCTGGATGTGGCCGGTTTGCACTCCCTGGACCCGCGCGGAGTAGTGATGCGGCCACCAGGTGGCTTCGATCATGGAGCCGCTGTAGACGCCCACAAGCTGGGGCAGGTCCAGCGTCTTGTGGCCAGTGTGCGTGTAGGTGAGAAAAGTCATTTCCAGAGCGTGGCCGGAGCGATGAAAGAAACCGGAACAGGCGCAGGCGAAGTAACGGGGATCGGTGCCCGCTACGCCGGCCAGGCTCTCATGCACGCTGTTCTGGATCAGGTTTCCGCCATAGCTGGAGCCGGTGCGGCGCATGAAGCCGCCGGCCGTTCTGCTCCAGGCGGTTGGATCGTCAATGGCCTGCAGATAAGCGGCGGAGGCAAACGACTGGATGTGAATGGCGGCGGAGCCGCCGTCCTCCATGGCCCAGCGCTGCCAGCGTTCGGGAACGCTGAGCGGCTTGTATTGGTCCGGCGCAAAGGGGCCGTTGACCGCAAGCGACTGGGCAAACGTGAGGCAGGGCGTCAGCAGCAGCGCCAGAAAAGCAATTCGAATGGACAGAGTCACACTTTTATTGTGGCAAAGAAACGCGAAAAACAGTACGCATTTGCACAAATTATCCCGATTTCCGCCTGTTTCCCTGGCCATCGAGAATCCTGCGCTTTGCCGGGAGCGGAGGCTGGGACGGCCTTTTCCGGTACGGCAGCGCACGATTCGATAAACTTGAAAGAACGCACAACGTCACGGAGCCGCCTTGCACAACGGAAAAGAAGAACGCGTCGTTCGCCCTGCACAGAATGTTTTTGGAAGCCTTCGCCTGCCGGGAGACAAATCCATCAGCCACCGCTACGGAATGCTGGCCGCCTTTGCGGAAGGCACTTCGCGCTTCAGCAATTTTTCGACAGGGGCGGATTGCGCCTCGACGCTGAGTTGCATGGAGGCTCTGGGCGCGAAGGTGCGCAGGCTGGAAGACGGCCGGGTGGAAGTGACGGGCGTGGGCGGGCGCGTGACGCCGACGGAGACGCCTCTCGATTGCGGCAACTCCGGCTCGACGATGCGGATGATTTCAGGGCTTTTGGCGCCGCAGGAGGGCCGATTCACGCTGGTGGGCGACGCGTCGCTTTCGCGGCGGCCGATGGAGCGGATACGCAAGCCTCTGGAAGAGATGGGCGCGCGGCTGACGCTGACCGAAGGCCACGCGCCGCTGACCCTCGACGGCGGAGCGCTGAAGGCCATCGACTACACCACGCCGGTTCCCAGCGCCCAAGTGAAGACCTGCGTTCTGTTGGCCGGGTTGCAGACCGCCGGGACGACGACGGTGCGCGAGGCGCTGCGGACGCGGGACCACAGCGAACTGGCGCTGCGAGCCTTTGGCGCCAAGCTGGAGCGGACGGTGGATTCGATTTCGATTGCCGGGCCGCAGGCGCTGCACGCGATTGAGGCGGCGGTGCCGGGCGACATTTCTTCGGCGGCGTTCTTTCTGTGCGCAGCGGCGCTGTTTCCGGGCTCCGGACTGGTGCTGGAGTCGCTGGGCCTGAACCCCACGCGGGCCACGCTGCTGGATGTGCTGACCGCTCTGGGCGCGCACATCAGCGTGCTGAATCTGGAAGAGAAGAATTCCGA
>Ga0302278_10002533_pt1 | contig 21065 bp, 20 predicted proteins | sample III_Bog_N3_2_FD_194543 | JGI IMG/M metagenome (GOLD analysis project Ga0302278, IMG submission 194543) | Peat permafrost microbial communities from Stordalen Mire near Abisko, Sweden - III_Bog_N3_2 | ecosystem: Environmental > Terrestrial > Soil > Wetlands > Peat | place: Sweden: Abisko...
ACAAACGTACTTCAGTTTGGGGGTGGTGAGTCGAAGGATCTGCGGTTGCTCCTGCCGTTGCATTTGCCTTTCTTCTATTCAAACAAGATGCTGTCACCCCCCACTACGCTGCCATCCTGAGCAAAGGTCGCCGTGGCGACCGGAGTCGCAGAATCTTCGGATGCCCTTCAGCATTCGGTCGGTAGCAACTCTCGACCAAATTCCTCACACTGCAAGCAATGGACGCCCCCTCTTCCCCACCCGAATCTCATGTGCTTCAATGAAGTCCAGCAATGTTGCTTCCCCTCATGTGCGCTCAAATCAACGCCCCACTTTCCCCCATCCGCTCCCCGCTGCATCCTGAGCCTCAAACCGGGATTCATCTCCTGCGTCCGCTCATCTTCCTCTCCCTCCTCCTCGCTCTTGCCCACAGCGTTCTAGCGCAAAAAGAGCAGCGCCAACCCCTCACCGAAGCACAGCTCGAGCAAATTCGCGACGCCGGCATCGATCCAACCCTCCGCATAACCCTCTACACCAAGTTCCTCAACGAACACGCCGACGTCATCAAGAGCCTTACCAACCGCGCCAAGTCCCAGGCCCGTTCCCGGCGCCTCGACGACGAACTCCAGGACTTTACCGCCCTCCTCGACGAGCTCGGCGACAACCTCGACCAATATGCTGACCGCAAAGCCGACCTGCGACCCGCCCTCAAGCCCCTCACTGAGGCAGCTCCACGCTGGCTCGGGATTCTCCGTGCTCTCGCCGGCGAACCCGCCTTCGACCTCGCTCGAAAAGAAGCCATCGAGAGCGGCGAAGACCTCGCCGACCAGGCCAGCCGCATCCTCTCCGAGCAAACCGAGTACTTCAAGCTCCACAAAGACGAGGCGGGCCAGGAACGCGTCGAGCCCAAGTAGAACCACGTGTTCCGCCAACTCCCCAAGTGCTTCTTGATTACTTCCGATTGACCTTCAGAAGCATCCGCGCGCGAAAAACCTCGAGCTTACAATTCCCCAAGTTTTGTTGCGCCGAAATCGATAAAACCGAGTAGAGTACTTGCAAACCTTTTTCTCCAGCAACTCCATCTGCGAGATTGGCTTGCCATCGCAGCGGAGTTTGCAATCCGTTGGCTATCTGTTTTCGCGTGCTTTTTTTGAAGGGTGACAAGCGATGAACGATGTCAGATGCCCACGCTGTGGCGGATCGGTTCCGCCGAATGCAGCGTTCTGTGGAATGTGCGGAGCGCCAATAGCCGCTCAACAACCGCCGCAACCACCAGCTCAACCAGTACCTCCGCCGCCCCCTGCCGACGCCGCTCCGCCTCAGGCATGGCAGCAGCTTCCCCCGTCCCAGCAGATGCCTCCACCCACCTACTATCCACCGCCGGGTGCCGGCCCAAAAATCATGGGCGACAACACCAAGTGGGCGCTCGGTCTCGGCATCGCATCCTTGTTCTGTTGCGGCCCGATTACCGGCATTATCGGAATCATCCTTGCCAAAAAAGACATGGATGAAATCGCTGCCGGCCGCGCTCCGCAACTGGACGAAGGATGGGCCAAGGGATCCTTTTATCTGAACATCGTCGCGTTGGTCCTCTTTGTCTTTGGCATTTGCCTCTTCTGGGGTGGCGCAGGGCTGCGCCGCTTCTAGCTTGTCCGGAGTTCCCGCGTGTACACCCGGACCGACAAATCGGTTGCCGTCGCGCTGCTTGCGGCCGCAAGCAGTGTGCTCGCGGTCGCGCTGTGGCTCAAGCCGGCGGCAATCGGTTATGGCACTCACACCCAGCTCGGCTTACCTCCGTGCGCCTTCTTGCTGGTCACTCACCTCCCCTGCCCAAGTTGCGGCCTCACCACATGTTTTGCCTACGCCGTCCGGTTCAAGTTCTGGAAGGCGTTTCTAGCCAATCCATTTGGCCTTCTCGCCTTCTTCGCCACCGTCTCCGTCATTCCCACATCGATCTTTCTTCTCTGGCGTCGCATCTCCTTCCGCCGCATTACTGAAAGCGCCCACTTCATCAAGGCGGTGTACATCGGCACCGCCTGTTACTTCACCAGTTGGGTTTTCAAGCTGACCATGATTCACTTTTCGGGTCATTGACGCTATTCCAGTGTGACCGCAAAGGAAAACCCCTTGGACATCGCCACCCCTCAACTGATGTGTCCCCAGGGTCACGGCCCCGGAATCCCGGGTTCGCGGTTCTGCTTGCACTGCGGAACAGCACTCGTCGTCCCCGTCGCACCGGCACAAATGCAGCCGGTCGCCCCAGCGCCTGCAACCACCCCTCCCCCAGTCTGCAAGCTATGCGGCGGCAATGGCGCTGGCCTGAGCAGCGCAGACAATGTCTGCTCCGACTGTGGTTGGCTCCGTCCCCTCTTCCCCGGCTACAAGCTCGATCGCGCCACCTTCCTCTGGGCCCAGGACGGTCAGGCGATGAACCAGTTGCAGCGAATCTCCGCCTTCAACGCCGCCATTCGCACCGTCTCTGACAAGGTCGGCCGCCCGTGGATCGAGTCCACCTTCAACGGCATTCGACTCGGCCCGCGCCAGTTTCCCGACATCTGGAATCGAGCCGTCCTGGCTGCGCGCCTCCTCGGCCTGCCCTACATGCCCGATGTCTACATCTCCGGCGATCAGATGTGGAATACCTACACCTTCGGCACTGAGAAGAGCGCCTTCATCATCCTCGGCACCGCCATCCTCAATAACTTTCAGAACGATGAGCTCCTCTTCGTTCTCGCCCGCGAAATGGGACACTGCCGGGCCGGCCACGCCCTTTGGAAGTCGGTTACGCGTTTCCTTACCGGCGACCTCACCGTCCAGCACGGCGTACTTTCCGACGGATTGTTGAACGCCATTAGCCCCACCAAGTTGATCCACGGCGCCGTCGAGATGCCCCTCATGATGTGGGCGCGCCAGTCCGAGATCACCGCCGATCGTGCTGGGCTGCTCGCCCTTGGCGACGAAGCTCTGGCCCGCAACGTCCTTCTGGCCTGGTCCATCCGCTCTGCCCGGCTCCTCAAGCAGGTCAACATCGAAGAATGGATGAAGCAGGAAGAAGACAGCAGCGATCACATGACCCGCTTCACCGAAATGACCACCTCTTCCTCCATGTACACCACGCGCCGCCTGCGACTCATCGGCCAGGCAGCTCGCGAGCCCGATCTCATGCGCTGGAGCCAAAGCATCCAGCCCTATCGCAAACAGTTCACACCATCAACCCTGCCTGTCGGGGGCGGTCCTACCGCCGCGCATATCTCCCTGCGCCCTCCCCAGGCCCATCCGCCTGCGTCGCCGGCAAAGCCGCCTGCCCCGCCGCCACCACCCGCCGACTCCATTCGTGTCTTCTGCACCAAGTGCCACACCGCCATGCTGGTTCCGCTCGCCGTCTTGCGCGGCAAGCAATCTCTAAAAGTCCGCTGTCCAAAATGCCAGGAAGTTATCACCTTGCGGCCAAAGGGGGCTGCTCCGCCCATCGAGCCTGCGTCCCCGCAAGCCAAACCATCTGCCTCGCCCACAAATGGCGCGGAGCCAGCCAAACCTGCCACCGTTCCACCGCCGCCCGCCGCCCTTCAAACCAATCCAGATGCCGATGCAACCACCAAACCAGCCGCGCCGCCAGCGCCTGCTGCTCAAAAATAGGCCGCGTGGCCAGGAAAGAGAGATTGACCTATGCCTGACGATACCCCCAGTGAAGTAGTAGTGATCGTGCCCGAAGACGCCGCCACAGCTCTCGCCGACCCGATTGATCCCACGAACGCTTCCGGCCCAACCACCGTCACCGAAGAGATCGTTGACGTCGTCCTCGATCCGCTCGGAATCGCCGACCCCGCCGCCGACACAGCCACAACCGCGGATGGTGTGGTGGAAGAATTCGTCGTCGTCGAACCCGGCGCGGATGCCGCCGCAACAACCGAAACCGAAGGAGTGACAACAGACGCTGCGGCCTTCGCAGCGGGCGGAGCCATGGCCTCCGCAACCCCCGATGACCCTTCCAGCATCGCGGATCCTTTCACCGACGCTACCGCAACCGGTGCTGAAGGCTTCGCTGCCGACCCCGCCGATGCCGCAGCCGCAACAATGGGCGCTGGCGACACGATGGGCATGGCCGATCCGATCGCGGATACCCCCGATACCGCTGCTGATCCAATTGCCGCCGACCCAGCCGTCACCGGCGACCTTACTGGCACTGACCCCGCCGTCGCCGACCCAACTGCCGATATAGCCGACACCGATCCCGCCGCGGCAACCGCAGACGCAGCCACTGACACGCCTGATCCCGATGCCGCAACCGCCGATGCAACCGATCCCGCCCAGTCCGGCGCCTTGAGTGACGCGCAGGACACGGAACAGCAGGCTGAGCAGGCAGAGTCCGCGGACGCCGCCTCGGGCAATTACTCCGCGGCGCAGGACGATGCCCAGCAAGCCTACTCGGCTTCGGAGGATGTGGCCAACGCTGGAGGCCCTGACGATACCGACTCAACCTATGAAGCTGCGCAGAACGAGAGTTGGGCCAATTGGGACCAGCAGACCGCTGACCAGGACGCCCAGACCGCCGAGAGTTACGCCAGCGACACGTCCGGCGATCCCAACGATGCGGCCGACGCGGCAATGTACGCTGGCGACGCGCAAGGCGAAGAGGCTACCGCCGACGCTTCCGCCGAAGCCGGCGAGTACGGCGATCCGGTCGGCCCAGAGGATTCCCCGGTCGCCGACGAAGCACCAGTCGACGATTCTGCCGCCGCCGACACCTCAACAGCCGACGACGATTCCGCCGCCGGCGACTAGCCACAACAAGCGTCGGGTTGAAGAGTGAAAGTCCTATTGGGTATTAAAGTCGCTCTGGAGCTTGGGGGGCGTTGCGCCTCCAGGTTCCAGGAAGTCTCATCGAGCCCGTCCCGTGTCAAGCCACGCTGCAAATCGCTATTACCATTGCTCATAGAGCTTCACACATCCGGTCTCAGGCCATCTCCTGATCCCAAAATAAGTTGTAGTACTATCAGTATGTAAACGAGGCCTTCCCATGTCATTCCTCGCTGAGATCTGGCGGTTCTTGCGCGCCCGCAGAAAATCCTGGCTGGTGCCAATCCTCATCGTTCTGGTCATATTTGGAGTATTGATCGTCGTTGGCGAAGGCAGCGCATTAGCGCCTTTTATCTACACGCTTTTTTAAGCATTTCTCTTCCCTGGCCCATGTGCCTGGTACAACCTCCGTCGAACGGCATTTCATCAACTCTGAGGATTTACTAGATGCCCTCGCTGGCAGCCTTCTGGCCTCTCACACCTCGGTCGATCGGGATTCTGGCGCTTATCCTCGCCTGCCTTGCGCTTGCCGTCACAGGCCTGCGCTCGCTCACGGCCGCGTCCACCCATGAGGATCTCTCCAGAGACCACGCCATCAAGGGGCCCTCCGACCGCAGCTTCGGACTCGTCATGGCTGCGTTCTTCCTGCTCCTCGGGCTCGCGCCGCTCCGCCATCATCTCCCCGTCCGCTATTGGGCGTTTGGCTTGTCCCTCGTCTTTCTAGCCTTCGCTCTAATTCGACCGGCACTCCTCGCTCCGCTGAATAAGGCATGGATGGCCCTTGGCCTCCTGCTTAGTCGCTTCGTAACCCCCGTTGTCATCGGCCTCATGTTCTACCTGGTCTTCACACCGATTGGATTCCTCTACCGCTTGCTCGGCCGCGACCCGCTCCGCCTCTCCTTTGCCAAGAACGACAAAACCTACTGGATCGAGCGCCGTCCACCTGGTCCACCGCCTGAAGAGATGCTCAACCAGTTCTAGAGACCAACCACCATGCGAGTCCTTGGCATCTCCGCTTACTACCACGACAGCGCCGCCGCCATCGTCCGCGAGGGCGAAATCGTCGCCGCTGCGCAGGAAGAGCGTTTCACCCGTAAAAAGCACGACTCATCCTTCCCCAGGCACGCCGTCCAATACTGCCTTGACGCCGAAGGCGTTTCGCTCGACGACGTCGACTACATCGTCTTCTACGACAAGCCCTTCCTCAAGTTCGAGCGGCTCCTTGAAACCTACCTGGCCTTCGCTCCACGCGGATTGCGCTCCTTCCAGATGGCCATCCCGCTTTGGATTCGCGAGAAGCTCTTCCAGAAGGACCTCCTCGCAAAGCAGCTCAGGCAGATCTCGCACTCCAAAAACATCGAGGGGAAACTCCTCTTCTCCGAACATCACATGAGCCACGCAGCCAGCGCCTTCTTCCCTTCCCCATTTGAAGAAGCTCTGGTGCTCACCATGGATGGTGTCGGCGAGTGGTCCACTACCTCAGTCGCCATCGGCCGCGGAAACCATCTCGAAATGACCCGCGAGATTCACTTCCCTCATTCGCTCGGCCTCCTCTACTCCGCCTTCACCTACTACACCGGTTTTAGGGTCAACTCAGGCGAATACAAACTCATGGGCCTCGCGCCCTACGGCGAACCAAAATATACCTCCAAAATCCTCGACAACCTCGTCGATCTCAAGCCGGACGGGTCCTTCCGGCTCGACATGAAGTACTTCGACTACTGCACCGGCCTCACCATGACCAACGCGCGATTCGATGCGCTCTTCGGCTTGCCTGCACGCAAGCCGGAAGAACTGCTCACCCCAGTGCACATGGACCTTGCCGCCTCCATTCAAAATGTTCTGGAAGAGATCGTTCTGCGCATGACACGCAGCCTCGCCCAGGAAACTGGCATGCGCAATCTGTGCCTTGCCGGCGGTGTCGCCTTGAACTGCGTGGCCAACGGCAAGATCCTTCGCGACGGCAGGTTCGACAGGATTTGGATTCAGCCCGCCGCCGGCGACGCCGGTGGTGCGCTCGGCGCCGCTCTCGCTGCTTACCACCTGTACAAAGGCCAGCCCCGCACCATCAATACATCAACCGACGGCATGAAAGGCGCCTACCTCGGCCCCGACTTCTCTCAACAGGAAATCGAGCGCCGCCTCATCGCCGCCGGCGCCGCCTTCACCACCCTCACCGATGAAGAACTGATCGAGGCTTCCGCGGAAGCTCTCGCGGACGGCAAGGCGTTGGGATGGTTTCAGGGCAGAATGGAGTTTGGTCCTCGCGCGCTCGGCGCACGTTCCATTCTCGGCGATGCCCGCTCCCCCTCCATGCAATCCGTCCTCAACCTCAAAGTCAAATATCGCGAGTCTTTCCGCCCCTTTGCGCCCTCGGTCCTGCGCGAAGATGTTTCCGACTGGTTTGAGATGGACGCAGACAGCCCCTACATGCTCCTGGTCGCCGATGTGGTCGAACGTCGCCGCATTCCTATGACCGAGGAACAGCAGAAGCTCTTCGGCATCGAAAAGCTCAACATCCCGCGCAGCGAGATTCCAGCCGTCACCCATGTGGACTACTCAGCGCGCGTCCAGACCGTCCATCGCGACACCAACCCCCGCTATCACGCTCTGATCTCGCAGTTCAAACAGCGCACAGGGTGCCCGGTCATCGTCAACACCAGCTTCAACGTCCGCGGCGAGCCCATTGTTTGCTTTCCCGAAGATGCATTCCGCTGCTTCATGGGCACTGAGATCGAAGCCCTCGCGGTAGGCAACTGCTTCCTCCGCAAAGAAGACCAGAAAGCCGGTATGAAGCGCGAATACCAACACGAGTTCGCGCTGGATTAAACTGACTGATTGATCGCCGTTCCTGCGCCTCGTGATCCCTGGCCGCCTCCTGAAATACTCCTATGGAGGCGCGGATTTGAAAGGGCACGACTTCAGTCGTGCCGCAGAATCGCCAATAAAACCGCGGGTTTTAGCCCCTGAGGGACGCCTCTCGCAGACTCATTGGCCAAACTTTCATCTTTCAGCAAGCTGCTACTTGACCCCGTCCACGATGCACCCCGAAATGATCTCCGTCATCAGCGGTGAGTAGTGATATGCATCCACGTACAACAGCTCGTGCCTACCCTCTTGAAGGTCCGCGCACCATAAAAAGTTATCCGGGTGCGTGCGGTCAAATACATCCCGCATCATCGGATAGCCATATTTCGTGTACGTAAAGCCGGTGAAGCTGAAGCCGAATTCGGGCCGGATGAACGGATCGTACTGAAGATCATTTTTGTAGAACGGCGTAGGCTCCCAGACAAAGAGCGTCTTTATCCCATACTCCTTCGCCTCGGCCTCGATCAACTTCTTGTTCGCAAAATACCTGTCCACAGCCCCCTGCAGCGCCACCGGATCATCGAATTTTGTATGTGCGACCTGAATCTCGCCCAGGGTCTTTTTATGCGCGGCCCTATCCAGCATGTGGCGCACCGCAATCGCTAGCCGGGTCATGGGCAACACCTTCTTCGCATCAGTCAAAACCGATCTCCAGGTCGGAGGCTGTCGCCAGATAGGGCGATCATCCGGGAGTGCCGGCATCACCTGATTCACCCAATGAAAGTCATTCAGGCCATCCAGAAAAATTGCTAAATCCGGCTTTTGACCCGACAAGATCAGTTGTTCGAAAAGTATCCTCTCCTGCGTCGTAAACCAGCTGGACTGTCCAAAGTTATAGACCGCAACCGGCCGTCCCAGTTTCTTCTCCAGCATCGGCTGAAGCACTGATCCAAAAGCTTGGTCATCGGTCTCCCCGTAGCTGAAAGCCGTGGAACCGCCGAACAGAAATACGACATAATCTTTCTGGTGATCGGGTGGCCATGGACCCTGATTGGTCCCAACCCTGAATCCATACGGCGAAACGTTCACATACTTTCCGTGAAACGGCGCTTCGCTGAATCCCGTGAACCAGTCAGCCTGCCAGGTCCGGTATTCCTCGTTAAGAAGCTGAGCCACCTCCGCCTTTGTCATCTTGGGGAAGAGTTCATGGATGTTTTTGAGAACGATGGAATTGGGATACTTGCTGAAAATCCGGTTCCGATCCCGCGCAACATGCGCATCGTATAGGTGGTAAAAGATTCCCAAACCCACATTGAGAACAATTAGCAGGATCACAGTATTGATAAAGTAGGTCGCCGTCGTGCGTAGTATTCGGCTATCTCGGATTCCCATTCTGTTTCCATCCCCCGGGAGAACTCAATCCTGGCTTGTTTGATTTTACGAGCTATTCTAGCCCAATTCCTTGATGCGCAAGAACTTCGGTTCCCCGGCGATGACAGAGTGCCTCCCGCTCAAGGAAGTCCACAAATTCGGCTTTAAACGCGAGTATCATCGCGAATTCACGCTCGATCGACGGCCTTCTCCATCTCATGTGCCCGTTTACTTCACCCCATCCGCAATGCACCCCGCAACCATCCCTGTCATCATCGGAGAATAGTGAACCGCATCCACATAAAGCGGTTCGTGCAAATCCTTCTGCATATCGGCGCACCACAGAAAATTATCGGGCCGCTTTTTCGCGACGGCGTCTGCCATCATCGGGTAGCCCCGCTTCGTGTACGCAAAATCCCCAAACCCATTCTGAATAAACGGGTGATACTTCAGGTCGTACGCATAGGTTGGAACCGGCTGCCACACAAACAGCGTCCGAATCGAGACAGCTTTGCTTTCCGCCTCGATCATCTCCACATTCAGGTAATACCGGTCGATCACTTTGCCAATGGCACTCACATCGTCATAATTGCGGTTCGGGTTCGCGTTGTAAAAGGTGTGCTTGGGTCCAAGCTTTGACCGCACCCCCTTGGCAAGCCGCGCCATCGGCAACATCTCGATTCCTTCGCTAAGCCAACTGCGCCACGTTTGAACTCCCGCTCCTGGATCAGCTCCATCCCCCACATAACTCGTCCAGTTGAACTCCTCATCGCCCCACGTAAACTGAAAATCGTTCAGGCCGTCCACAAAGATCGCCATGTCCGGCTTGTAACCCGCGAGCAGCAGCTTCTCAAAAAGAAGCCGTTCCTGGGTTGACCCGTATTTCGATTGCCCAAAGTTGTAAACCACCACCGGCCGCCCCAGCTTTTGCGTGAGCAGCGGCTGCAGTTGCGATCCCAGCGCCTGCGCGTCCGTTACCCCATACCCGAATGTGGTCGAGCCCCCAAAAAGAAAAACAACAAGGCTCTTCCCATCCTCAACAGGCGGCCACGGAGCCTGGTTCGTTCCCGGCCGAAACCCTTCCGCCGTCACATTCACAAATTTGCCGTGATACGGCCCCTCTCCAAATCCGACAATCGACTTCGACACCAGGGGCCGCGACCACGTTTCACGCAGAAGCTCCGTAATGTCTTCCTCTGACATCGATGGATAAAGTTTGAGGATTTGCTTGGCCAGATTCGGATACTTCTTGAAAACTGCGTTCGTGTTCCGGGCCCCATGCGCATCGTAAAAGTGGTAAAACACACCCAAAGCCACATTCACAGCCACCAGCAGAAGGATGGTGTTCAAAAGATAACCCGCCGTCGTGCGAACCATCCGGCTGAACCGATTAGGAATTCCCATTCGTCTTTCGCACCCTCCGGCGAACTCAACTTTGACCTTTACGATCTTTCTTCAAAAATAACTCTCTTAGTGTAGAGCGGCGGTTTCCCATTCGCCACTGCCAATTCCTTCCTCCCAATTCCCTCTTCTGCCCTGTCCGCCAACTGACAACTGTCAACTGACGACTGTAAGCTGTCGTTGTGTCCCCCGATTTCGTCCCTATCTTCCAACACGAATATCGCGCCCTCCGGCCTCGCGCTCCGTTGCCGCCCATCTCCATCCGTTTCCGTCGCTTCACCTCTCTCAACACCACCATCCGTCTCCGCGAGGGCAGCATCCACGTCAGCCTCTCCGATTTGCTAGAGGGCGCGCCCGAATCTGTCCTCCACGCCATCGCCCACATCCTTCTCGCCAAGCTCTACAAAAAGCCCATCGACCCTACCCACAGCGTCCGCTACAAGCGCTTCGCCTCCTCCGCCGCCGTCACCCGACAAACCGAGCTCATCCGCTACGCCCGCGGCACCAAGCGCATCTCCGGCCCCGAAGGCCGCTTCTTCCATCTCGATGAAGTCTTCGACAGTCTCAATTTGCGTTTCTTCGGCGGCTTGCTCGGCCGACCCAACCTCACCTGGAGCGAGCACCACGCCAAGCGCTCCCTCGGCCACTACGACGCCGCCCACAACACCATCGTCGTAAGCAAGGTCTTCGACCGCCCCTCCAGCCCCCGCTACGCCCTCGAATACCTGCTCTACCACGAGATGCTCCACCTCAAGCATCCCGTAAAAATGCGCGGCCTCCGCCGCTGCGTCCACTCCCGTGAATTCAAGGCCGAAGAAGCCCTCTTCCCCCAACTCCCTGAAGCGCTCGCATTCATCCGCCGACTGTAGTCTCGCGCCCGTGCGATTCACAACAAAAAGGCCGCTGTCATCCCAACCGAAGTTTGGCTCGTTTTTGAGCCAAACCCAGTCGAAAGATCCGCGATTGTTCTGGAACTAATTGCTGCAATGCCACCTCCTCCACAAACATTCCATTCAAAATTGCGCTATATTCGGGTCGTGTCTGCCTTATCGCGAAGATCCGGGACGCATACCCGACGAGCGCTGAGCGCCTGCCTGCTCGCCCTGGCGCTTTTCTTTGCCGCAACCCTGCATGGCGACAGTCCCACCACCGCGAACAATTCCACACACCTCCAATCCCCAATCCAGCCGCCCCCCATCGTCCTATGGGCCTGGGAGGAACCGGAAGACCTGCGCGCCGCCGACCCGCAACGCCTCGGTGTGGCCTTCCTCGCCGATCGCATCTTCGTCTCCGACACAGTCAAAGTCGTCCCTCGCCACCAGCGCATTCTCGTCCCCCCGTCCATCTGGGCTGAAGCCGTCGTCCGCATCGAGGCAGCCCCTGGATTCCAGGACAACGAAACCACCCGTAGCGCCACGGCCAATGACCTCCTTCAGGCCGCTCGCCTTCCCAGAATCCGCGGAATCGAAGTCGACTTCGACGCCACTGCCGCCCAGCGCAACTTCTACACCGACGTCCTCCGCCAGCTCCGCGCCGCACTCCCTCCAGGCGAACGCCTCGAGATCACCGCGCTCGTCAGTTGGTGTGCCCAGCCGCAAGACCAATCCCAGAGCATGCCGCAAGGCCAATCCAACGCCCATCCTCAAAGCTGGCTCCACTCCCTCCCTGTCGACGCCGCCATCCCCATGAACTTCCGCCTCGGCCAGCATGTCGGCTCCTGGCCCGTCCGCGAACCGCTCTGCATGGGCACCACCGGCATCTCCACCGACGAGCCCGGCTTGCAGGAATCCGCCTCCTCAGCTTCGCCCCGTCCTCGCACCATCTACATTTTTTCCCCGCGTCCCTGGACGCACGACCAGCTCGTTGCTCTCAATCGCGGTCTCATCCCGCAAGATACAAAAGGAGCGACAGAATGAGCCGAAAAAAAGCTGCAATCGCCTGCGCCATACTGGCCCTCGCTCTCCCCGGCAATAGCTGCGGGCCGTTCTTCGGAGAGGCGGTCTTCGTCAATCGCGCCGTCCCCTCCGACCTTGCATCCTTCCTCAACGGCCACCTCGGAGTCGTCCAGGCTGGCCTTCGGCCCCGCTATCTCGCTCTCGCCTATCGCATCCTCTCCGGACCGCCCCTCACCGACCAGGAGAAATCCTCCATCCTTGACATCCACAATGCCATCCAGAACGGAGACCAGAACGCCAGCGCTGACCTCGAGTCTCTGAACAATGCCGCCTCGAAATGGAGCAACGAACGCGCCAAAGTCATCCACGCCACCGGCGACGCACCGCTTTCCACTGCTTCGCGCGCCGTTCCTGGCCAGCAATGGCAGGACTACGACAACTGCCTCCAGGACGCCTTCGCCAACGCCGCCAACACCCTTGCTGCCCGTGCCCGCGACCACGCCGCCGACAAGGCCGAGCTTGCCGACTGGGTCGGCGGACAGGATGCCGTCTTCTCCAACTGCGGCGGCAGCGGCCAGATGCCTCAGACTGTCTCCAAGCCTCAGTGGCTCGCCTACGACCGCGCCTATCAAATCGGCGCCGCTCATTTCTACCGCTCAGAGTTTCAACCCGCCCGCGACCAGTTCTCTCAAATCGCCGCCGACTCTGGCTCCCCGCACCGCTCCCTCGCCGCCTTCATGGTCGGTCGTTGTCTCCTGCGCCAGGCCACCCTCTCCCTGCCCGATAAAAACGACGACAGCCTCATGCACCAGGCCGCTGCGCAGTTCAGTAAAGTCATGCAAGCCGGAGGTTCCTATGCCGGTCCAGCTGAGGAACTCCTCAACTTCGTCGACCTCCGCATCGACCCCAGCGCAGCCGCCGCGCGCCTCGGCGATCGCATCAGCCATCCCGATCCCCGCATCGCGCAGCATCTCACCGATCTCGCCTACGTCGCCGGCTACAAATGGTTGGATCATCAGGAAGTCGCACGCAAGAGCGATCTGATCGATTGGGCCCTGAACATTCAGGGCTTCGTTATCGACCCAAAGAAGACTTCGCGGCCGGACCACGCAAAAGATCGCTGGCATCAAACCGGAAATGTCGCCTGGCTCGTTGCCGCGCTCATTAGCGCTCCCACGCCCGACGCGGAACTCGATCATGCCGCCGAATCCGTTCCTGCCACGTCGCCCGCATGGGTCACCGTCGCCTACGCTCGTTTGCAAATGCGCCCCGCCAGTGCAGAAACCCGCGCTCAGGCTGAAAAACTCCTTCATGACCTCGCCGCTCGCCATGAATCACCAGACACACTTAACCTCTTCGCCATTCTTGCCCGGCAGAAAGCCGAGTCCCTTCAGCAATTCGCCCGCCTTGCTCCCCTCGAACCAGTCGGCGAAGACGACGGAGAAAACGGCGAGTCTCCCCTTCCCGCTGCCTCCGCAACTCCCACCGGCATAATTCCCTCAACTATGGCAGGCCTCCCCATAAACGTCGCAGGAGCCAGGCGCATCGACACCGACACAGCCATCATCCTCAATCGCCACATCCCCCTCAATGACCTCACTCCCCTCGTTCTCAACTCCAGCTGGCCAAAACAGTTGCGCTTCGAACTCGCCCTGGCCGTCTGGACCCGCGCCGTACTCCTCGAAAAACCCGAAGAAGCGCGCCTTCTCACTCCCAGCCTCATCGCCGGCGAACCCGGTTGGAAGCAGTGGCTCACCGCCTACGATGCAGCCACCACCCCCGAAGATCGCCATGTCACCGGCCTCCTCGCCCTCATGCGCTTCCCCTCCGTGCGCCCGTATATCAACGCCGGCTCCAGCCGCGAAGAGGGTTTTGTCGGCTACAGCGGGTATCGCGACAACTGGTGGTGCGCCGACATGGGCGGCTTCGACTACTCCACCGGTCATAACTTTGGCGGCGCCTATCCGAACCCCAATAAGCCCCCTGCCGTCGATCTACCCGGCTTTGTCACTCCAACTATGACCACCGAAGCCGACCACGAACAGGCTGAATTGGCAAATATCGGCGACGCTCCCGAGTACTTCGGCAAGCAGGCCCTCGCCTGGGTCAAAGCCCACCCCAAAGACCCGCGCAACTCTGAAGTCTTGGGCTTCGCCCTCCGCGCCATGCGAAACGGCTGCAACCTCGAGAATAGCTACGACCTCAAGCGCGAGATCTTCACCATTCTCCACACCCGCTATCCCCAATCCGAGTGGGCCAAAAAATACCCCGCGATCGACGACCAAAACCCTTAGCAGCCCGCTGCGAAATTCGCAGTTTTGAAAGGGCACGGCTTTAGCCGTGCCGATAATGCCAATAAAATGAAAGGGGCTTTAGCCCCCGAGGGATGGGTTTACTGAATCCTGGCTCTCGCCACAGGCCGTTCCTGCCCATGGCGATTCAGGAAGAGTGGTCCCATTTCCAATGACCGTCCCTCGAATCCCTTAACCCTCCCAGTTCCGCAATCCCTCGGCACAAACCAGCACCACCGGCGAAGCGCGACCTCCGCACGCATCGCTCAGCTAACATAATCTTGTGACGATCCGCCCCCCAACGCGCGTCCTGTCCCTCATTCTTTTCCTGCTGCTCCTCGCCTCCGCTCGCCCGCTCGCCGCTTACTCCCTTCTCACTCACGAGCAGCTCATCGACCTTACCTGGCATGACTCCATCGTTCCCCTCCTGCTAAGCCGCTATCCCAACCTCACCCCCGCCGACCTCGAAAATGCCCGCGCATACGCCTATGCCGGCTGCGTCATTCAGGACATCGGTTACTACCCCTTCGGCGACAAGGCTTTCTCCAACCTCACCCACTACGTCCGCACCGGAGACTTCGTCGTCAATCTCTTCCGCAACGCCGCCAACGCCAACGAGCTGGCCTTCGCCGTCGGCGCCCTCTCTCACTACATTGGCGACTCCATCGGCCACGCCCAGGCCACCAACCTCGCCGTCCCCATTGAATTCCCCAAACTCGCCGACAAATTCGGCCGCGTCGTCAACTACGCTGAAGGACCCCACCAGCACGTCCAAACCGAATTCGCCTTCGATATCGACCAGATAGCCCACCATCGCCTCGCGCCTCTCCACTACCTGCGTCACGTAGGGCTCCGTGTCCCGGTCCGCCAGCTCGCCCTCGCCTACTACCAGACATACGGCATTACCGAGAACTTCGGAAAAACCGGCCGTCGCATCAATGTCCGCGGCTATCGCTTCGCCGTCCACGGCCTCATTCCCCGCGTCGCCTATGCGCTCACCATCCTCCATCGCAACCATGAGCCGCCAGAGACCCCGTCCCCCGACCTCGACGCTATTCAAAAAGAAGTAGCCGCGGTGTCTGCCCGCGACAACTGGAACCATTGGCGCGGCAAGGCTGGCATTGGCACCTACACCCTTGCAGGCATCCTTTATGTGATCCCCAAGATCGGCCCCCTCTCGCTCATTGCCATCAAAGGCCCCACCAGCGCCACTGAAGCCGACTACCTTCATAGCGTCGTCCAGTCCACGCTGGCACTCCGTCATGTGCTCGCCCGCTTTACTCCGCCGCCCCCGGTTCGATCTACTGCCGGCCCTGCGGCCTCTGCGACTCCAGGCACATCTCAACCTCAGCAAGAAACCCAGACACTGGCACCAACCCCGGACCTCGCCACACTTGAAGCTTTCTTCACCCAGTTCCGAGATCCTCAGCATCCCCTGCCAAATCGAGACCTCGACACCGGCCGCGTCGTCCAACTGGGCGGCTATCCGCTCACTGACGTCACCTACGCCACACTGCTCCACCAGCTCACGCGCCACCCCAGCCAGCCGATTCCCCCCGGCATCAAACAGGATGTCCTCGCCTACTTCGCAAACCCGCCCGCTGATGTCGTCAGCCTAGAGCCGCCCCGGCTCTGGGCACAGGTCCAGACCGATCTCATCGTCCTCGCCACAATTCCCACCAGCAATGAGCCCCAGCCCTATCCCACCTATGGGGACAACCTCAATGCCTCCGAATAACCCTTGAAGTCCACCCGTCGAAATCCTCAAGCTAAAATCCTCACAGGTTGATCGCATCCTGAATGTCCGTCAGCGACCCCGGAGGATCCTTCGTGTCCAAAGCCTCGCAAGCCGTCTTGTCTGCAATCCTCGCGCTGCTCATTGTCACCGGCCTCGCCGCTCAGCAACCCGCCACCTTCGGCAAATTCACGCTTCACAAGTTCGCCAAGGCCATCGGCCAGGAAACCTACTCCATCCAGTCCACCGGCGACATCGCCACGCTCACTTCCAGGTTCCTGTTCGTTGACCGCGGCTCACCCGTTCCCCTCCAAACCACATTCGTCCTGCACACCCCGGACGGCTCACCAGTCAGCTACGCAGCCAAAGGCCGCGCCTCCCGCCTCGCCGCCATGGACGACGCCCTCACCCTCACCGGTGCGTCGCTTTCCATCACCCGCAGCGGCAAAACGCAGACCGTCGCTCCCACCGGCCCATGGTTCATCACCGACGGATACTCACCCGTCGCCATGCAGGAGCAGATGATGCGCTGGTGGCTCGGCCACTCCAGGCCCGCGCAGTTCACCGTCTACCCTTCTGGCGCGACCGTCCACATTGAGCCCTCAGGCACCCTCTCTGTCCATAGCGATTCCGCCACCTTCAGCGCCCATGGCTACGCCGTCGCCGGCCTCATCTGGGGCCAGGAGTCCCTCTGGCTCGACGACGACCAGAACCTCGTTGCCCTCGTCAGCACAGACGCCGAGTTCGACCACTTTGAAGCAGTTCGCACCCCCTACGAATCTTCACTCGGCGCATTCATCGCCGCCGGCGTGAACTCCAACCTCGCCGCCCTTGCCCAGCTCAGTGCCGCCTCGCGAATGCCCACAGCCAAACGTCTCGCCATCGTCGGCGTCACCCTCGAAGACTCCACCGGTGCGCCCCCCATCCCTGACTCCGTCATTCTCATTCAGGATGGCGTAATCAAAGCCGTCGGCACTCGCCCTCAGGTCCACATTCCACACGGTACGCAGATCCTCAACGCCGCAGGCAAGTTCGCTATCCCCGGCCTCTGGGACATGCATGCCCACTACGAGCAAGTCGAGTGGGGTCCCATCTACCTCGCAGCCGGCGTCACCAGCGTCCGCGATGTTGGCAACGAGTTCGACTTCATCACCGCACTCCATGAGCAGCTCGACCGCCGCCGCAATCCTGCTATCGGACCTCACCTCGAGTTCGCCGGCATCGTCGACGGACTCGGCCCCATCTCCCTCGGAGCCATCACCGCCGGCACCCCCGAGCAGGCCGTCGATCTTGTCCAGCGCTACAAGGCCGCCGGGGCGCGACAAATCAAAATCTACAGCTCCGTTAAGCCTGAGATCGTCAAAGCCATCTGCGCCGCCGCCCACCAGCGCGGACTCACCGTCACCGGGCATATTCCGCAAGGCATGACCGCCATTGAAGGCATCAACGACGGAATGGACCAGATCAACCACATCCAGTACGACGTCCCCTACTTCGCCCACCCCGCCCTCAACGCCGAAGGCAAGCCCGACCGCACCAAGCCCCCTGTCCTCGAACTCGACAGCCCCAAAGCAAAGGAATTCATCCAAGTCCTCAAAGACCACCACACCGTTCTCGACCCCACCATGGTCGTCTTTGAGAGCTTCATGCACACTGCGCCCTTCATCGACCTCGAACCCGGCATCGCCCACCTGCCGCCACAGCTCCGCGAAGCCCTCGACTCACCCGTCCCCCCGCCCAATCAAAAGCCCATCCTCGATGGCCAGTGGAACGCATTCATGGCCACCCTCCGCACCCTCCACGCCGCAGGTATCCCCATGGTCGCTGGCACTGACCAGACCATCCCCGGCTACTCCCTCCATCGTGAACTCGAAATCTACGTCGAGGCCGGCTTCACCCCGCTCGAAGCCCTTCAATCCGCCACCATCGTCGCTGCCCGCGCCCTCGGCGTAGAGTCCGAGTCAGGCTCCCTCGCCAAGGGCAAGCGCGGAGACGTGCTCCTCCTCGACGCCGACCCCCTCGCCGATATCCACAACACCCGCAAGGTCTTTCGCACCATCGCGGCAGGCACCGTCTACACCCCCGCCCCACTCTGGCAAAGCGTAGGCTTCCAACCCTGAGCCGAACGCCGGAAACCGCTCCCACTGGCGCTGAACCGGATCCGGAGTGCTGTCATTGCTAGCATTGCTGGCAATGACAGCACTTTTCGGATAGACTCGCTCCATGGCCACCATCACCATCCGCAATCTCGACGAGAAAGTAAAACGCGAACTCCAGGTCCGCGCCGCCCTCAACGGCCGCTCCATGGAAGCGGAAGCGAGAGAGGCACTCTCCGCCTTGATCGCAAAGGAGCCCCCGGCGTCCAATGAGGGTCTCGCATCGCGCATCCGCAAACGTTTTGCACCCTACGGAGCTGTCGTCCTTGAGATTCCGCCTCGTGAGTTCTCCCGCCAATTGGCAAACGAAGAGCTGAAAAATGGCCTCGGAACAGCCATCCACAATCTCTTCGCTCCCCTCGGTGGCGTTGAACTGCAACCTCGACCTAGGCGTAATTCCCAACGCCAGATCCAGGATTTCGAAGAATGATCCTGATCGACACCAACGTCATATCCGAAGTCATGAAGACCAGGCCTGAACCGAAAGTCCTGGCTTGGATCGACTCGAAAGACCCGTTCGAGTTGGGAACGTGCACGATCATCCTCGCGGAACTGCTTTCCGGTTTGGACTTGATGCCCGTTGGCAGTCGTCAACGACAACTCAGGGAAAAAGCGGAATACATGTGTTCCGCACTCTTCGCCGACCGCATCTTCGATTTCGACGTCTCCGCCGCTCGGGTTTTTGGCACAGTCTTGAGACTGAGGGCATCCATCGGAAGGCCAATCGACGATATGGATGCGTTAATCGCTGCAACCGCTCTTTCGAAGGGCGTCAGTTTGGCCACCCGCAACATCCCAGACTTCGAGCACTGCGGCATTCAGCTCATCAATCCCTGGGAAGCAATCTAGCGCCCCCTACGCCGCCCGCTCCATCGCCGCCGCCTCATCCGGCTCGACCGCCGGCCGCCGCGCCGCCCACAAGATCAGCCCAATCCCCACCACAACGCTCCCCGCGCTGGCCAGTTGTGCATTCGATAAACCCCAAAGTATCTTCGGGTTGCGCCGGATAAATTCAACCAGAAAGCGAGCCGTCCCACTCAACACCAGGTACTGCCCCACAATCGCGCCGGTCCCATGCTGCTTGCCCCCTCGCCACCACAGCCACGCCCCAATCAGCAGCCCCGCGCCAAACTCATACAGCGGCGTCGGATGCACTGCAACCAGCGTTGGCTCTATTCCATTCGGAAACTTCATCCCCCACGGCAGGTTCGTAGGGATCCCATAGCACCCGTCTCCTGACAGAAAGCACCCGATCCGCCCGATTCCGTACCCAACCGCCGCCGATGGCGCAGCCAGGTCCAGCGTCTTGATCATCCCGATCTTCGCCCACCACCCCTGAAACATCAGCGCCGTAATGCCAAACGTCAACCCGCCAAACCACGCAAACCCCGCCGTATCCCACAGCACGCGCCACCCATACTCCCGAAACTCAGTCGGCGTATCCAGCACATGCCATAGCTTCGCCCCGATGATCCCCAGCAGTGCAGCCACGGCCACCATGCCCACGGCGTCCGCATCGATCTTCCACCGCTTGAAGTTCCGGTCCATCAAAAACGCTGCGGCCACAACTGCCAGCCACAGCATCAACCCAAATGTCGGCACATTCAATCGCCAGATATGCAGATACGGCAGCATCCACTCCCCTTATTGAGCCCGATTCATCCAACTCAGACCCTTCTAGAGTATAGACGTTCCAATCTTTCAACCCGTTACACAGCTGCCCGGCCTCCAACCGCAGAGCCATGGCCCGGCAGGCACGCGGGGTACCTCAACGGCAGCGGTAGCGCCGATCTCCAGATCGGCTGTCCGGGCGGCGTCCTCGCCGCCAAATGACATCTGCGAACAATGAACTATGAACTGTGAACTGAGAACTGACAACTGAGAACTGACAACTGTGAACTGTGAACTCTGAACTGCGAACTGTTTTTGCACAGCCTTTCTTGCCAGCGCCTCAGCAAATCGCGCGATACTGTCTCCATGGCCACCACTACAGCGCAGGGACTCGAAGTTCTTTTCACCCGCCAGCAGATCGCCGAACGCGTCGCCGAAATGGGCGCCCAGATCACTCAGGACCTCAACGGCGAAAAGCTCGTCATGGTCGGAGTACTCAAAGGCGCTGCCCCGTTCCTCGCCGATCTCTCCCGCACCATCCAGGCCGACGCCACATTCGACTTCGTCGCCGTCTCCAGCTACGGCAAGGGCCAGCGCACCTCCGGCGCAGTCAAGCTCATCAAGGATCTCGACGAGCCCATCGAAGGCAAGAACGTCCTCATCGTCGAAGACATTCTCGACACCGGCCTCACCCTCGCCTTCCTGCGCAAGCTCTTCCTCCAGCACCACCCCAAGTCTCTGCGCATCGCCGCCCTTCTCGACAAGCCCTCCCGCCGCATCGAGCGCATCGAGGCCGACTACGTTGGCTTCTCAATCCCCAACCTCTTCGTCATCGGCTACGGCATGGACTACGCCGAGCGCTATCGCAACCTCCCCGACATCTGCCTAATGTCCGCCGACCACCCATAAGCAGTCGAATACCGAAAATTTCCCACTCTTTCCCCGCCAACGAACCGCGGGTGCCCCATCCTAACCGCGTTCTTGCTTCTTGCGGTTAGGGTGGGTGTCGACGAATCCAATC
>Ga0302278_10002536_pt1 | contig 21047 bp, 19 predicted proteins | sample III_Bog_N3_2_FD_194543 | JGI IMG/M metagenome (GOLD analysis project Ga0302278, IMG submission 194543) | Peat permafrost microbial communities from Stordalen Mire near Abisko, Sweden - III_Bog_N3_2 | ecosystem: Environmental > Terrestrial > Soil > Wetlands > Peat | place: Sweden: Abisko...
ATGTACTTCCTGATTCTGACGACAGCCGCAACTCTGAACCTCCATGGCATGAAGGATATTGAGACGGCAAAGCAAGCAGCCGAAGCTCTGCGTCCGCTAGCAGGCAAGGGAGCATATTGGCTTTTCACCTTGGGGTTGATTGGGACTGGTATGCTCGCGGTTCCCGTTCTAGCAGGCTCCTGCGCCTATGCGATCGCCGAAGGCGCGAGCTGGAGGGCTGCCTCTTTGAACACTAAACCGGGGCTGGCTGGCAAGTTTTACGCCGTGATCGCTGTGTCCATACTCGTCGGGCTGGCATTGGACTTTGCCGGACTCAACGCCGTGAAAATGCTGTTTTGGTCGGCGATCCTCAATGGTCTCTTGGCCCCTCCGCTGGTCATTATTGTCGTCCTGCTGACCAGCGATCGAAAAGTGATGGGAAATCGCACAAATTCGCCCAGCATGCAAGCATTAGGCTGGACCTGCGCCACCATCATGAGTGCTGCAGCGATAGGCCTGCTAGTTTCCCTGCTCTGAAATCGTTGATGGCAGGACGCCACATCTGACCTGCCCATCTTTCTCCGTGTTCTCTGTCATTTGTATTTTTATTTCGCCAAATGCCTCAGCAAAATCGCATGTCAACCCCCTAAACGGCCTAACTCCATGATTCCATTCAAAACATAGATGGCAGATGAGTTATGGTTCCGGTGGTATACTGGAAGTAGTAAGTAATAGAAGGCAAGTCCGGCCATGGCGCCGGGCTTTCGCATTTAACTCTAGAGGCCCACTCAACCAACGAATCGAGAGTGTGGTAAATCGTATACACTCACCCGCAACCCCAATCATTGCAACAAAAATCTGTGGTAATTAAGACACACGCATTTACAACTCATCCCATTTCAATAACATACGTTTTTATCCCGAAAGTGAGCCCATTTCTGCACTCCCGTGGCTCTTCTTTTGATTTAGTCTCACTTTTCCACCAGAAGTTCTCCACAGAGGGGGGTGCGCTTGCTGCGACTAGTTTTTCACGCGAAGCGTCAAGAACCGCACGAAGTGCTTCCCGCACCCTTCGCAATCAGCCCGGTAGTCGAGAAACCTTCCACGGTCGGCACGATCTTTACCTGCCCCCCCCAGCTAATCACCTCGTTCGCACCCACCACGGTCTCTACCCCGTAGTCGCCGCCCTTCACAATCACATCGGGCCGCGTCGCCAATATCAGTTCCATCGGAGTCGGCTCGCCGAAAACCACCACCGCATCCACCGCCGCCAGCGCCGCCAGCACTCGCGCTCGCTCCCGTTCGCCCACAATCGGCCGCTTCGGTCCTTTCAACTCGTGCACCGACGCGTCGCTGTTGATCGCCACAATCAGCCGGTCGCCAAACCGCCGAGCCTGTTCGAGAACCGTGATGTGCCCAATGTGCAGCAGATCGAAACAGCCGTTCGTGAACACCACGCGCTCGCCATTCGCCTTCCACAGCGCAACCCGTTGCACCAGCTCCGCGCGCCCCAGTACTTTGTCCTCGGCGTGCAGCGCAATCTGCGGAGAAAGCGCCGCCAGCAGTTCATGCTTCTCCACCGGCACGGTCCCCACCTTGCCCACCACAATGCCCGCAGCCACATTGGCCAGTTCCACCGCAGTCTCAGCCTTCAGTGCCGATGCCAGGCACAGCGCCAGCACCGCGATCACTGTATCTCCAGCACCCGAAACATCGAACACCTGCCGCGCCACCGCCGGCGCCAGAAAGCGATTCCCAGGCCGCACCAGCGCGATGCCCTTCTCGCCCAGGGTCGCGGTCAGAAACTCGAGGTCCAGCTCTTGCACCAGCGTCTCCGCCGCCTCCAGCAATGGCTTCAAATCGCGCGTATCCATGTGCAGCACCGCGGCCAACTCGCTCAGGTTCGGACAGACCGTCGTAGCCCCGCGGTAACGCGCAAAGTCCGCGCTCTTGGGATCAACCAGCACCGGAATATCCATCCCGCGGGCGGCCCTGATCACCGCCTGGCAAATCTCCGCTGTCAGCACGCCTTTCGCGTAATCGGAGAGCACCACCGCGTCGCAGCCGGGCAGATGCGCCAGCACGTTCTCCAGCAGCCGGTCGTAGTCGCCCAATGCCCGCGGGCCGATCCGCTCATTGTCCAGCCGCAGCATCTGCTGCTGCCCGCCCAGAATCCGCTGCTTCGTAATCGTCGGAAATCCATCCGACACAACAAACCTCGGCGCAATCCCATTCGCCCGCAGGCATTCCGCCAGAAGCCGTTCGCCGTCGTCGCCGCCGGTAAAACCGATCACTTCAACCTGCGCGCCCAGCTTGGCGATATTCATCGCCACATTCGCCGCGCCGCCCGGCTGCTCCCGCCGATGTGTTGCCCGCACCACCGGCACAGGAGCCTCCGGAGAGATCCGGCTCACCTCGCCCCAGATGTACTTGTCCAGCATCACGTCGCCCACCACCAGCAGACGCTTGTCGGCCCATTTCTGCTCGATCTCTTGAATCACTTCGTGCAGTTGCTCGATCACCGCGCCTCCTTGGCCGGCGCTGCCACCCCAGCTTCCGCGCAGACAGAATCCAGCTCGATCCAGTCGCACAGCATATGTCCCGCCAGAATGTGCGCCTCCTGGATGCGCGCGGTAACGCGCGAAGTCACCGCAAACAGGTGGTCCGCCAGCCCAGCCATCTTGCCCCCACCTGCTCCTGTAAACGCCACGGTCACCAATCCCTGATCTCGCGCCGTCCGCAACGCAGCAATCACGTTCTCGCTGTTACCCGAGGTCGAAATCCCGACCAGAACATCTCCGGCTGCTCCGAGCGCCTCAACCTGCCGAGCGAAGACCGCAGCAAAACCGTAGTCGTTGGCGATCGAAGTCACAACGGAGGAATCAGTCGTCAGCGCCACCGATGCCATGCCCCGCCGCTCGCGTTGGAACCGCCCCACCAGTTCAGCGGCCAGGTGCTGCGAGTCGCCTGCGCTGCCGCCGTTGCCGCACCAAAGAATCTTGCCGCCGGCCCGCAGGCTCGCCGTCATCGCCACTGCAATCGATTCCAGCGCGGCCTGCTGCGTTTCCACCTGGCGCACCACTTCCAGGTGCTCTGCGATCGCCGCGCCGAAGACCACTGCTGCATCTGGACCGCTTGACATTAACTCCCTCACTCTTCCGTCTGTTGCCATTGCTATCATAACTGCGTGGCTGACTCCGCAAACAGTTCCCTGCCCCGCGCCCTGCACACCATTTTCTTGGACCGCGACGGCGTTCTGAACCAGAAGCTTCCCGAAGGCCGCTACGTCGCCTCCCTCAGCGATTTTCAGCCGCTACCCGGCGTGCATCAGGCTATCGCGCGGCTCAACGGAGCCGGCCTGCGCGTAATCGTCGTCTCCAACCAACGCGGCATCGCCCTCGGACTCCACACCGCCTCCGATGTGCTTCGCATCCACTCCGCGTTCCAGAAGGAATTGGCAGCCCAAGGAGCCCACATCGACGCCTTCTACTTCTGCCCTCACGACAAAGACCAGTGCAACTGCCGCAAGCCGCTCCCAGGCCTCTTCGAGCAGGCGCAGGCAGACTTCCCCGACATCAACGCCGAATCGAGCGCGATCATCGGAGACTCCTGGTCGGACATCGAATTCGGTCGCCGCCTCGGCATGTTCACCATCTTCATCGACGGCGACCCCACGCTGCAGAAACCCGGCGCCGAATCCGCCCGCGAACGCGCCGATCTCAACTTCGCGTCCCTACCTGCCGCCACCGAAGCCCTGCTTGCGAAACAAGGCAAGTAACTACGCCCCAATCGCCCGCAGCGTCGCATACGTCTCGACGATCCCGTCTTCCAGCGCGGTCGGCTGCAGATCGCACCCAAGCCCCCGCAGCCCGGTCAGGTCCGCCTCGGTAAAGTGCTGGTAGCGCCCCTCAAGGTCCGCAGGAAACGGAATGTACTCAATCTCCGCTGGCCCATGCACCGCCATCAGCCCCTTCGCGACATCGTTGAAGCTTCGGCTCACGCCTGTTCCAGCATTTACCACCCCGCGAACTATTCGCCGGTCCTCGTCCGGCTTCGGCGCGTAAGGTCCGATCCCCGCAAAGAACATGTTCAGCCGCGCCAGGTCGCGCACATACACAAAATCTCTGCGCTGCTCGCCGTCGCCGTAGCCGCCGGTCCCGGCAAACAGCCGCACTTTGCCCGTCTCCTTCATTTGCTTCGTGAAGTGGTGAATCACCGACGCCATCCGTCCCTTGTGCTGCTCGCGCGGCCCATACACGTTGAAGTAGCGCAGCCCCACCGCCGTAATCGGCACCTCGTGCCGAGCCAGTTGATGGCGGAAGTAGTGATCGAAAACAAGCTTCGAAAACCCATAAACATTTAGCGGCCGCTCGTTCTCAATCGTCGGCGTAAAGTGTCCCGGCCCCGACAGTCCATACACCGCTGCCGTCGACGCAAATACCAGCGGCGCGCCCTGCCGAATTGCGAACGCCAGCACCTCCTTGGTGTACTGGAAGTTGTTATCCATCATGTACACGCCGTCGTCCTCCAGCGTGTTGGAGCAGGCACCCTGGTGGAGGATCGCGTCAACGCTCCCCGCCCCAAGCGCATCTTCCCGCACGGCACGGCGAAACTCCCGCTTGTCCATGTAGTCCACGTAGCGCGCCCCGTGCAGGTTTTCGAACTTCTTCGCATTGGCGAAGTTGTCCACTACCAGGATGTCGGTCAGACCATGCGCGTTCAACTCGTGCACAAGATTGCTGCCGATGAACCCCGCGCCTCCGGTGACAATCAACATAGAAATCCGCTCTCCCCGTCTTCGCTTCTAAACCTTCACCTGCCGCCTGAGAACGCGCCCTACCGCTCGCTCCATCTCATCGACTGTGACCAAACGGAGGCACTTCCTCTGCTCCACAATACAGGTTTCAAGACCACAGCCGAAGCAGTCCGTTTGATGGTAGATGATCTGGTGCTGCTCCCCAGCCGGATACCACACACCTGGAAGCCCGTGTGCCGAGAACGCAATCACGCATGGAACCCCCACGCTTGCCGCCAGGTGCATCGGCCCGGAGTCGGGCCCCAGAAAAACGTCGGCATGCTCCAATAGCGCAGCAGTCTCTCGCGGAGAAAGCTGCCCGCACAGGTCCACTTTCGCGCCCGCCCATCTCTGCGCCGCATACTCGCTTACTTCCCTGTCTTCCCGCGCGCCCACCAGCACCAGCCCATACTCCGGATACTGTGCGTGCAATCGCGCCAGCAACTCGCGCCAGTTCTCCTGCCCCCAGTCCTTCGACTGCATCTTGGTCGCCGGCCCGCAAACGATCAACGGTTTTCCCGCCAGCGCCCCCGCAGCCGCACGCGCCGCCTCGCGCTCTGCATCGGTCAATTGGAGACTCCAATTCGCTGGATAGCCGGCATTCACATCACCCAGCTCACGCATCATCCGACCCAGTCGCAAGGCCTCAGGCTCGTAAAGCGCCGTGCCCGCATCGAATCGCCGTTCCGCCTCCTGCTCGCCTGGCAACCCCACAATCCGTCGCACCCCGGCCAGCCTGAAGAAAGTCTGGTCGCGGCGAACATTCTTCCGGGGCCGCATCGGCATCAGGTACACCAGAAGGTCGGGTCGAAATCGGCGAATCTGCCACGCCAGCCGCAGCAGTTCATCCGGCCGCCGCGTGCCGACCGTGTAGCGCATGTAGCCGTGTACCAGTCCGGAATCGCCCAGCACTGCCGCCGACGCGGGCGCCTTGGCGTGCACCGGGAAGTTGGTCAGCAGGCGCCGCTCCGCGTTGGGAAACAAGCGCGCGATCAGGTGATAACACGGCAGCGCAACCACCGTATCTCCCAGGCTCCCCAAGCGATAGATCAGGACCTTCCGAATCGACGACTCAGGCGACAAGCGGCTTCTCCCACGGGGAGCATCTGCGCCCCAGTGCAGGTCCGGACCACTTCATCTCGGCCGGGCCTTCCCCATGCACACGCCGGCAATCCCTGCGCCGGCGCACAAGCAGAAATCCGATCTGGCAGACTGAGGCAACTCTTCCGATGATAAATCGGATAAACCGAAACCGCCGTCCGGTCAGCCCCGCTATTGGGATCTCTCCGCAACCTGCTGCTACAGTTGGATGATCCTCGCAGCACCGCCGCGATGCTCAACGCTCTCCCAATCACGCGCCTCCACGACGAAGCCACTCTCCGCTGGCACCAGGATGCCCCCTGGCCCGATCCGCCTGCCGTCTCGCCCCCCGCGACCTTTCTCGACATCGTCCTCGCCCATCACCGTGCGAACTTCGATCTCTGGCACGAGGAAGACAAGGCCCGCGAACCCGACGCCTCCGATGCCCGTATCGCTGCGGTCAAGCGCGCCATCGACCTCCTCAACCAGAGCCGCAACGATCTCGTCGAGGTCATGGACCGTGCTCTGCTGGAGGCCGCCGGTTCGCAGAATCCCGCAGCTCCTCTCCACTCCGAATCGCCCGGCCTCATCCTCGACCGCCTCTCCATCCTCGCGCTCAAGGTCTACCACACGACCGAAGAGGTTCATCGCACGAGCGCGACTGAGGCCCATCGCCAGAAGAATCTTGGCCGCCTGACCCTGCTCGAAGAGCAGCGCAGCGACCTCGCCTCCTGTCTCGACACTCTCTGGAGCGAAGTCCACACTGGCGGCCGCCGCTTCAAGCTTTACCGCCAGATGAAGATGTATAACGACCCGGATCTCAATCCCGCCATCTACGCCCACAAGTCCGCCACACCGACGGGTTGACCTTCTCCTCAAGTATGCGTATAAAAACCGGATCAAGACCGGTCGATATATAGTGTTGGATGCTGACCAACATCGTCCTTCGGCGGAATCTGCGAATCGGAAGTGCGGACCGCAGCCTGCCGAAGACAAGTCTCCCCAAACCCGCCCGGTCCTCTGCAACACGCCACCGGCAAATTACAAGGAACACAGGAAACGCCATCCCGATGAAGACCGCCCCCTCCGCAACTCCCAAACGTCCACGCACGCTCGCCGGGAACACCCCGGCTTCGAACGACGGAGCCCGCGCCCACGCTGTGGCTCAATACGAGGCTGCCCTGCGCCTTATGCAAGAGGGCAAATTCGAAAAGGCCCGCACCGCCTTCAACCAGATGCTCGCTTCCGCACCACCCGACCTCGCCGAGCGCATCCGCATGTACATCAACGCCTGCCTCCAGCAGATCTCGCGCCACCAGGCCCAGTTCTCCTCCCACGAAGAGCGCTACGACTACGCCATCTCGCTGCTCAACGACGGCAACTACGAGGACGCACGCACTCACCTGAAGAAGATCGTCGCGGAGAACGGGCAGGCCGACTACGCCTTCTATGGCCTTGCCGTCCTCGCCAGCATGACCGGCGACTCGCAATCGTGCCTCGAACACCTCACCGAAGCCATCCACTTGAACACGCAGAATCGCATCCAGGCGCGCGCCGACTCCGACTTCCAGGACATGGCCGACGATCCCCGCTTCACCGACCTCCTTTACCCCGAAGCCTGACATCTACCCAGCGCACCCGATTCGGCACCCTGAACGAAGGTTCGCGCAGTCCATCGCGATGGCATCCGTGCTCTTCTTCCCGCGCAAGATGCGCAGGTATTCGCCCGGATACGCGAACCATCTCCCTCCCCCGCTCACCGCATCGAACCTGATACGCTCGACACCAGTCGATGAGTTACGCCCCTACATTGAATCGAACCTCGCATCCCGAGTCCCCGGCCACCAGGCCCGCCCCTCCCTCCCTCCGTGTCGTCGCTATCGGTGGAGGCACCGGCCTATCCACCCTGCTGCGTGGACTCAAGCGCTTCGTCCCCGCACCGGCCGGCTCCCGTCGCGCCACCGACGCACCTGGCCACGGCACCTTCGAACCCAAAGCGGTCCCCGAAGCAAGGTCTGAACGCCGGGTCGAGTGGATATCTCCAGCCCTCCGCTGCATCATTCGCGATCTCGCCGCCATCGTCACCGTCACCGACGACGGTGGCTCTTCCGGCCGGCTCCGCGAAGACTTCAAAATGCTCCCCCCGGGCGACGTCCGCAACTGTATGGTCGCGCTCTCTGAGGACGAGCACCTGCTCGCAAAACTCTTCCAGTACCGCTTCGATCAGGGCGCCCTCGACGGCCACAGCTTCGGCAACCTCTTCGTCGCCGCCCTCACCGAAATCACCGGAGACTTCGCCCAGGCCGTGCAGATGTCCTCGCAGATCCTGGCGACCCGCGGACGCATCTATCCCGCCACCAATACCAACGTCACCCTCACCGCGCGCATGGACGACGGCTCCCTGGTTCACGGCGAAACCAGCATTACCGCCAGCCCGCACCGCATCGTCGAACTCATGCTCTCCCCCGCCGGCGCCGAACCCCTTCCCGGCACGCTCGAAGCAATCGCCAACGCCGACCTCATCACTCTGGGCCCCGGTTCGCTCTATACCTCGCTCATCACCAACCTGCTGGTTCGCGGCATTCCCGAGGCCATCGCCGCCTCCCCCGCCACCCGCGTCTATGTAGGGAACCTGATGACGCAGGCCAACGAGTCGCTCGGCCTTACCGCCTCCCAGCACATTGAAAAGATCATGCAGCACTGCGGCTTTCACTCCGGCTCCCCGCACAAGCTGTTCGACTACGCGCTCATCAACACCGCGCCAATTTCGCCCTCGCTGCTCGCACAATACGCCCGCGAAGGCCAGACCCCTATCGACCCCGATCTCGATCACATCCGCGCCCTGGGCGTCGAACCTATCCCTGGCAACTTCGTCAACGAGGGCAGCGTCCTGCGCCACGATCCAGATCGCGTCACCGAAGCTCTCCTTCAACTCGCACTCGCCAAGTTGGGGTAGAGCGGAATCTGTAACCAAACCAGGCAACCGGAATTTCGCTCGCTGCGGTGCAATGGTAAGCATTCTTCGCTACGATCCCTAAATGCCCCCGCGAGTAGTCCGCTTGGTCGTATGCGTGTCCCTGCTCATCTCCGCCTTATTTCTTTTGGCCGCCCCGGTCGCGACCGACAGCGACCTCCAGAAGCAGATTCAAGCGATCGCCACCCACGCACACGGCAAAGTGTCCGTGGCGTGCTCGTTGCCTGGTTCGTCGCTCAATTGCGATCTCAACCCGCACGCTCACCCACCCATGCAGTCGGTCTTCAAGTTGCCTCTGGGAATCTATATCCTGCACAAGGTAGAGCAGGGGACCTTCACTCTGGATCAGCCAATACGCTTCCTGCCCAGCGACCGCTTCGTACCCCATGCCTTCAGCCCCCTGCAGGACAAGTATCCTGACGCCAACGTCGATGTGCCCTTGCGCGAACTCCTGCGCCTGTCCGTCTCCCTCAGCGATAACGCAGCCGCCGACCTGCTGCTGCGCATCGCTGGCGGCCCCAAGCCCGTCAACGACTACATTGCCTCGCTCGGCGTGACTGGCTTTCATCTCCTCGATAGCGAACACGCCCTGCATCGCGAGGTCCGAGCCCAATATCGCAATTGGTTCGAGCCGGCAGCCGCTGTCCAACTCCTTCGCCGCATGGCCGACCAGTCGCCCCTGACCCCGGCAAACACAACCCTCCTCCTCGACTGGATGCATCCAGCCGTCCGCACCGCGCGCCTCGAAGCCGACATGCCGGAAGGCGTGCGCGTGGACCACAAGTCGGGCACCTCCGACGTAGACAACGGACTCGCCCACGCAACCAACGACATCGCCCTCGTCACCCTGCCCAACGGCCGCTGCCTTGCCATCGCCGTCTTCGTCACCGATTCCACCGCTGACCAGACCACCCGCGAGAAAGTCATTGCCCGTATTGGCCGGGCCGCCTACGACGCCGCAATCCAGACCCACTAACGCCCAGCGCTACCCCTGAACGCCCGCCATCGCAATCTCCACCAGACCCGGTTCATCCACAGTCCGCTTCAACTGCCCGCACGCCGCAAAAATATCCCGCCCCCGCGGACGTCGCGTAAACGTCGGAATCCCGCCATCCACCAGCATCCGATGAAACACTGCGACATCCTCCGGCGTCGGCTGGTGGTAGTCAATCCCGGGCCCCGGATTCCACACAATCAAATTCACCTTCGCCTTCATGCCCTTCAGCAGAGCAAGCACCTCGCGCGCATGCTCCGGCTGGTCGTTCACCTCGCCCAGCAGCACGTACTCAAACGTCACATATTCCCGCTTGCCGAACGGAATCGTACGCAGCGCCTCCAGCAGCGCCGCAATGTCCCACTTCTTCGTGATAGGCATGATCTCGCGCCGAACTGAGTCATTCGAAGCGTTCAAGCTCAGCGCCAGCTTCGGCCGCACCGGCTCCTCCGCAAACCGCCGGATCGACGGCTCAATTCCGCTCGTCGACACGGTCATCCGCGACTCAGGAATCCCCATCCCCCGCAGCACATGCACGCTCTGCATAAACGCGTCGTAGTTCAGAAACGGCTCGCCCATCCCCATAAACACCAGGTTGATCCGCGACGGAGTCTCCACGCCTTTCCCACTCCCGATCCGCACCCGCTGGCGATTCAGAACCGCGGCCACTTGCCCCGCAATCTCCCCCGCCGTCAGGTTCCGCCTGATCCCCAGCTTCGCCGTCAAGCAGAACTGGCAGTTCACCGCACATCCCACCTGGCTCGAAACGCAAATCGTCGCCCGCTTATACCCATCTTTTTCTTTGTCATTCCCGAAGGGAACCTGCTTCTCGTACTGCTCCTCTTCGCCCGCCGCCTCGCTCCCATCTCCGCGCTCGCCGCCGTCCCCGTCGGGCATCCATACCGTCTCCACGGTCTCCCCATCCGCCAGCCGCACCAGGTAACGCTCCGTCCCATCCACCGATTTCGCCGCCTGCACAATCTCCGGCAAGCCAACCTCGTACCCTTCAACGGCTAGCCGCTCGCGCACCTCCACTGGAAGCGTCGTAATCTCCGCCAGCCTCTGTACCCGCTGCTTATAAAGCGCATCCCCCAACTGTAGTGCCCGATACTTCGCCAGCCCCAGCCCCTCGACCACCGCCCGCAGTTTGTCCGGCCCCATACCAAATAGAGCCTTATCCGCCGTCGCCCCCGCCTCACCCGTCATGTCCCGATCCATCGCCATCGCTATCTCCCAGTTTACCCGCCACCCGCCATCGCGCTTCCGAGATCCCATCCCTGTGACACAATAAGTCTCAAGGAGCCGCATGTCCGCAACCTTCGCCCCCAACGCCAGCGCATCCACAGCCCGCAACATTCGACGCACCCGCCTGCCCAACGGCCTGCTCGTCCTCACCGAATCCATCCCCCACGTCCGCTCGGTCTCCATGGGCGTCTGGATCGATTCCGGCTCCCGTGACGAATCTCTCGCCTTAAATGGCATCTCCCATTTCGTCGAGCACATGGTCTTCAAGGGCACCACTTCGCGTTCCGCCCACCAGTTCGCGCGCGAGGCCGATGCCATCGGTGGCAACCTCGACGCCTTCACCGGGAAGGAGTCCATCTGCTTCAATATCAAGTCCCTGGACGAACATATTGCACCAGCACTTGACCTTCTGTCGGACCTGGTCCTACATCCCACCTTCACCCCTGAAGACATCGCCCGCGAGCAGGGCGTCATCCTCGAAGAGATCAAGATGGACGAGGACAATCCCGACTACCTGGTGCACGAAACCTTTACCCAAAACTTCTGGAAGGGCCACTCGCTTGGCCGCCCCATCCTCGGCACCGCCAAGACCGTGGCCAGCTTCAACCAGCAGATCGTCTTCGATTATTACGCCAGTAGTTTCACCCCGCGCAACATGGTCTTCTCCGCCGCCGGCAATCTCGACCACGACGCTTTCGTCGCCCAGGTCGCCGAACACTTCAGCGGCTTGGCCGCCAGCGCCAGCAGCCCCATCGCCCACGTCCCCGCCCCGGCTACGTACCCGCACATCACTCTGAAGTGCAAGAAGTCGCTTGAGCAGGTCCAACTCTGTCTCGGGGTCCCCGCGCCGCCGGTCGATTCACCCACCCGCTACGCCGTCTACCTGCTCAACACCATGCTCGGCGGCGGCATGAGCAGTCGCCTCTTCCAGGCAATTCGCGAGGACAAAGGCCTGGCCTACTCCATCTACTCCGAATCCAACCCCTTCCGCGACACCGGATGCCTCGCCATCTACGCCGGCACCTCGGCCGCCAAGATTAGCGAAGTCTTGCAGCTTACTCTTGTCGAAATGCACCGTCTCAAGGACACCACAGTTCCGGAGGCAGAGTTGAAGCGAGCGAAAGATCAGCTCAAAAGCAACATCGTGCTCGGCCTCGAGTCCTCCTCCAGCCGCATGGCCAACCTCGCCCGGCAGGAGATGTACTTCGGCCGCTTCTTCACCGTTGACGACATCATTGCAGAGGTTCAAGCGGTCACGGCCGCCGACATCCAGACGCTGGCCCGCGATCTCTTTCGCCCCGAGGCCATCGCACTTACCGTCCTCGGAAACCTCGGCGACCTTGCGGTCGACCGCTCGGCCCTCGCATGTTAGCTTGTGCATGTTAGCCCGCCGGCCTGATCTGCATGGAGATGCGCATGACCGCCAAGCTGATAGCTCTAAAATCGTCCGAGTTAGCCCCGAGGAAGCTCACCCACCTCCAGGCGCGCGCCGAGCAGCGGCTCTACTGGAGCCGAAAGAGTCCGGCCGAACGGCTCGCCGCCTCGACAGCACTGACCAAACGCAGCTACAGCCTGCTCGGGATCGACCTCGCTGAACCGAAACCAGATGAACGAAAAACAGATCTCACTCCTCGCCGCGTTCGCCGCCGCCAAGGTTGAATACGCCGTTGTTGGCGGAGTTGCGGTCAACGCGCACGGCTATGTCCGCGCTACTAATGACCTCGACATCTTCATTCGGCCAACGGAAGACAATGCTCGCGCCGCGTTCAACGCCCTGCTCGCCTTGGGAGTACCGCTCGAGGGCCTCACACCCGCCGACCTCCTCAACGACGAAGAAAACCTCCGCTTCGGTCCCGAGGAAGACCACATCGACATCCTGCCCTCCATCGGTGAAATGCCCTTCGACCAGGTATGGCGGAACCGGGTCGAGACTACGGTTGCGGGACTACATGTCCCATTTATCTCCAAACCCGACCTCATCGAAAACAAGCTTCAGATTGGACGCCTGCGCGACCTCGCCGATGTCGAAGAACTCTCCCTTGTCCCGGAAGGTTGACCGGAGACTCAAGACGGCCTGCCAATTCGGATCGCGACTCCCAGACGGTGTCATCCGCGCCCGCAAAACGTCTATACTCTATAGCTGTCAACCTGCTGAGGTAATTGTTTGCCATGAAGACCACGCTCCTGCACCTCGAACTCCGAACCTCGAACCTCGAACCTGAAGCCGGCTTTACCCTGATCGAACTGCTCATCGTCATGTCCATCATGCTCATCCTGATGGCCCTCGCCGTACCCCAGATGCTCAAGGTCAAGAAGAACGCCGACCAGGTTTCCGCGGTGCAAACCATGCGCACCATCGGATCCGCTGAGTTGAGTTACGCCTCGGCTTATCAAGGCAACGGCTTCGGCTGCCCGCTCTCGGTACTCGGCGGCGATCCCAAAGCCGGCGCCCCCACCGCGCAGGCGGCGCAACTGCTTCCCGCGGACCTCGCCGCTTCAGGCCAGAAGTCCGGCTACACCTTCTCGGTAACGTGTGGGTCTAAGACCACGATAAACAACCAGGATGTCTACAACTCGGTGGAGATCACCGGCGTGCCCCAGACCATAGGCAAGACCGGCGACAACGGCTACTGCTCCGACGAGAACAACGTCATTAAGGTTGATCCCACGGGGGGCACCAACTGCACGCAGGCGATGCAATAGCCTCCAATACCGGTCGTCATCCTGAACGCAGTTAAGACTCCTGTATTTTCCCTTACCGTTGCCTTTGCCCGTTCTTGCTGTCATTCTGAACGCAGTGAAGAATTCCCGCATTTTGATCGCTTGTCCGCTGCTCTTCGCCCTGATCTGTCCCCTGGCGGCACGGCCGCAGGCCACTCCGCCGACCGGCCCCGCCCTGGTCCGCCTCATCGATGACCACTACAACCACCTCCGCACCCTTCGCGCACGCTACACCGAGCGCTACGCGGGCATGGGGATGGATCGCACTGAGGCGGGAACGCTAACGCTGAAGAAACCCGGCCTTATGCGCTGGAGCTACGACAAGCCTGCGGGCAAAGTCTTCGTGCTCGACGGGCATTACGCCTGGTTCTATACACCGGGTGACGCGCAGGTCTCGCGCACGCCGGCCAAGCAGCTCGACGACCTGCGCTCGCCTCTGCGATTTCTCCTCGGGCGCACGCAACTCGCGAAAGAACTCGACCAGATCGCCACCGCGCCTGACGGCCCCAACTTCAAGATCACGGGGATTCCGAAAGGGATGGCACAGCGCGTACACCTGCTGACTCTCATCGTTACGCCAGCAGGTGTGATTCAGGATATGAAGATCGAAGAGACGGATGGTTCGACGACCGATTTCTCGTTCAGCGGAATCGAAGAAAATGGGTCGATTCCGACCTCGGACTTCGTCTTCACCCCGCCGAAGGGGATCCCAGTCGTTGACGGCCAAGCGCCAATCTAACAATTTCGGGTGTCCATGAACCGAGCTCATCGGCGAGGTTGTCGTGGGGTTAGTCCCCCCCGCCTCGCCTCCTACGAAGGCCCGCAATGCCCTCATTTGCTTGACACGGCTGGTAAAATAGAACCAGGAACGAAGTTCAAGAAAACTGCGTGCGGATGGTCAGACGACTCTCGTTATTGAGCATAGTCTCGCAGCTAAGATCAATTTCTTGAATACTTTGCGTAAACATACCGCCCCCATGTTGCCTGTTTTCATGACGTTGTTTTGGTCCTCAGCCCGCACGGCAGAAAGGAAACATGAGTCCGGCCAAAACTCTCGCACAGACGGCAGAAATATTTTCCACCGCCGATTTCCACGCCGCCGTCCACGCCCTCGCACCCTGCATAGCTGTATTCGACTGCGACGGGACGCTGTGGTCCGGCGATGCAGGCTCGGGCTTTATGCGCTGGACCATCGAGCGCGGCATCCTCTCGCCCGAGGCAATCGCGCGGCTGGATGTGCGCTACAAGGGCTACCTTGCCGGGCGAGTCTCCGAACTCGAAATCTGCGGAGAGATGGTGCAAATTTACGCAGGTCTGCGCGAGCAGGACATGCGCGCGACAGCCGCCGAGTTCTTCGCCACTGAGATCGAGCGAAATATCTTTCCGGAGATGCGAGAGCTAATTCGCGACCTGCAGACGGCAGGAACCGAGATCTGGGCAGTGAGCTCCACTTGCGACTGGGTGATTGAAGAGGCTGTCCGCCGTTTCGCAATCCCCACAAACCGCGTATTAGCAGCGCAGGTCGCCATTGCGGACGGGGTCGTCACCGACACGCTGATCGACGTGCCCACCGACGAGGGTAAAGTAGCCGCGTTGGCGCGCGTTGGCCTCACGGCGCCCGATGCTGTGTTTGGCAACTCAGTTCACGACGCGCATATGCTGGCCATCGCGCGACGGGCCTTTCCGGTGAATCCTTCGCCCGCACTGCTCGAGCGAGCTGGGGGTGAGGGTTGGGCGGTCTACTACCCCGCATCGGTCGCTCCAGCCACACCTGAGAACTAACGCGATGCTGCTAGAAGGCCTCCACATCCCGCTAACTACGCCGTTCCATTCGGACGGCCGTCTCAATCCGCGCAAACTCGCCGCCAACGTTGCCCGCTACTCGAAGACCCCCGCCGCCGGCTTCATCGTCCTTGGTCCATCCGGCGAGCCGACCTTGCTCTCCGACGAAGAGACCCGCGACGCCCTTAGCACCGCAGCCGAATCCGCCGCCCCTGAAAAAGTCCTGATTGCCGGCATAGCCCGCGACAGCGTCCACGCCACACTCGACTTCGCCAACTTCGCGGCCACACTCGACTACGACGCCATCCTCATCGGCATCCCTTCAGTCCTGACCCATGTCAGCCTCGTCCGCGAGCAGTCCGGCCTACGTCTGCGCGAAGTGCTGACCTACTTTCAGACAGTCGCCGACCGCTCCCCGCTCCCCATCATCCTGTACAGCGACGACGGTCGCGTTCTCCCTGCAAGTAACATCATCGAACTCGCTTCACACCCCAACATCCTCGGCCTCATAACGGGGGATGTTTCAGTCGCAATCGCGGAAATCCTTACCCGCACCGCATCGGTCAAGCGCGAAGTCACAGTCACGGCCACCTTCGCCGCCGTTACCGCACGCATGGAAAAGTCCGCGGCGCGCAATACCGCCCAGTTGATCTCCGCATCTGCTCTCACCGGGAAATCCGCAACCGCAATCGCCGAACCACCTGTGCTTCCTGCCCTGCGGACACGCACCAAAACTGTAGGGTTCCAGATCCTCACCCACAGCGCCCAGTCGATCCTTGACGGCCTCAGCGTCGGCGCTGCCGGAGCCGCGCCTCCATTCGCCGCGTGCGCTCCGCAAGCCTGCTTCGAGGTCTGGGCCGCTTGGAAGGATGGCGATGAGCCTCTCGCCAAAGAGAAGCAGGAACGCCTCCGCGGCGCCGCCTACCTGACCGAATACGCCCTTGGCGCTGGCGGCCTCAAAGTCGGGGCCGACCTCAACGGCTACTTCGGCGGACCGCCCCGCCTGCCCCACTTGCCCCCGACCGGCGGCGAGCGTGCCGACCTCGAACTCCAAATGAAGGAGTTCCGTAACTAGCGTTCTTGACAGCTCGAAATGCTCGGTAACCACGTCTCGCTTCTGAGATGTGGTTTACGCAAGCGCAGCCACCCGAGCAGCGTGCAGTTCCTGGAGTGCGAAGACGCTGAGCGTGCCGTGTTGTAGCGCTGCAATTCCTTCGGCGGCGGCGCGCGCGGCGGCAAGGGTTGTGATGGTGGGAATACGCGCCAGAACTGCTGCGCGACGGATCGCCTTCTCGTCGAAAAACGTCTCCTGTCCGCGGGGCGTGTTGACGATGAGCTGAATGCGGTCGCCTTTGATAAGGTCAACCACGTTGGGACGGCCTTCTTTGACCTTGTAGACGCGCTCGGGCTGCAAGCCAGCGGCTTCCAACACCTCGGCGGTCCCGTGTGTGGCTACGAGATGGAAACCCATCTCGACATAGGTGCGGGCGAGCGAGACGACCGCGTCCTTGTCGTGATCGTTGACGCTCATGAAGATGGTTCCCTTCACAGGCAGCATCTGGCCCGCGGCGATCTGGGCCTTGGCAAACGCCTCGCCGAAGTTGTCGGCAACGCCCATGACCTCGCCGGTGGACTTCATCTCCGGACCGAGGACGGTGTCGACGCCGGGGAACTTGCCCCAGGGAAAGACGGGCGACTTGACGAAGAAATGCGCGCCGGTTTCGAGGTCGGCGCCGCTTTCTACCTGCTCGAGGAGGAGTTCTTTGAGCTTGCGCCCGACCATGAGGCGTGAAGCTATCTTCGCGAGCGGCACACCGGTGGCTTTGGAGACGTAGGGGACGGTGCGCGAGGCGCGTGGATTGACCTCGATGACGAAGACCTTGCCGCGCTGGATAGCGAACTGAATGTTGACGAGGCCAATGACGCCAAGCGACAACGCCAGCTTGCGCGTGTGGGTGCGGATGGTGTGCAGGACCTCGTCGCTGAGATCGACCGCAGGGAGCACGCATGACGAGTCGCCGGAGTGAATGCCGGCTTCTTCGATGTGCTGCATGATGCCGGCGATGACAACGTCTTCGCCATCGCAGAGGGCGTCGACGTCGCACTCCACCGCGTCTTCGAGGAAGTGGTCGATAAGGACGGGCCGCTCCTGCGAGTATTCAATGGCGGTGCTCATGTAGCGGATGATCTCTTCGTCGTCGTAAGCAATGACCATGGCGCGACCGCCGAGCACGTAGCTGGGGCGAACGAGGACGGGATAGCCCACGCGGTTGGCACCGGCGACGGCTTCTTCGACACTGGTGGCCATTGCGCCTTCGGGCTGCGGGATGTTGAGTTCGGTAATGAGCTTGCCAAAGCGTTTGCGGTCCTCGGCGAGGTCGATCGATTCGGGCGAGGTGCCGATGATGGGGACGCCTGCGCGCTTGAGGGGGAGCGAGAGATTGAGCGGGGTCTGGCCGCCAAACTGCACGATCATGCCGATGTCGGCGCCGGCAGAGGCTTCGTGCTCATAGACAGCGAGGACATCTTCGAGGGTGAGTGGTTCGAAGTAGAGACGGTCGCTGGTGTCGTAGTCGGTGGAGACGGTTTCGGGATTGCAGTTGACCATGATGGTCTCGTAACCGTCTTCGCGGAGTGCGAAAGCGGCGTGGCAGCAGCAGTAGTCGAACTCGATGCCCTGCCCAATGCGGTTTGGGCCGCTGCCGAGAATGATGATCTTCTTGCGCGTGGTGGGCGCGGCTTCGTCTTCTTCGTCGTAGCAGCTATAGAGGTAGGGCGTGTAGCTCTCGAACTCCCCTGCGCAGGTGTCTACCATCTTGAAGACGGGCTTGACGCCGAGCTTCTTGCGGAGTGAGCGCACCTCGGCGGTGCCGCTGGCGCCTTCGAGGCCCCATTCGGCGGCAAGGCGCTCGTCGGAGACGCCCATGCGCTTGGCGAGTCGGAGGTCGTCAGCGGTTGCGGCGTCTGGGCCAATTGCGGCGATTGCCTTGATCTCGTCGGTGATCTGCTTCATCTGGTTGAGGAACCATGGGTCCATCGAGGTGAGACGGGCGACTTCGCGAACGGTCATACCGCGTTCGAACGCGTAACGGATGTAGGCCAGCCGTTCGGGATGCGGGGTGACGAGGCGCTGGGTGAGGCGGCGTGGCTCGATGTCGGTCGCTGAGGCTTTCTTGCCGGTTTCGAGCGAGCGAACGGCCTTCATCAGCGCTTCCTTGAAAGTGCGGCCGATGGCCATCACCTCACCGACGGACTTCATCTGCGGTCCGAGGACCTCGTCGACACCGGGGAATTTTTCAAACTGCCACTTGGGAATCTTGACGACCACGTAGTCGATGGTGGGCTCGAAGCAGGCGGGCGTGGCCTTGGTGATGTCATTCTGAATCTCGTCAAGCGTGTAGCCGACGGCGAGGCGCGCGGCGATTTTAGCGATGGGGAAGCCAGTGGCCTTACTGGCAAGAGCGGAGGAGCGGCTGACGCGCGGGTTCATCTCGATGACGGTCATTCGACCGTTGCGGGGATCGACAGCGAACTGCACGTTGCTGCCGCCGGTTTCGACGCCGATCTCGCGGATGCAGGCGATGGCGGCGTCGCGCATGACCTGGTACTCACGGTCGGTGAGGGTCTGCGCGGGAGCGACGGTGATGGAGTCGCCGGTGTGCACGCCCATGGGGTCGAAGTTCTCGATAGAGCAGATGATGATGACGTTGTCCTTGAGGTCGCGGATGACCTCAAGCTCGTACTCTTTCCAGCCGAGCACGCTCTCTTCGATGAGACACTCGTGGACGGGGGAGAGGTCGAGGCCGCGGGAGAGGATGTCGGTCATCTCCTCGCGGTTGTAGGCGATGCCGCCGCCGGAGCCGCCGAGGGTAAAGCTGGGGCGGATGACGACCGGAAAGCCGATCTTGGCGGCGAAGGCTAGACCGTCGCTGACGTTGCGGACCAGTTGCGACTTGGGCATGTCGAGGCCGATCTTGCTCATCGCGTCCTTGAACAGCAGGCGGTCCTCCGCTTTCTTGATAGCTTCGAGTTTGGCGCCGATGAGTTCGACGCCATACTTTTCGAGAACGCCGGAGTCGGCGAGGTCGACAGCAAGGTTCAGGGCGGTCTGGCCACCGACGGTCGGCAGGATGGCGAAGACGCCGTGGCCATCGGGCATCATTTCGGTCTCGACTCGAATGATTTCTTCAAGATACACGGGGGTGAGCGGCTCGACGTAGGTGCGGTCGGCGAACTCGGGGTCGGTCATGATGGACGCGGGGTTGGAGTTGACGAGCACAACCTCGTAGCCTTCGGCCTTGAGCGCTTTGCACGCCTGAGTGCCGGAGTAGTCGAACTCCGCCGACTGGCCGATGACGATCGGCCCGGAGCCGATCACCAGAATCTTCGCTATGTCATTCCTGCGTGGCATTCATCTTCTCCGCTTCCTTCAGCATGGCCGCACAGGGCACACTCTGGATGGTCCGATATAGGGGCGCCTGATCAAATCGCCCAATGTATTTGTCCGCATTCTCCGGCTTGTCGATGCGGTCCTTCTCGCGGCTGTAGTACACGTGGTGCGGCGGGATCGTCCCGTCGCTGCGGGGGGAAAGATCCGCTTCGCCGAGCCAGTCGGCAAGTTCGAGGCCGACCCCGGGGTCAGCTCCGGGAGGCGGCACCGACTTCACCGTGACGCTGCCGCGGAGCGCCGTCAGCCGGCCTGAGGCATCGAAGGTATAGTCGAACGCCAGCTCCGAATCGGAGTAGAAGCGCCGCAACCGCACCTCTTCCAGCGCACCGCCTACGAATGACATCTCCGCGAAGACCGTTCCGCCCTGCACTGCTATGAGCGGCTTGAAGCGGTGCAGGCTCCAATCGCCGCTCGGACTTTGCGTGCAGTAGACCGCCTTCGGGCTGGGATCCTTGGCAAACAGGGGTGACGCGGACGCCAGGAACATCGTGCATGCGCCAGCCAGCCACCGCTTCATTTTTTCCAGTCCTCCATCATTTTGCGGAAGTCGCGGAAGAGGTAGTGCGAGTCATGCGGGCCAGGGCTCGCTTCGGGGTGATATTGAACGCTGAACATTGGGTCGGTCTTGTGGCGCAGGCCCGCTAGCGTCTGGTCGTTCAGGTTGGTGTGCGTGCGCTCCACATCGGCGGGCAGCGATTCGGGGTCGACATTGAAGTTGTGGTTCTGCGCCGTGATCTCCACCTTGCCTGTGCGGTGGTTCAGGATGGGGTGATTTCCACCGTGGTGGCCGAACTTTAGTTTGTAGGTCTTGCCGCCCAGCGCGAGGCCGAAGATCTGATGGCCGAGGCAGATACCGAAGATGGGCTTCTTGCCTTTGAGCTTTTGCACTGTTTCGATGGCGTAGTCGAGCGGCTCCGGGTCGCCGGGACCGTTGGAGAAAAACACGCCATCAGGACCGAGCGCGAGCGTCTCTTCCGCGGTGGTGGTAGCCGGGACGACGGTGACGCGGCATCCCTCGCGCGTGAGA
>Ga0302278_10002543_pt1 | contig 21027 bp, 18 predicted proteins | sample III_Bog_N3_2_FD_194543 | JGI IMG/M metagenome (GOLD analysis project Ga0302278, IMG submission 194543) | Peat permafrost microbial communities from Stordalen Mire near Abisko, Sweden - III_Bog_N3_2 | ecosystem: Environmental > Terrestrial > Soil > Wetlands > Peat | place: Sweden: Abisko...
GTCTAGTGTGACACCGCGGAGAAGAAAAGCGTGGAAATTCGATTCAAATGTGTGCTCCAGGAGGTCCCAATCAGTTTCCAACAACTAAAACCTGGAAGCTTCCATTCACCGGCGCGGTACGGAGCGTGCCAATGCCCCCGGATTCGGCCAGGTTCACGCCGAGTAGATCCGTTACCAGGTAGACTTCGCCTGACGCAGGATTCACGGCGAGCGTGCGCGCCCGCTGCCGGGTGGGCAGATTCTGAATCACAGCATAGGTATCCGTTACGTCCTGGCGAATCACGGTGAGGCTACCGTTGGCTCCGCCGTTGGCGGTGTAGATGAGGCTACGGTCTGCATCGTAGCCGACAGCGTCGGTTCCCGGGCCGGTGGGCAGGGTGGTTACTACTTCGCCGGTGAGGGCATTCATGACGGCCAGTCTCATGTTGTTGCAGGCGGCGAACAGGCGCTGATGGTGGCTGTCGACGGCCAGACTTCCGGGCTCAGTGCAACCGCCGCTGAGAGAGAAGATGCGCATTTGTGCAGGGGTTGCCCGGCTCCAGTCCAGGGAAGGCGTTTCCGATGTTGCGCCGTGCACCAGGGACCCGATTGCGACGGCATCCAGCCGGGCGATGGAGTCGCGATTGAGGAGGTTGACGAAGACTTCTCCGCTTCCGCCGGCCTGGGCGAATCCGAGGCGGCCGGGCATGAGGATGGTGGCCAGGGCCTTGCGCCCCTCGATATCGATAACGGTCATGGAGGACCGAATCTCGGTGTCGCGGGCCGGGGGGCGGGGCGGCAGGGGCGCAGTTCGGCGCGTGTTGGAGCGGATGGGCGGCGTCGGGGTTGCTGGACTCGCCGTCGCAGGCTCCCCGCACATGACGAAGAGCAACCCGCTTTGCGGTTCGAGGGCGAGCGAGCGCGGGTTGGGGCCGGTGAGAATGGTTGCCACCACCTGGAAGGTGCTTCGATCGAAGACCTTGACCGCATCGGCCAATCCGTCGCTGACATACCCGAATTCGCCGTTGTCATCGAGGGCGACGGAATGGGCCTCGCGGAGCCCGGTGACCTGGCCTGCCAGTGTGCCGGTGGTTATATCCACTACCTGGACAACCGTGCCGTGGGCGATGAAGAGCTGGTTCGCTTTGGCGTCCATGGTGAGGTAGTCCCAGTTGCCGAGCCCGCCGATGGTCCAGGTCTTCTTGATGGAGACGGGATTATTGGGGAGTTGCGCGGGCGGAGGAATCTGCGCGGCCAGCGAGGCGCAAGTCAACAGGCAGACGGCCAGGAGCTTTTTCATTCCGGGGACTCCATAGAACTAGATGCAGGAATTGCGGTTATCGCTCGGATTGCTGCGTGGAAGCCCGGTTTGCGGTCTGAAGTTTGGACGTAAATAGGCCCAATTGTGCGTGAATTGATGCGTTAAACGGGCCAAAACGGGCTGAAATCGGAGTGTTTTGTTCACTTCTTTGCTAACATGTGGCGGTTTGTAGAAGAAAGATCGATTTTGTTATCAGTGAGTTAGGGGATGAGGCTTGTTGGCTGGGGCTGGTTTTTGGAGGGGGAGGGGTGGGGTAATTAATTTTCTGGTACTAGAAAGCGGCTTTGAGCGGTGGATGTGCATGCACTGATTGTGCACTTGTTGCGGATAATTCTCGGCACTTGGCTCGTGCTACACTCTCGGCGTGAAATCAAGATGGATGAGAGTTGGATTTGTCGCGGTGAGTGCAGTCCTGCTTCTCGCCGACACCTCATGTGGGTTGAAGGAGTTAAGCAATTTCGACGTCCGCGAAATCAATATCGATTCCGGTCTGCATCTCATTCCGGTTGGTTCCCGCTGGATGCCTCAACAAGGCGACCCTGGTTCCTATTACTTCTTTTTCCATACCGCGACAGGATTCACAACGGTAGACCATCTTGAAAGTAGGCCGGGGACAGGTTCGCCTGTGCGTCTTCTCTACCTGGAGACCACCAAGAATCAGATTCTGGACCGGACGGTGAAGACCGACTTGATTCTGAGCGGCGCGTACGGAAATCTTTACATTCAAAAGGAATGCTTCTATGCCAGCCCGATCCAACGGGGATATAGCGCGGTATCGGTGCAGTCCTATTTCGGGTCATCCATTGATGCCAGGCCCGCGGAAGTCCCAAGTCCACAAGACTTACCTCCGCTTACCTCGGTGAGCCTGGTGAGGGTATTGCGGGTTGCGCCGGAGTTTGTCGTGGTGTCGGCGAATTACGAAGTCAGCGGTGCTCTGGTCAGCGTGAACGTATCGCAGGCCAAAGGGGGCGAGTGGGTCTCCGGCGCGACCCACATGGTGCAGGTTGAGGGACGGTCTGACTATCTGCAGCAATATGGCATTCCGGTGAGCATGGATGTACCGGGATACGCACGCAATCAGCGGTTTCCGCTTCCAGCGGTTGATTCGCCGCAGGAGCTAGCCGCCGTGGTTCAGAGCTATGGCTTCGACAAGCTAATCCGGGTGGATGTGCTTAAGGACGGAGCAGCCGCATCGACGCGATTTCTGCAGCCTGAAATGACCAAAGAGGAAGAGCAGCTCAACCCATTGTGTGAGGCGCGGTTCCGCCAACAGCTGGCGTCGGGCCTTCCCACGGTCGAGGGGGCGGACTGATGATTTTGCGGTTCATCTTTTAAGACTGCGATGAGTGGGACAAGACGTTATTCGTTGACAGCGGAGACTTCGTGGAGCCAGCCTGGGGCCTTTAAGAGCTCTCTGGGGCGGGAGCCTTCGGGTGCGCCTACCAGGCCGTCGCGCTCCATCAGGTCGATTAGGTGCGCCGCGCGGCCGTAGCCTATGCGGAGACGGCGCTGCAGCAACGACGTGCTGGCTTTGCCGAATTCGAAAACCAATCTGACTGCGTCGTCGAACATGGGATCGTTTTCGTCGGGGTCGGGATTGGAGCCGTCGGGGGCTACGCGCTCGTCTTTGGGTGACTCGAGGAAGCCTTCAACGTATTCGGCCTGGCCTTGCGCCTTCCAGAAGGCGACGATGGCGGCGGTTTCTTTCTCACTGACATAGGGCGCGTGGAGGCGCATGAGGCGGCTGGTGCCCGGCGGGAGGAAGAGCATGTCGCCGCGGCCGAGGAGAGCCTCTGCGCCGTTGGTGTCGAGGATGGTCCTTGAATCAACTTTTGTCGCGAGGCGAAAGCTGATGCGCGTGGGCACATTGGCCTTGATGAGGCCGGTGATGACGTCGACCGAGGGGCGCTGCGTGGCGAGGATGAGATGGATGCCGACGGCGCGAGCCATTTGCGCCAGGCGCGTGATGGACTCTTCGACATTGGCGCGATCGAGCATCATGAGGTCGGCGAGCTCGTCGATGATGATGACGATGAAGGGGAGGGGCTCGTTGTCCTTCTCGTCGTCGAAGAGCGAGGGCATGGCGCCGTCGAAGAGCTTGTTGTACTGCTCGATGTTGCGGACGCTGCGGCTGGCGAGGAGCTTGAGGCGGCGCTCCATTTCGCGGACGGCGTTGCGGAGGGCGTTCGCTGCGAGTTTGGGCTCGGTGATGATGGGCGTGAAGAGATGCGGGACGCCTTCGTACATGCCGAGTTCGACACGCTTGGGATCGACGAGAATGAGACGGACCTGGGCGGGCGTGGTGCGGAAGAGCAGGGACATGATCATGGCGTTGATGGCCACGGATTTGCCTGATCCTGTGCTGCCGGCGATGAGGACGTGAGGCATGGATGCGAGGTCGGCGGTGACGATGCGGCCGTTGATGTCTTTGCCCATGGCAATGGTGAGGCGCGACTTGGATTTGGCGAAGGTTTCGGACTCGATGACTTCGCGGAGGTGGATGGTTTCGCGCTCGTGGTTGGGGACCTGGATGCCGACCGTCGATTTACCTGCCATGCGCTCGATGAGGATGGACTCGGCGCGCATGGCGAGGCAGAGGTCATCTGCGAGGCCGGTGACGCGGGAGTATTTGACGCCGGCTTCGGGCTTGAACTCGTAGGTGGTGACCATGGGGCCGGGGTTGATTTGGACGACCTGGCCGCGGACGTCGAACTCGGCGCATTTCTCGACGAGGACCTTGGCTTCTTCGCGGAGATCGTCTTCGCGGACGGTCTGCGGGCCTTCGCCCTCGTTGAGGAGAGTGCTGGGCGGGAGCTTGAAGCCGCTGACGTTTTTAGGTGCGACGGTGGCGGTGCGGTTTTCGGCAGGGGCGCGGTGATGGATGGCGATTTCGCCTGTCGCTTGCGGGGCGGGCGCGGGGGCGTAAGTGGGCTCCAGCGGGGTGGCGATGGGGCGGTTGGGTGTGGGGCGCGTGGCCACGGGTTCGGTCGGAGTCGCGGGCGGGGTGTCCCAGTTATCAAAGTCGAGGCTCTTGGAGATGCCGAGGGTTGGCGCCTGGGCTGCGGGCCGATACGGCATGGGAGTTGGGGTTGCGGAGACGGGGACTGTTTCCGCAGGGGAGCGCTCCCAGATGCTGGTGGGGCGGGATGGGGCCGGAGATTCCTGATGTGCGGCTCGCTGGAAGGCGGGGATTTCGTCGAGCGGGTCGGGCGGCGGTTGCTGACGGCGGCGGAAGAGCGCGCCGAAGAAGCTCGGCTTTAAAGCGGCCTCAGCTTCGACGGGCTCGGGGTCTTCGAGGGGCAGCATTTCATGCTCGGCTTGCTGCCCGGCTTTGCGCTCGGCGCGTTCTTCACGCCAGTTGCGCCAGCGGTCATAGAGGCTCTGGCCGCTGATCCAGCGGTCTTGAACGCCCTCAGCAATAACAGAGAAGCTGACGGTGGATGCGAAATAGATGCCAGCGGCGGCAAACGCGCCGGCTACGAGCCAGGCGCCCTGGATGTTGATGTAGGTGACGAGCAGGCCGGCCATGAGGCGGCCGACGACGCCCTCGACGGGCAGGAGATGAAGCCAGCGCCAGTGCCAGGGAATCAACCCCAGGGTTGCTGGGAGAAAAACCAGTGCGAGCAGGGTGCCGATCCAGCGGAGCAGGGGCGAACCGCCGGGGCGGGAATGCATCCATGACCAGCCGAGGCCGCCGATCCAAAGGGGCAGGAAAAAAGCGGTGATGCCGAGGGACTGGAGGAGCAGATCGCTGAGGTAGGCGCCGAAGAGGCCGATCCAGTTGCGTGCGGGGTGGGAGCCAGCGATGCCGGTGGAGGTGTTGAACGAGGGGTCAGAGGCGTGATACGTGGCCAGCGAAAGGAGAAGGAGGAGCGAGACCAGCAGAAGCATGAGCCCCAGAAAGATGTTCAGGGGACGGCTTCGCGTGGGAACGAGAACGATGCGAATGGGCTTCATGAGGGGACGCTCCGCTACTTAAGCCGCTCAGGGGTCTGCCGCGAGCGTGCCTGAAGAGCGGACGAAGAGTCCCAGAGCAGCTTTTATTATCCCTGCCGGGGAGGGGGATTTCGGGGGAAAAGGGGTGGGGGGAATCACGGTGTGGACCCCCTGATAGTTACCAGTTTTCAGTTGTCAGTGGTCAGTTTTCGAACACTAGCGGTGAATGGGGCGAGGACTTTGCTTAGGCCGGCATCTGCGGTCCGTGGCTTTGGGGCGATGAAAATTGGTCGCTTGTTGTTGCAACAGGGAGATATATTGGTCGCTAACCAAAAGGGCAAGCGGAAATTCTGGAGCGAACCGAAAAATGAACGTCCCACTTACGCCGCTTCGGTGCTTGCGGTATGCGGAAGAACAGTTTCCCCGGAATACGGCCGTGGTGTGCGACGACAAGCGATTCACCTACGCGGAATTTGCCGAGCGAGCGGGGCGCCTGGCTGGAAGCCTGCGGGGAGTGGGAATCGAGGCGGGGGACCGGGTGGCGTTCCTCAGTTCGAATTGCCATCGACTGCTGGAAGCGTACTACGGGGTGCTTGAGGCTGGGGCGGTTCTGCTGCCTTTGAATATCCGCCTTGCAGCGCAGGAGCTTGCTTATATTCTCAACGATTCCGAAGCGAAGATTCTCTTCTTCGAAAGCCAATTCCTTCCTTTGGTTGAGGCCTTTCGAAACGCGGTTCCGCAGGTGAGATATTTCGTGCTGCTGAATGGCCAACCGGAAACGCCGTGGATGGTGGAGGGAAACTACGAAGAACTGCTGGCGGGCGCTGAGGTTTATCGGCGCGACGTGATGGAGGTGGACGAGAATTCCATTGCTGAGCTTTTCTATACCAGTGGGACATCGGCCCATCCCAAGGGCGTGATGTTAAGTCATCGAAACGTCTATCTGCACGCACTGAATACCATGATTGCGCTGCAAATGTCCGGTGACACGGTGGAGATGCATACCATCCCGCTGTTTCACGCCAACGGGTGGGGCAAGGCGCATAACGTAACGCTTGCCGGCGGAACTCACGTGATGATCCATCAGTTCAATCCGGCGGATGTGTTCAGGTTGATCGAGCGGGAGCGCGTGCAGTCCTGTTGCCTGGTGCCTACCATGGCTATCGCTTTGATGAATTCTGCCGAGCGGACGAAGTATGACTTGAGCAGCTTGTGGCGTGTAATTTTTGGCGGAGCGGCTTCGTCGCCGACTCTCGTTCGCGAATTTGAAGAGGCGTTTGGATGCACGTGCATTTCCGGTTACGGGTTGACGGAGACTTCGCCCGTGCTGACCTTCTCTCCCATCAAGGCGGGGATCAAGTCGAGCGATGCGGAGCGGCAGGCGCGTCAGTCGATGGCGGGGTTTGCGATTCCGGGGACGGAGGTTCGCGTAGTCGATGCGGACGGACGCGATGTGCCGGCGAACGGCAGTTCGGTGGGTCATGTGGTTGCCCGGGGCGACGGCATCATGGAGGGTTATTGGCGACAGCCCGAGGAAACGGCGCATGTGTTTCGGGGCGGCTGGTTCCATACCGGAGACCTGGCCACGATTGACGAGGAGCGCTACGTGCTGATCGTCGATCGCGAGAAGGACATCATTGTCAGCGGGGGAGAAAATATTTCATCGCTGGAGTTGGAGCGAACCATCAGCACGCATCCGGGCGTCTATGAGGCAGCCGTTATCGCTGTGCCGCACGAGAAGTGGGGTGAGGTTCCCAAGGCGTGCGTGGTATTGAAACCTGGTTCGATGGTGACGGAAACCGAGCTGCTTGAATTGTGCCGCTCTTGCCTGGCGCGGTATAAGTGCCCCCATTCCGTTCAGTTTCTGGAGAGCTTGCCAAAGACCGGCACGGGAAAAATATTGAAACGGGAATTGCGCAAGGGCGGCTAGATTACAGATTGCCGACGCTGAGCATTGTTGTTCCTAGTCGTCCACCGGCTTCGCCGATCCGCGATGAATGAAACCGTAGCGCCGATCTCCAGATCGGCTGTCGTGCGGGCGTCCTCACCCGCGCTCTTCGGGACCGACAACCACGATTGTTTCTTGTTAGGGGTTGTACTTCTTCAGCCAGTCGGTGATTTCGTCGAAAACGTTCAGGCGCTGCTCCCATTGATTGGGGAAATGCGGCGAGCCGGGGTAGGTGACCATGCGAACGGTTTTGCCCCGGGCGGCCAGGATCTGGAAGAACTCGATGCCCTGGAAGGTGGGGACGCGGCGATCGGACTCGCCGTGGAGGATGAGCAGCGGCGTGGTGACCTTGTTGGCGAAAGCTACAGCGGAAAATTGGCGGAAGGGGGCCGGGTCGTCGTCGGTCCAGCGGCCATCGTAGTCGGTCTGCTGGATGTCGCTTGTCCAGAGGAATGGGGACCAATCAGTGATGCCCGCGCCTTCAATGGCGGCCTTGTAGCGGCTGGTCTGGGTGACGGTCCAGGAGGTCATGAAGCCGCCGGCGCTCCATCCGAAGATGGCGAGGCGGTTGGGATCGGCCCATCCCTGGGCGATGGCGAAGTCGGTGGCGCTGTCGACGTCTTCATAGGCGCGGTCGCCGAAATGCTGGTAGATTGCGGCGAGAAAGTCTGCTCCGTAGCCGGTAGAACCGCGGTATTCAGGCTGCAGGACGACGTAACCGAGACCGGCGATGGCTCGCGCAAACGGGTCGAAGGTGAGCTCGTCGTTGGCTTCGGGGCCGCCATGCGGAAGCACGAGGAACTGGTACTTTTTGCCTTCGACGTAGCCGGCGGGGAAGGTGGCAATGCCTTCGAGAGCGATGCCGGCTTTGCTTTTCCACTGGACTGCGCGCACGGCGCCGAGGTCAATCGCGGCCAACTGCGCATCGCCTTCGTGGGTGAGCTTGCGGAGGTGATCGCCTTCAGGCACGGCGACGTTGCCGGCGTGCGTGGGATCGGAAACGTTGAGGGCGATTTGCAGGGCGGCGCCGTCGTATTGGGGATGGATGGGCAGACCGCGGAGGGTGCCATCCAGCCAGCGATAGACCGGCTTGAGCGCGCCCGCGGTAAACTCGTCCACTTCATTGTGGACGCCGTGTTCGACGACTACCCAGACGTGGGTGTGCGTATCTCCGGCCAGTTCCATGGCGGTTCCGTCGAGGGTGGGGGTGCGGTCTTCAGCCTGGCCGCCGGTGGCGGGAACGGTCCATACATGCTCGGTGGTGAGCACGGCAGATTTGGTGGAGAGAAAGGCGAGGGTTTTGCCGGAATCGGTCCAGGCGATGCCGGAGACGGCGTTGGGAATGTCCGTGACGTGGCGGGCGCTGGATGCGGTGCAGACGTCAATGGCCGTGCTGACGTCGTGGTGGCCGATGCGGGGAAGGCCGGACAGGACGGCGAGCGAATTACCGTCGGCGCTCCAGGCGGCTGCGCCGAATCCGCCGCTGTCGAGACCACCGGAAATACTGCTGAGTGTGGGGCACCACCATGCGCCACCAGTGCCGTCCGCATTGACTACGTAGAGGCTGGATTCGTCCGGCTCGGCAACGTGGCGCATGTCGGCCAGCGCGTCTGGCGGGCGGGGGTCGGCAATGATGGCGAAGCGTGTGCCCTGCGGCGACGGCGCTGCGGACTGGATGCCGCGAGGCAGCAGTACCAGGGTGGAAGGGACAGGCGCGGCTTTGCCGTCTTTGATGGGGAAGATGGCGAACTGGTTGAGGTTTTTTACGGGCCAGCCGCCGTAGAGGGCATGTCCGTCGCGGGTGAAGCCAAGGGGCGTGAAGTCGTCTTTCAGGTCGAGCTTGGTGGCGTGTGAGCCGTCGGGGGCGATGGTCCACCACTCGTGGTGGGTGGGGCCTTTTTCCGCGCCGAAGGTGACGGTGTAGAGGATGGTTCCGTCAGGCGAGACGGCGGCGGCGTTGGTGCTGCGGAGGGTGGCCCAGTCTTTGGCGGTGAAGGCATGCTTTGCTGTTGCAGGCGGGGTTGCGGGAGCGGGCTGGGGAAAGGCCGGAGTTGCGATGGAGAGGATGGCGGCCAGGCAGCCGAGGGTTGCTGAATTCCGAAGCATGCTGTCTCCCGTTTGGGTCTTGTAAGTGCTAAGGGCAAGGTTCATTCTACTTTGTCGTGGGGAGCTACTGTTTCAGATCAAAAGAACGGGCTTAGAGGAGAAGAGCTTTGGACTGCAAGAGCTCGATGCATCGCTTCAAGGCCTGGTCGGAAGTCAGAATGGTCCATTGCTTCCTGGCAGCAGCAGCACAGATCAAGATATCTGTTGCCCCGCACTCGATGCCATGGCTCCGGCAGAGGTTGAAGAACCGGGCGGCTTCCTCGTAATGGTGCGTTGTAAGGGGCTCGTCCGGGAAGGTTGCGAGCGCAGCGCTCAGTTTGTCGAATTGCGCCAGGTTCTTAATACCAGAAAGGACTTCCTGGCGGATTGGCCCGATGATCGCTACCTGGCCGTCCCTGATCGCTTCAGTGATCGCTGTGAGCATGAGTTGCTCTTCTTTGCGTAGAACAGCACCACTCTTGCGCCTCAGCAGGAGCGACCAGGCGCAAGAATCCGCAAGGATCTTCACGGCTCGAGTTCGATCCGATCAAGTTGGCGTATTTTCCTGTAATCGTACGAGGGATCGTAGTCGATCGTGCCGGCCAGTTCCAGAATCTCGAGTTGCTTCCGGCGACGGATGTATTCGTCGAGGGCAGCGGTCACGGCTTCCCTTTTGGTTTTGTGATTGCCGACGCGGCGGGCTTCGTCGATGAGGGTGTCGTCAAGGGCGAGGTTGGTTGGCATGGGGACGCCTCCGATATGTGTAGAGTATCACACACTTGGATGTGTGGCGATTTTTGAGCCGTTTACGTGTCAGTCGGAGTTTCATCCCATCGATTGCCGGGCGCATATCCACAGAGCCAGTTGAAGGCTTTGTGACGTTCTTGAGATGTTGAAGTTACGTGTGCGAATTCCTCGACGGTCATTTCGCGAAATGGCTTTCCGAAGGTGGGAAAGTCGTTCCCGATTGTGGTTTCGAAGGCATGGGACTCCGCCGCCTTGGTCGCGGAAAGCTCGATCACTTCATCCATAGACATACCGTTCTCCAGTTCGGATGGGATCTTTCTGGATTCGAGAAGCGTCCGCGTACGGCAGCGCCAGTGCCACAATTCAGCCAGATCTCGCTTGATGTCGATTTCGTTCGCAGGTCGAAGGCTCGCTGTCTTCAAATGCTCTTGAATGCTTTTGTTGGACATGGCTTTAATGGGCTCGTGACTCGTCTCTTCGTCGTAGGCGGGTGTTTCCGGGAAGTGGCCCAAGGCCCATAGCAGGCATCCGATCGACTCGGCCAGCCAGCTTGCGTTAACGATCTGCTCGGTAGTAACTTTCACGACGCCAGTATTCATGAACGCTTGCTCTTCGTTGCTCATTTCCGCCCAAAGGCCTGTCCTTTGGAGCCAACCGACTCGGGGTGCGTTCTGAAGCTCGGCGTTCGCAAAGAACTCCCTCCGCTCATCCTCGGTCCATCTCGTCATCCATTCGGCGAGGGCGTCTGGCGGTGGCGTTGCGGCACCCTTTACAAAAATCTCCCTGAGGATAAGGGCTCTTTTGGTAACTGTTTGCGCATTGGGTCGGTGCGGACGCTTTGAGAAGAAAGAGAGCATGACGGATCAGTGTACAGATATTCATATGCGGAGACTTACGGGGTTGCGGAGTGAGAGACGCTGGCGTGCAAGGGCTATTCTCCTACGCTCCCTCATGCTGGGAAAGAAGGTGAGAGCGAGGGGTGAGCGGATGGGCCCCTGCGGGCCGGCCGACGCTCGTGGGAGGCTCACAAGAGCGTACTGCTTCCCGCCCTCGCGACAGAAAAAAGTCGCAAGAACGGGGCACGGGGCTTCATTCCCCGATCCCACTCATCACGATGAAGCCGTGATGAATGGGGCACAGTATCTCGGTGAACTTTGATTAGCCGGCGATGAATTTGGCACCCCAGATCAGCAATGCTGCGCCGAGGAGGATGCGGTAGAGGGCGAAGAGGGCGAATCCGTGTTTGCGGACCCACTGGAGGAACCATTCGACGACGCCGAGGGCCACGATGAAGGAGACGACGAGGCCGATGAGGAGGACGATCCAGCGTTCGCCGTTCATGACGACGTGGGCGGCGGTTCCTGCGGCGACGGAGGCTTTGCTGGGATGAATCTCCTTGAGCAGGTCCCAGCAGGTGGCGGCGAACATGGTGGGAATTGAGAGCAGAAAGCTGAAGGCCAGGGCGGTGGGGCGGTCGAGCGAGGCGACCTGGCCGGCGGCGATGGTGGACATGGAGCGGGAGGTTCCGGGGAAGACGGCGGAGAGCGTTTGGCAGAGGCCGATCCAGATGGCCTGGAGGAGGGTCATTTGCTCAATGTCGGTTGTGTCGGGATCGCGGCGGTCGGCCCAGGCGTCAATCACCCACATGACGATGCCGCCAACGAGCAAAGCGATGGCCATGGCCGTGATGCTGCCGAGGTTCTTCTCGCTCCATTTATGCAGCAGCAGGGCGGGCGCGGAAGTGAACGCGAAGGCGATGAGGGTGAGCGAGATGGGGTGATTGAGGAGGCTTCGGTCGCCTTTTTCGCCGCCGGGAAAGGTGCGGATGAACTCGACAATGCGCCCGAGGAAAAGCAGGGTCAGGGCGAGGATTGCGCCGAGCTGGATGACAATGGTGTACATCTGCCAGTAGGCAGCTTCCGCAAGGCAATCCGCGCCATTCGCGGGGCAAGAGGCTTCGCCCAGGGGAATGTGCATGAGGGCTTCCGCAATGCGGAGATGCGCGGTGGAACTGACGGGAAGAAACTCGGTCAGGCCCTCCACAATACCAAGAAGAACGGACTGCAAATAAGGATTCAAAGAGCCTCCGAAAACCGTGACGCACAGGCCAAAAAGCGAAATGGGACAAGGCAAAGCCGACTATTCGCGGTCGATGCCATAGACGGGAACACCCTGATCCAATTTGAACACAATCGCGGCGGCCCGTGCGGTGAAGTCGGACTGCGGAAACTTGTCGGTGAGGTGCTTCAAGAGGTCTTTGGCGTGATTGTGGGCTTCGTCGGCTTTCTTGTCGCTGCCGTCGGCGGCAAACATGTCATTTAGGACGGCGAGGCGATAGACGGCCAGGTACAAGGCCTGCGCGGTGCGGGGGCCGTCAGGAAACTCGGTTGCATATTTCTCGTAGAGGGCGGCCTCGCGGATGGGGCACTTGGGCTGCCCCTGCCAGTCGCCGCAGATCTTGTTGTCCAGGAGCTCGAAGGCGGCGAGGTCGGCTTCGCGGGTGTGGGGATAGAACTTGAGGATCTTCTTGAGCTCGTCTTCGTCCAACTGCTGGCGCATGTCCGGGTCGCGCTCTTTGGCGGAGGGACGGGTTGAGACGTCGGCCTTCTCAATTTGCCATTGGATGTCGGCGGCGCGCCACGCGGCGGTGGAAACCAGCGGGGACTTGGGGAACATTTCCGTCAGGCGGCGATAGAGCAGGCGGGCGCTTTGCGCGGCGTTGGCTGGGCCGCGGGGATCAGAGGCCAGCGCCTCCTGGTTTGCAGCTTCGCCGAGCAGAACCTGGTCGCCGCTGGGGGTGGTTTCAATGACGATGCCCTTGGATTCCATCCAGCCCGAGACGGGGGGCGGGATGTCATGGGCGTCGAACATGGGCGCGTCTTTGGTTTGCATCTCTTCCATGTCGGTGTTGGCGTAGACGCGGAGCCAAGGGCCGTTCTTCTCGGCAACAACCATTTCGCGGCCGATCTGGATGCGGTCGACTTTCTGGGAACTGGTGTCGGGGGCGACGTAGAGGACGGTGATGCGGAGGGGGGTGGCGCGCGGGCCGGCCATGGGCTTCTCTTGCTGCTGGGGCTTTTTTTGCGCGAGGGCGGGGAGCATGGCGCAGAGGAGGGCCAGGGCGAGCGACGCGGCGAGGCGGGTTCTTATCACGGGGAGAATCATAATTGAATAGACCACCTGCGGTGGGGCAGACGCTCGCGGGAGGCTCCCACAGGTTGGTTGCGGCGAGGACAGGGAGGATTGAGCTTCTTGCTTTCCACGGTCCCCAAGTGCAAGGGACCGTGGGCACCCGGCGATTAATTGTGAAATGACGTCGCAGCGCCCTGAAACGCTGTGCAGAAGAGCAACCGCAGATCCTTCGACTCCCTGCGCTCCCTCAGGATGACAGACCTCCTTAAATTGATCCAGATGGCGGTCTCAACCTTCGGTGAGGATTTGGGCTAGTTGGGCGGGGTCGACGTTGCCGCCGCTGACTACGGCAACTGCGGTTTTGTAGGCGGGCAGCTTGTCAGCGTGGAAGAGGAGGGCCGCTGTGGCTACGGCTCCGCTGGGCTCGGGGACGAGATGGGTGGCGGCGACGATGGCGCGCATGGCGGCGCGGATTTCAGATTCGGTGACGGTGATGATGCCGTCGACGTAGGCCTGGATGTGGGCGAAGTTGCGGACACCGACGGACTGGGTGCGGAGGCCGTCGGCGATTGTGCGGGAGGTGAGCTCGGTGCCCCAGGTGACAATGGAACCGGTGCGGAAGCTTTCAGCAGTATCGCCGGCCAGCTCGGGCTCGACGCCGTAGACCTTGGTTTGAGGGCTTAGCTGCTTGACGGCTGTGGCGATGCCGCTGAGCAGTCCGCCGCCGGATACGGGGGCTAAGACGAGGTCGACGGCAGGGAGAGACTCGATGATTTCAAGGCCGCAGGTGGCCTGGCCGGCGATGATCTGGTCGTCGTCGTAGGGTGGGATGACGACGTAGCCATGTTGGCGGACGAGCTCGTCTGATTTGGCGAGGCGGTCACTGGATGCAGGGCCGACAGTGACAATTTCAGCGCCCATGGCTAGGGTGGCGGCGCGCTTGATTTCGGGGGCGTTGGAGGGCATGACGATGACTGCTCTAGCACCCACTTCGCGGGCTGCGTAGGCGACGCCCTGGGCGTGGTTGCCGCTGGAGTAGGTGATGACGCCGCGGGCGATTTCGCCTGGCGTGAGCTGGAGAATCTTGTTGGCCGCGCCGCGGATTTTGAAGGCGCCGATGGGCTGGAGGGATTCGGCTTTGAGATAGATTTCCCTGGGCTGGCCGTGGCCCGAAAGGCCGGGGAATTCGGCGCGGACGAGCGGGGTTTTGACTGCGATGTGGGCGATGCGAGCGGCGGCTGCGCGGATTTCTTCGATGGAAACCAAGGGTTTTTCCATGGTTCAATTATCAACTATGCCACCTGCGGTGGGGCAGACGCTCGGCACCTGAGGTGCGGCAGACGCTCGCGGGAGGCTCGCACTAGCGTACTGCTTACCACCCTAGCGCTAGAAAAAGCGCAAGAATGGGGCACGGTGCTTTGTTGCTTCCCACCCTAGCCACAAAAACAAAGACGTGGCGAGGGTGGGGCACCCATGCTTCGTTGAGTTGTGAGAATTCCGTGCTTATGGGAGGTATTTGGCGGGGACGGGGTCGGCGGGGGTTTCGGCTTGCCAGAGGATTTCCTGGACGTGCCATTGCTTGCCGTCATAGACGGCCTGGATGCTGTTGATGCCGCGGTCCAATACTTTGCCTTCGGGCGGTTTGCCGTCTGGGGTGGTGCGGGTCTCGTAGGTGCTCCAGAGGTGGGCGAGGTGGGCCCAGGATTCCGTGCGGACCTTGATTTGGCGCTCGTAGAAGACCTGGCTGCCGCGCTTGCGGACCGCCTCGATCCAGCCATCGACGGTGAGGACGACGGGTGTGGCAGTGCCGCCGGCGGCGATGCGGATGGGGATGAGTCGGGCGTCGGGGAGGAAGAGTTGGCGGAAGCAGGTACGGTCTTTGTCTGCAGGGCCGCTGACGGCGTCGTCGATGGCATTGATGAGCTGGTCGAGGGTGGCAGTGGAGGGGCAGGCGGCGGGTGCAGCCGGTTGTGGCTGGCTGGATTGGGCTTGAAGGAAGGGAGCTACTGGAGCGGCGGCGAGGGTGAGGAGCAGCAAGAGGCGGCGCATGGGGGGATTCTAAATGCAGGGAATAGGGGCTAGGGACTGGGGACCAGGACTCGCTCGAAATAGACTAGCGGATTGTTCTTGTAGACCACATGGGCGAGTTCGCGGTAGCCGCATTTTGAGTAGAAGGGGCCGGCTCCGGCGGGGGCATCGAAGGCATCCAGGCGGATGGAGTCGGCGGGCGAGGCCCTGGCAATGGTCTCTGCTTCCTGCATGAGGAGACGGCCAACTCCCCGGCACTGGTGGGTGGGATGGACGGCCATGCCGGTGAGATAAAGAGGATGAGCGGCAGGAGTGAAGTACGCGGTGTCGATGGCCCAGGGCTTCTTTGTGTGGAGACGGAGGGTGCCAACGATGCGCTTTCCGGCTCGGACGATGAGGGTGCGGGAGAATTTGGGATTCCGCATGTTGACGAGTATGCCGCGCTCGGTTTGCGACGAAGACCAGAATCCCTGGCCGAAGCGGAGGGTGAGGTCTTCGGCCGCGGCGCGGTGAAGGGCGGCAAGTTCGGGGGCGTCGGAGGGAACTGCGATTGCGAAGGACAGGCTCATTGCGGTTAGGCCGGGCGGCGGTTTATGAGGATGATAGCAGTCAACCAGGGCGCTCAAGAACCCATCTCATAAATCCACGGTGTCGAGTCGCCGATGACGTTCGACCCGCTTTGGTGCGGGTCTCATTCTGCCGGATTCTGCTGAATGGCTATTTATGAGATGGGTTTTAGTGGCGGACGGTGAAGCTGTACATCACGCTGTAGGAAAAGAGCGGGTAGATGCTTACCTTGGCCAGGTCATGATTCCACTTGGTGAGCTGGGTTTGGAGGGCGCTGTTGAACTGAGCGCCTGCGGGGGTTGTGGTGTCGCCAACGTTGTTGCAGCCGTTTGTCGCGTTGCCGGTGCAGACCCAACCGGTAAAATTGGCGTTGGCTTTGGGTGCGCCGGTAAACGCAACGCCAAACTCCGCGGGGAACGACCAGTGGCGGTCGGATCTGGGGATAAATTTGCCGAAGCCGCCGGTGATGGTGAAAGCTGGACTGTGGGTATGAAACGCCAACGCGCCGGCCCCGGCTAGAGGTGTTGCCCCGGTCGCGGCATTCGCTGTGGCCGAAAAGAAGGTTTGGTTGTTCAGGCTGAAACTGGTTCCGGGAGTAATGACAATGCCGCCGGAAGCCTGGTTGCCGTTCAGGAAGAGCATGCCGGGACTGATTCGCCAGATGCTCGCGAAGGGATACCAATCGAGCGCCGCCGCCGCCGATGCCAGATGAAAATCCGCATCTGCTTTGAATCCCTCGACCTCGAATTGCGCGACGTTGTAATTGAAGTAATTTCCCATCAAGCGCGCATCGAAAACGTGATCGAGAATGACAGCGGTCTTGAAGCCGATTCCAAGCGGAGATACGTCGGCGCCGATGCCGACGCGGGAGAAGGGCCGCTGATAGGCAGTAGCGGAGGGGGCGACATCCCATTTGTCGTGGAATTCAGGGGAAGCTGGTTGCGGGGATACAGCGAGGGGTTGGGCCGGGTCCGCAGAAGTTGCATCTGTTTCGCGCCAACCTGAGGCGGACAAGCTGGAGCTTTCGCCACTGAGCGCAGAGGAGATGGTGGGACTGCATGTTCTTGAATCGCCTAGAGATTGTGTTGAGGCCTTCGGGCACGTGAGCAGGGCAATCGTTGCAGCCATGACAACGAAAGGAAGCGATTTGAGCCTGTTCCATTCGTGGATCTTCCAAAGCGCCATGAAACCTCCGTGCTGTTGAACTGTCTCAATCAATTTGAATTCTCTCTCGCAGAGTATGGAGATAGTACAAGAGAAGAACCCGGCCAGAACAGCATAGTTGCTGAATATATGGAAATGCACGGTATCCGATGTCCAAAAGAGAACAGATGGTAATGTTCGCTGATCGGGACTGGAAGGGCAGGTGTGCATTTGTTCCGGATACCAAACATCGCCGTTGTGTCATGTTTCCCGCTGGGCAAGTCAAGGAAGAATCAGGAGAGTTCGGGCTGCCAACCATCGACAGCCTGAATCTTCTTGTATGGGAGCCCGTGCCAGGTCGCCCAGGTTTTAGAGTGGCGGCTAAATCTCCAAAATTACCTGCATGATCATGGGGTGGCGACCGGTGGTTTTCTGGATATACGGGTTGATCCTGTGGCTGTTCTGGAGACTTGTTCGGGGTGAATCGCCTCGATCGATGGGAAGCGTGCGAAGTCGCGGGCATTCAAGGTAAGGATGCGTTTGACGCCGTGGACGCTCATGGCGGCTGCGATGCGGGCATCGTGGACCTGGACGCCGGAGATGGCGTGAGCAACCAGGAGCCTGCGCCAGACGAGAGGCACTGTGGGATCGTCGGGGAGCATTGGGATCTGGCTTTCGATCATCCGCGCTCGCCGATCAGCTTCCGGAGGCGTCAAGCCGAATCCGTTGCGATCCAGTGGCCGAGTGAGCACATTCCAAAACTCGCCGAGATTCTGAGAGGTGTAGCAGGGAACAGCACCCGACCGAATAAGAGAATCGACAGCCCGATCAACCAGCGGCTGCAAGGGATCTCCGAACTCAAGCCAACGTATAAGGATGTTGCTGTCGAGCAGTATGCGCATGGCCGGCTTATGGGTGATCGCCGTAGATGCCTTCCCGAGTGAGCGCGGAGTCTGGTAGATGCGGCAGGTCCTCTAATCCCGCACGTAACTCGTCGAGCATCTTATGGAAGCTTTCGACCGTAAGCTGCTTCTCTGGGGCCGACGGGGCGGGGCGGAACGCGCGCAAGACCTCAAGGGCCACAGATTCTGGCTCCACTCCGCGCCGGGCGGCTTCCGCTGCGTACACGGCTACAAGTTCCGGATCGAGTTCGATGGTCAAGGTCATGTCGTCCTCCTGCAGTCATTATCAGCCCATTTGAGCGTAAAACAAAAGCTCCAAAAATGCTGCAGGAGGGTAAAGCGTTTAGATTTCCAGGATTACCGGCATGATCATGGGGCGGCGGCCGGTGGTCTTCTGGATCAACCGCTTCAGTTCGCTGCGGACTTTGTCTTTGACCATGCCGTAGTCGGACTTCTGCTCAAGGCTCAGGCTGTCAAGGGTTTTGAGGACCAGTTCCTTGGCTTGCTCCGTGATATCGGAACCGCCGAAGCCGCGCATGATGACTTCAGGCTGCTGCTCCACCTTGCCGGTGCGCTTGTTGATGGCCAGCACGGCGAGGACGATGCCGTCTTCCGACAGAATGCGGCGGTCCTTGATGACCAGGTCTTCAACCACGTCGATGCTGGAGCCGGAGTCGATGAGGATGCGGCCCGCGTGGACTTTGTCCGCCTTGCGGGCGTTGGTCTTGTCGAGTTCTAGAACGTCTCCGTCTTCAATCACAATGGCGTGCTCGACTGCGCCGGTTTCCATGGCCAGGCCGGCATGGCGGACGAGGTTGCGGTAGTCGCCATGAACGGGGATGAAGTATTTGGGGCGAACGAGATTGATGAGCAGGCGCTGCTCTTCCTGTGCGCCGTGGCCGCTGACGTGGATAAGGCCGTTGGAGCCGTCATCGGCGATTACGTTGGCATCGCGGCGATAGAGGTGATCGATGACGCGGAAGATGCTCTTCTCGTTGCCGGGAATGATGCGGGAACTGAGGATGACGGTGTCACCGGCGTCGATGTGGGCGTGGCGATGGTTGTCGACGGCGGCTCGGCTTAGGGCGCTCATCGGTTCCCCTTGCGTCCCGCTAATGAGGATCATCAAGTGCTCGGGCGCGTAGTCGCGCATTTGGCCGGGGTTGATGACGAGGCCCTGAGGAATTTCGATGTAGCCGAGGTCCTGGGCAATCTCAGTGCTTTCCATCATGGACCGGCCGATGACGGCGACTTTGCGGTTGTGCTTCTTGGCGAGCTCGAGAGCGATGCGGATGCGGTAGATGGAGGACGAAAAGCAGGTAAAGAAGAGCTTCTTTTTGGCTTGCGAAAAGACTTCGTCGAGGCGTGGAATGACGGCGCGTTCGCTGGGCGTGTAGCCGGAGCGCTCAACATTTGTTGAGTCCTGAAGCAGGGCGAGGACGCCGCGCTTGCCGTACTCGGCGAAGGTGTGCAGATCGAAGGCGTGGCCGTCGATGGGCGATAGATCGATTTTGAAATCGCCGGTGTGGATGACTACGCCGACGGGAGTTTCAATGGCCAGGGCTACGCAATCGACCAGCGAGTGGGTAACGCGGATGGGCTCGATGGTGAAGGGCCCGAGGGTGAATTTGTGGCGAGGCTCGATCTCGATGAGGGTAGTTTCGTCGAGCAGGTGATGCTCTTCAAGCTTGCCTTCGACATAGGCCAGGGTGAATTCAGTGGCGTAGACCGGGACTTTGAGCTCGCTGAGGATCCAGGGCAGTCCGCCGATGTGGTCTTCGTGGCCATGGGTGAGGATGATGGCGCGGACGTGCTGCTTGTTTTCAATGAGGTAGGTGATATCGGGAACAACGATATCCACGCCGAGAAGTTCCGACTCGGGGAACATGAGCCCGGCGTCGATCACGATAATGTCGTCTTCCCAGCGGAGCGCGAGGCAGTTCATGCCGAATTCGCCAAGACCGCCGAGGGGGATAATTTTCAGTTTTTTCGTTTGCATCTGTCAACTCTGATGCTAACACTTCGGTGGACGGTGGACGGTGGGGCTAGGGACCAAGGGACCGAGGGACTAAGGGACCGAGGGACTAAGGGACTGGGCGACTACGGTGCTGAGGGATTGCTTTTACTCGGTGGCGAAGTGGACGCCGAGGGCTTTTCTTGCGGATTCGAGTAGGTGGGCCATGCCTAATGACATGTTGTGGGGGATGATCGGGCTTTCGCGGAGGCCGCTGCGGATGAGCTGGCAGAAGTGGGTGGTTTCGTAGTTGAAGCCGCCGGCGACGTAGGGCTCGTGGAGTTCGACGGTGCGGCGGTCGAGGTAGTGGATGGTGGCGCGGGCGGGGTTCCACCAGTTGGCGTGAATGAGGACGTAGCCGCGGGGAGCGGAGAGCAGGGCGTCGCCGTGGCTGAGAAGATCGAGGCCGGTGTGGAGCTGGGCCATGCCGCGTTCGTGCTCGGTGTGGATGAGGGCGAAGGAGTCAACGCCGGCGGAGTTGAGACGGCCGAGGGTGTGGACGCGCTTGAGGGGACCGAGCCAGTCGAGGGCGAGAAATGCCTCATAGGGGCCGATGCCCATGATGCCGCCACCGCCTAGCTCAGGGAAATGAAGTGGGTAGTCGGGGGCCAAGGTAGAGTCGCAATGGCCGGCGCGCACGAAGCCGACGGGGCCAATAGGGTCTGCTTCGAGATGTTGGCGGAGGCGCTCGTAGAGGGGAAAGAACGGCGGCTTCATGGCTTCCATGAAGAGACGATTGTGTTGGTGGGCGGCGGCGAGGACTTTTTCGAGTTGGGCGACGTTGAGGGCGGAGGGTTTTTCGCAGAGGACGTGCTTGCCGGCGGCGAGGGCCTGGATGCAGAGATCGGCGTGGGTGTCAGGGTGGGTGGCGACGTAGACGGCGTCTATGTCTGTGGCGAGGAATTGATCTAACGTGGCGGAGGTTTGCGGGACATTGTGTTTTTGGGCGAAGGATTGAGTCTTGTCGGAAATGCGTCCCCAGACAGATTGGAGGGTGGCGTTGGGGACGGCGGTGAGGCCCTGAGCGAAGCGGGCGGCGGCGCGGCCGGGGCCTATGATGCCGAAGCGGATTGGTTGCGATTGTTGTGCTCTCAACCCTCCCCCCCTCCCCCCCATATTCTGTAAATAACTTGCTCGTTTTCATTGACTTACGGTATAGTAAGCGCCGCAAGCAGTTGAATCCAAACGAGTTGTTTGCAGAATATAGATTTTAAACGAGTTATGC
>Ga0302278_10002545_pt1 | contig 21023 bp, 17 predicted proteins | sample III_Bog_N3_2_FD_194543 | JGI IMG/M metagenome (GOLD analysis project Ga0302278, IMG submission 194543) | Peat permafrost microbial communities from Stordalen Mire near Abisko, Sweden - III_Bog_N3_2 | ecosystem: Environmental > Terrestrial > Soil > Wetlands > Peat | place: Sweden: Abisko...
ACACGATATTCGCCTCGGCAGGCTTCTTGTTGGCGGGCCAGTTGGGAATGCAAGGCGTCGCGGGCGAGGGGACTGGGGCCGATCCCGCGACAGGACAAGGGACCGGAACCGGAGCCGACTGCGCGACGGACGCAGGGGCCTGAGCTGGTTGGGCTGCGGGCTTATGAGCTGAGGGCTTTTTGTGGGTATGCGCCATCGGTTGCGCGGGCGCTGGTGCCGGGGGAGCGGGCGTCTGCGCGGCCAGCGCCAACCCAAAGACAATTTGCGCCGCGAAAAACCCCGATGCGGCGAGAAGTGCAGCCAAAGGTCGCGCGGCGGCGCATGGCCGGCGGCGCACCAGGGCGCGGAACCCGCTTCGCGCTTTAGCGCGGTCAGGGGATTCCGGCTGCTGCGGTTCGAAGGTTCGCATCGGAATCGGCTCCTTGCGGCAGAACGCAGCACACACGCCACGCGATCCATAGCCGCTCACTGTACTAGACTAGCAGTGGCCGGGCGACGCTCATAGGGCCGTCGAAAAAAGAGCTTTTCAGAGCTGAAGTTGACGAAAAACTCGCAGCTTTGAAAGGGCACCGATTTATCCGTGCCACAAGTCCAGCAATATCAGGACGGCTTTAGCCGCCGAGGGACGGTTTCTTGAAATTGACCCGCTGTCCAAAAAAAGAGCTTTTCCGGTCAAAAAGGATGAAGGTGCCGATGCGCTTGCGCTGTGTGAATACGGCTTGGATAGTTTTGATGGCGTTGGCGTTGCTCTCCGCGCCATGGACGAGCCGGGCGGCGACTTGCACCCCCGAGCCCCAGCTCGGATCGCTCGATCGGGATGCGCTGTCCGCGATCGTCACCAAAGTGGCAAACGCCGTCATGGCGCAGGATGAGTCCACTCTGCAAGCCGTGCTGCTGCCGCAGGAAGCCTCGCAGTGGGACGGAATCCGCGCCACCGTCGAGCAGGCCGCGCCGCTGCTCAAGGGCGGCAAGTTCCAGTTGCGAAACCTCTATCTCCTCGACGCGAGCGAGCACACTGCGCCCCAGGATACGCAGTTCTTCTGCTCCAATGCCGCAGGCTCGCTGACCGTGACCGTCAATATGAATGATCTGCCGCCCGGCCGTTACGCCGTGGCGCTGGCCGATGCCGCTGGAGCGCCGTCGGCAGGGCAGGTCGGTGTGATTCTGGCGTGGGACAGCGCCGCGGTGGCATGGAAACTCGCCGGGTTGACCATCCGCCCCGGCGTCTTCGATGGCCACGACGGCGTCTGGTACTGGGTGCGCGGGCGCTCGCTCGCCAAAGCCGATCCGTGGAGCGCCTGGTACAGCTACGATGCGGCCCGCTACCTGCTGCTGCCGGTGGACTTTCTCTCTTCTCCCAATTTTGAAAAGCTGCGCCAGGAGCAGGCGCTCATCATGCCCTCGCCGCAAAGCGCGTTTCCGTTGTCGCTGCCCGATGGCGATCGCACCTGGAAGATCGAGGCAGTGGGCTTCGACCCCACGCTGCACGAGCCCGACCTGGGCGTGGTGTATCAGTCGACCGGCGTCACCGACCCGGCAGCGCTGCGCACTGAGGCTACGGCGGTATTAAGCGCGTTCCTGAAAACGCAGCCGGGAATCCGCGCCAACTTCCACGGCCTCTGGGCGTACGCAGAAAAAGACGGCAAGCGCTCGCCGGTGATGGAGCTGCCGATGGATAAAATCCCATAGCGAGCGAGGAACCAGCCCGTTGCCGGTAGCGCGTCTTGCGACGCCACAAGCTACAGGCTACCGGCTACGAGCTGAGGAAAGTGAATGCAAGCACCGATTGATCTACGTTCCGACACCGTAACGCGGCCCACGCCGCAGATGCGCGCCGCCATGGCCGCCGCCGAAGTGGGCGACGACGTCTACGGCGAAGACCCAACCGTCAATCAGCTCGAGAAGCGCGCGGCAGAAATCTTCGGCCGCGAGGCCGCGCTATTTGTCCCCACAGGCACCATGGGCAACCAGATCGCCATCCGCCTGCTCACGCAGCCGGGCCAGGAAGTAATTGCCGAATCGCGCGCGCACATTCTCGACTTCGAGATGGCGACGACCGCGGTCTTTTCCGGCTGCCTGATCCGCGCCGTGCCCGCCGAAGGCGGCATTCTTACCTGGAAACACATCGAGTCCGCCATCACCCCCGTCGGGCCGTTCCGCGCGCCCACCGGCCTCATCGAAATCGAGAACACCGCCAACCTCGCCGGCGGCCGCGTCACGCCGCTCGCAGTATTGGATGAAATCGTCCAAAACGCAAAACAACGCAAGTTGCCGCTGCATCTCGACGGTGCCCGCATCTTCAATGCCGCCGTGGCGCTCAGCGTCGACGTGCAGACATTGACGCGCGGCTTTGACACCGTGATGTTCTGCCTGTCGAAGGGCCTCGGCGCGCCGGTAGGTTCCATGCTGGTGGGTTCGGCGGAACGGATGGCGCGCGCACGCATTTTGCGCAAGTCTCTAGGCGGCGGCATGAGGCAAGTTGGAGTCCTCGCCGCGGCAGGCCTCATCGCGCTCGAAGAAGGCCCAAAGCATCTCCACGAAGATCACGCCAACGCGCGCCTCCTGGCCGAAGCACTCTCGCACACCGAGGGCGTGTCGATCGACCCCGGATCGGTAGAAACCAACATCGTCGTTTTCAGATTGCAGGCAGGGAAGGGCGCGGCCGGTCTCGTGGCGCGGCTCAAGGCTCGCGGCGTGCTGGCGAATGCGTTCGGGCCAGACGCCATCCGCCTCGTCACGCATCGCGACGTGACCCGCAACGATTGCATCGACGCCGCCGAAGCGCTCACCGAAGAGATTCAGGCGCAGACAGAAACGGCCGGATTGAAGTAGGCCGGCCGCTCAAACAGCCCGGGACTCAACTACGAGGTTTGCGCTTTCCGGCTTTGTCTGCGCCGCACCGCCAGAAGCGCGCAGAGGCCCGCACCGAACATGGTGATCGTCGCCGGCTCAGGCGTGGCCGTGGGCGTGGGTGAGCCGAAGGTGAAGTCGTCAATCAAGGCAGGCCCTAGGTAGTTGCTGGAGACGGATACAACCAGACTGGTCAAACTCAATCCGGCCAGGTTGTCCGCATCAAAGGTTTCCGGTCCTCCTCCCGAAGGAACACTAAAGATATCCGTCGCGACCAGCGAAGCTCCCGAGTAACCGTCCACGGTGACTGCCGGAAAGGCGTCGTCGTCGAGGGCATTGTATTTAGCGATTTCGAGGCTCAGGAAAGTGAAGGCGCCGCCGTCTGTGAAGGTAAATGTTGCCGTGACACCAGGGTTATTCGATCCCGCGGAATTGCCGGGGAAACCGCCGGACCAGATATTGCCATTGACGGCGGCGATGCTGAATCCGTCATCGGTTCCGCTGCTGAAGGCACCGGTGGTAAAGCCATCGAATTGAACCAGGGCGTCAGCATGCGCAAGGCCGGCGGAAAGGCCTGCGACTAGAGTCAGGAGGACGGTGACCCGTTGAAGGGGAAGCATAGGGTTCTCCGAATGTCGAATTTAGTTACAGATATTCGGAGTCTACCACGGGTATTGAGCGGGGTTCTTCGGCCTGCGATTGGTGTGCCCAGCATTCTTGCTTTCCCATCCTTTCCGCATAGAGTGCGGAAAGGATGGGCACGGGAGGATTCGAGGGTCGGAGAGGTCTAGAACAAATTCCACAACGACTGGTTATACACCGAGTGATGGAACTGCACTTCGGAGCCTTTGACAATGGTTCCGAGGTCGTGCGGCGAACGGTTGGCGGCAGCCTGTTTCAGATCGGCATAGCGTCCCTGCACATCGGCGCCGAGAATCTTGGCGATCCACTTCGATGCGGTAAAGTCATCGATGGACTTTTGAATATTGTCGGGCAGATAACGGCCGCCCGCACGCAGGTCCTTGGCCTTTGAAATATCGCCGTCGATGCCGGTTTTGAAGATGCTGTAGAGTGCCAGATATGGGTTGGCGTCCGGCGCGACCGCGCGCACCTCGGTGCGCATGGAGCGATGGTTGCCAATAGGCACGCGAACCATTGCGCCGCGGTCCACAGCCGAAGCGCGAATCTGATTGGGCGCTTCAAAGTGCGGATCGAGACGGCGATACGCGTTCACGCTCGAATTGAAAATCAGGCAAAGATCCAGCGCGTGGGTCAAAATGCGATCCAGGAAATCCCAGCCGAATTTCGACAACTGCTCCTCGCCCTTTTCGTCCCAGAAAAGATTTGTCTTGCCTTTGGAAACCGAAACGTTGGTATGCATGCCGCTGCCGTTGACGCCCACGATCGGCTTGGGCAGGAAGCTGGCCGTGTAGCCCATGTTGTTGGCAATCTGGCGGCACAGCAGCTTATAAAGCTGAATCTGATCGGCCGCGGCTACCACTTCGGCATAGCTGAAGTTGATCTCAAACTGGCTGGGCGCAACTTCCGGGTGATCCTTCTCGTTCTGGAAGCCCATGGCGCGCTGCACTTCGGCTGCCGTGTCGATAAACACGCGCAGCGGATCGAGCGGCAGCACGTGATAGTAGCCGCCGGTGTTGATGAAATCGAACTTGCCCGTCTCGTTATAGCGCTGCTCGGCGTCCTTGCCGGCAAACAGGAAGCCCTCAATCTCAGCAGACGCGTTCAGGGTGTAGCCCAGTTCCTTATTCAGCTTTTCAGAGTAGTTCTTCAACACGCCGCGCAAGTCGCCCGAATAAGGGCTGCCGTCTTTATCGATCACATTGCCGAAGACCAGCACTTTACCGTTGCCGAAAACATCGGCCGGCACCCAGTAGAAAGCGCTCCAGTCGATGCCCAGGCGCAGGTCGCTTTCCTTCTGCGCCGTGAATCCGCGAATCGACGAGCCGTCGAAAGTCAGGTTTTCGTAGGAGCCGAGCAGAAACTTCTTGTCATAGTCGAGCAGGTGCAGGCGTCCCTCAAGATCGGAGAACAAGACAGTCACGGCCTTGATGCGCTTCTCGTCCGTGAGATATTTGAGGCGTTTTTCACGAACTTCGCCGGCAGCTGTGCGCTTGGTGCGGTCAGCTTTGGCTTGCAGGTTCAGTGTTTCAAGCTCCTCGTAGGAGAGTGCGAGAAAATTCCGATAATCCGCGGACATAAAACTCCTCTCGTTCAGGTAGAAGTTTGGCAGCGCAGAAATAGAGCAGAACGCTTCGCGCAGAAATCTATCATCCGCGCCTGAGCCATAGCAAATGAGCGGAAAATGGGGAATGGGAAAGGAAAATCAGGCGCACTTCCACTGCGTCGGCAATCTAGCTCCGCTAACCCCGCCAACTCCGCTGCCTCATCCTACCGATGCCGTGCGATGAGCACCATAATCAGCAAAATCACCACAGGAATCAGCGCCAGACCGCCGTAGTAGAGCATTTTGCGGAGCTGCGGCGACTTGCGGTTCTGCCAGTCGCGAATCTCGTCGCGGTCCTCGACGCCGACCTGCTCCGGATGCTCAAGATCGTGGAGAAACTCCTCGGCCCGGGCGTAGCGGTTTTTGGGATCGCGCTCGAGAGCACGGTAGAGAATTTCCTGCATTTGCGGGGAGACGGAGGGGTCGGCAACGCTCGGCGGTGTCGGATGGTTCAGCAGGCGGTCGTTCATGGCGGCCAGCGGAGTGGGGCCATGGAAGGGCAGTTTGCCAGTCAGCATCTCGTAAAGAATTACGCCCATGGAGTAGATATCGGTGCGCCCGTCGCCGCGCTTGCCCTTCACCTGCTCGGGAGAGATGTAATCCGGCGTGCCCAGCGCGGTAGTGAAGTTGGCGTAGGTGAGCCGGCGCGAGGACGAATCGCCGGCGATGCCGAAGTCGATCAGCTTGATGTTGTCGTTATCGTCGACCAGAATATTTTCCGGTTTCAAGTCGCGATGCACCACGCCGTTGGCGTGGATATAGGCCAAAGCCCTGAGCACGCCCTCGGCAATACGAATGGCGCGATCCTGGGAGAGCCGGCCTTCGTCGAGGATGTGGCGCACCGAACGCCCCTCGCACCACTCCATGACCATGTAGATTCGGGCGCGCTTTTCACCGCCAAACACGTGCATCACATTCGGGTGGTCGAGGCGCTCGCCGATAGCGGCCTCGCGCTTGAAGCGATCGGAAAAAAGCGGATCGGCCTCCATGTCCGGATGAGGAATCTTCAGGGCAACGGTGCGATCGTCGCGCAAGTCGGTGGCGCGGTAAATCGTGGCCATGCCGCTGCGCGCAACCACCACATCGATGCGGTAGGAATCAATGTGCGCGCCCGGCTCCAGTGCATCGTAAAAGCTCATTGTGCTTGAGGCTCCATCGGGGTAGCTTTCTCTACTGTAGCGGGAAAGAGATCAACATAACTAAGGATTTCATAAGACCGGGAGCGAGTCAGCGATTCAACTACGCGATGTGCCGAGTCCTGCATCGCACATCAAAACCTTCACGGTCCTCGGCCCTTGCTCCCAGTCTTCTCGCTCCCTGGCTCCCTCGCTCCCTTGTTCCCAGCCTTTTAAATCGGCAGCCGGTATGGCCGCCCGCGGTACATGCCAACCTGCTCCACCGAGCGCACGCGAATGACCTGCGCGGTGGTGTTGTCGCCGCCATCGACTTCGACCGCGCGGGCCACCAGCTCGCGGGCGATCTCGGTGGCATCCTTCTTCTGCGAAGCAATGGAGGCGATCTCCGGTTCGCGTAACTCGTCGTGCAGTCCGTCGGTGCATAGAATGAGCACGTCGCCTGGCTGCAAGGTAACGGCCATGGTGTCGGGCGAGACGAACATCTCCGGCCCCACAGAGCGAATCAGCACATGACGCGAGTCGGACGACGCGATCTCATCGGCGGAGATCAGTCCCATCTTGCGCTGCTCGTTGACCAGCGTATGGTCCTGTGTGATCTGCCGCGCCTGGCCGTTGCGCACCAGATAGCAGCGCGAATCGCCGACATGCGAGACCACGGCCTGGTCGTAGCGCAGAGCGCAGGCCACGATCGTGGTGGCCATTTTGTGGCCGTTGTGATTCGAGTTGAGCGTGCGATCGTGCACGGCCACATTGGCGCGCTGGATCAGACGCGGCAGAAGACTGATGAGCATGGATCCGGGTTGCGCTTTGCCGAACTCTTCGGTGAGCACGGAGACCGCCGTGGCCGAAGCGACTTCACCCAGGTCGAGGCCGCCAACGCCATCGGCAACCACAAAGAGATAACCGTGAGAGCGCGTCTGCTGGCGCGAAGCAGGGACAAACGACCCCATGGCGTCCTCATTATTGGTGCGGACTTTGCCGAAGTCGCTTGCCTGGCCGAACTGTACATCTAACATGTGTGCCGCCGTGTGAAGCATCTCGCGATGTTGCACGGAGCGCTTCCGTTCAGGGGAATGAGGAGTCGAGCTGGAAAATAGCAATTGGGTGGATCCCCTCTCCAGCCTCCCGTAACGAGGCCGGAGAGGAGAACCACCCAGGATCTGAATTCGAGTTTACGTTCGGGCTACGAGGTTAGCTACTTCGCAGCCAACAGAGTGGCCTTGCCCTTGGCTTTTGAGGAGCGGATGAAGTACACCGCCCCGTAGAGGCCCCAGACAGCGGAGATGCCCAGGGCAGTTAATGGTTCCATCTTAGTGCCAAGGTTAAAGAACGGGCCTGCCACGTAAAAGGCCATGCAGATGAGGTTCGCAAGCAACCCGAAGCCAGGGATCAGCCAATGCTTGATCATGCTGAAATCCTGACGTCCGGTGTAGGCTACGATGCACAGGAAACAACTGAGCGCGTAGAGGATAAAGGTGCCGAAGTTGGAAGTGAGCGTGATGGCGAGCAGCGAGTTGGGTAGGGCGGCCATCTTGTCGTGCGTGCTATAGCCGAAGCTGGAGAAGATGTTGTGCGGCAGGGCCGCGATGGATGCGTCCGTTGGAGCGCTGGCATCGCCGAAGGCCAGCGAGACGGCGATGACACCGATGACCGCTGAAATCACAGCCAGTGTCCAGATTGCTTTGCGTGGGGAGAGCGATTCGGCATGCAGCATGCCGAAGTGCTCGGGAACTTCGTCGTCCTTGCCCATGGCGTAGGTGACGCGAGCCCCAGTGTTCATGCAGGCCAGCGTGGTGCCGATGAGCGCCAGGAATACTGTAATTGCCTCTGCAAGCATGAAGTACTTGCCGTGACCCTGGCCGAGCAATTGATCGCCCACGATGATCATCATGTCGCCGATGGGCGCCGCGGAACTGACCGCGCTCTGCATGGTATAGCCCGAGTTGAGGAAGTAATTGGCACAGAAGTACTCAAACAGGTAGCAGAACAATCCCTGAATGAGCAGCGATGCAATCACGGCAATCGGTATATGCTTGGTTGGGTTTTTGGCCTCGCCTCCCATCGAGGTGACCGATTCGAATCCGACCAGAATGAGAATCGCGACCGTCGCCTGAATGAACATCCAACTGAATTTGTGCACGCCAACCACGGAAGCGGCGTTGGGATGGGTGAGGAAGTTGCCGCTGGAATCGGTAGTCGGGTAATCAATCGTGAACGCGACCGGCTTGCCTGACTTATCGAGCAGCGGAAGCGGGTCGCCGTTTGCGTCACGCAGGATGGAACTGTCTTTGGGATTGGTGGCGAACTGATAGGTGAACGTCTTCATGCTCTGGCCGTCGTACTGGAAGGCCGCTGTGCCAGTCGGGTGATTGGCGCGATAGCCCAGCGCCAGAACACTAAAGACGATCAGAGCGGAAATCTGGATGACGTTGATGGCGATGTTGACGGCCGTGGAGGCGCCGGCGCCTCGGGCTGCGATCCAGGCAACAAAGAACGAGAACACGACGGCAACCAGCCCCATGAAGACAGGTCCGGGGTTGGAGCCGCTGAGGAAGTTGGGATAGAGGAAACCAACTACGTAGCCCACGAAGATGCCGGTGACTGCCACCATCACGCCGGGATAGACCCAGTAGTAGAGGTGTGAGCCCCAGCCGACGATGAACTTGGAGACGCGGGCGTACTTGAAGCCAGCGTCCTTTGAGAGCATGGCCTGCTCGGCGTAGTAGTAGCTGGATCCCGTGCCGGGATAGAGCTTCGAGATTTCAGCGTAGGAAACAGCCGTTGCCAGGCAGAGCAGCAGGGCGGCGAAGATGCCGATCCACATAGAGGGGGCCGTCGAGGGCTGGCCGGCAACGCCCGTGGAGGCCTGGAGAAAGAAGGTGAGCCACAGGAAGGCGCCGGGTGCGATGAGCGCCATCGCGTTACTGGTTAAACCAGTGAGGCCGAGCGTGGCCTGCATCTGAGGTGCTTTCTGATCTGCCATGAATATTCTCCTGAGGGTTGAAATTCGTCTGGCGGTTCCCGGCGGAAGGCCCCCGGGAAATTTCGAAAACAACTGGTTGCGGCTCGTCCTCTACCGCGCACGCCGAACCGAAATGCGGCGTTGATTAGGGTGGGCCCGGCCAGGTGCGGTGGCCGAACCCGGTTGATGTGCGGTGAGCCGAGTCTATCGTCCGGCTCGTGAGGACGAAATAAAGAACGAAGAGGGTGTTTTCTTAACGCTTTGGACCGAAGAAGGCGATGAACGCGATCGTCAGCGTTTGCTGCTGGCTCACGGCTCCTTTGGTTAGGCTGTAATTCGATTGCTTGGAGAAGTAGTTCACGTTGGATGCGTCGCAGCGATATTCAACCCGCACCAGCGCGCCTTCTACCCACTTGTATTCATAGGTGAAGGTTCCTTCCGCAAGGTGCTGCGGGGTACCCGTCTGGAAGCCGTCGGGATCGTTGAAGTACTCGGCACGCAGAGCGATCGCAGACTTGGTGTTGGCCTGAGCGTGAAGTGCGCCTGCCGCGCCCCACCAGTCATGCAGCTTGGTGTCGCCGTATGCGCCCTCACCCGTTCCAACGATGGCATCCCTGTTCGAGCCGTAGTCGTAGTTGATGTATGCGTTGTATTTTCCGGGCGGCGTCAACGTCAAAGTGGTATCGATCAGGTTGCGCAGTCCGCTGGTCGTGCCGTAGTTTTGCGGACCTACGATGTAGTTGATGGCCCACGCGGCCTTGGGCTTGGTGTATGTATTTGTGAACACCCCTGTGACTCCGCCCTGTGACTTGGACACATTGTTCCAGCCGTTGACCAACTGCAAGCCGATGGTGTCGGTCTTCGATACCGGGTACGAAGTGCGCACGCCGAAGTGCCAGTAGGGAATTGCATTCACGAAGAGCAGTGAGCGCGAGTAATTCCAGTTGTCCTTGGCTTCGATCACTTCCGCTCCGGCCGAGGTAACGAACTTGCCGAAGTCCAGTTCGAAGCCCTTGGCCTTGGGCGGCTTGATGCTCAGGAATGCCTGCTCGATGTAGTTGAGCTGATCGGCAGAGGTGCTGTCGGGCGGAGGAGTGTTGATCAGCGTATTCGTGCGGCCATAGACAAAGTCAATGTGTGCGCCGATCGGATCGGGATCGTGGTTCAGCGTCAGCTTGGCCGCGCTCAATTCAAATTGATCGGTCTTGTCGTTGAAGTTGTAAAGCTGGTTGATCTGGTCGCCCAATGAGTTGGAGGTCGGCCGGTTGAAATTGAAGCTATAGTAGCCGTCGATGAACCCGCTCAGATCCATGGGGCCGACGCTCCATGTGGGAGCGGCAGCAGGGGCGGCGGGGGGCGCAGGTGCGGGAGTTTGTGCGGCCGGCTCGGTTGCGGCCGGCGCCGGGGCGGGGGCGGGTGCTTGTGCAGCAGCCATGAGCGCCAATGTCATCGCGGCTCCAGCAATGGATCGAAGTAGGACCACAGCGTTTGATTGCATCGACACGAATCCTCCAAACAAAAATTTGTGAAAGAACGCAAGACATAGTGAGATCGTTTAGGCGCGTCAGCGCACGCCCACTCAAGCCCCGTGCTGGGGCCTTTCGAGGTTGCAGGGAATTACACACACTAGCGGTTGAGACTGCCTGGAGAAACTATCGGCAGTCAGCGTAGGGGCCGTGAAAAAGTGAAACTGTCTAGCACTAGGTTTGCAAACAAAGCATAAAGAAATTATGAGGATCACAAAAAGATTTCTCTGGAGCCGGGCGTACGCTTCGCTATCCCCTTTTGCGCGCAGGGCCTTACGGCACATTCAGAAGAGGGTTGAATGAGGCGCTGCGCACCATGAAAATCGTCTAAAGAACCTGCTAAACTTTAGTTTCTCCCGCTCAGGCGCACGAATCTGAAGACCATTCCGCATTGCGGCGGCGGCGATTTCCACAGGGCAGCGGCAGCTATCTCCGCAGATTGACGGTTCGAGTGCGGGCTGCCTGAGCTTCCAGAACTGACCCTGGCTGCGCACCCCGGCGTGGACACAGGGCATGCGAGAACAGAAGGTGAGTGCAGGGTTGACTCAGAGCTACCTTATGCGTTCGGTTTTCGGGCCATGGCGCTCGCGCGGCTCGGGCACGCGCGTCCTTTTGTTCACCCTCGAATCCGCACTGGGCGCAGTGATCGTGGTGTTGATGGCGGCGCTGGCGCATTGGTTCAGTTGGCTGGCGCCCATCGCCGCATTGCTCTATCTGTCGGTCGTGGTTCCCACGGCGCTGCTGTGCGGCTTCTGGCAGGCGGTGATTGTCTCGCTCACCGCAGTGGTGGCGCAAAGCTGGTATTCGGCGCGGCATCCTGAGCTGTCGCTGGCCGCCAATCCCGCAAGCTCCATCGCGCTGGTGGTATTTGTGCTGGTGGCCCTCACCGTCAGCCGGCTTTCTTCGCGCATCACCGAGCACGCGCGCGAGGCGGAGTCGCGCGGCGGGCAGATGGAGAATCTCTACGAGTTCACGCGGCGCACTTTGCAAATGAACCTCTACATCGAGCCTGGGCCGCAACTCGCCGAGTTGGTCCACGACATCTTCGACCTCGAAGCCGTCGCGGTCTTCGACGCCGATTTGCACGACGTGTACCAGGCGGGCTACTGGAACGTCGATCCGCAAGAGATGGCGCAGAACGTCTACTATTTCGAAACCTCGGACGACGATCCGGCCAGCGGAATTGGACGGCGCGTGGTGCGCCTGGGTGCGGTGCCCATCGGCAGCCTGGTGGTGCGCGGCGACACCAGTCCGTTGATCAACAACGCCATTGCATCGCTGATCGCCATCACCTTCGACCGCTATCGCGCCTTCGCCAACGAGAGCCGCATCGAGACCGAGCGGCGCACCGAACAGTTGCGCTCCACGGTGCTCGACAGCCTGGCGCACGCCTACAAGACTCCGCTGACAGCGATTCGCGCGGCGTCGACAGGCTTGAGCGAGATGGGCCATCTTTCGCCGGGGCAGTCCGAGCTGGTATCGCTGATCGACGAGCAGACCCGTCTGTTGGGCGACCTGACCACGCGCCTGCTCACCACGGCGCGGCTGGATGCCGGCGAAGTTTCCATTCACGTGGAGCGCGTGAATGCGGGAACGCTCGTCGAAGAGGTCGTGAGCAGCCTCAAAGACCGCCTGGCCAGCATGAAGGTCGCCATGGAGATCGAAGACGAAGACCTGATGCTGAGCTGCGACCGGCAGTTGATAGTGATGCTGCTGACCCAGTACATTGACAACGCGTGCAAGTACTCGCATTTCGGGACCACGATCACCATCCGGGTTCTTGCCGTCGGGGCCGAGGCAATTTTTTCCGTCCACAGTTTCGGGCCGGTGATTCCCATGGCCGACCGCGAACGCATCTTTGACCGGTACTACCGTTCCTCAAGCTACGCGAACCGTGCAGCCGGAACCGGAATAGGGCTTTCCGTGGCCCGGCGCGCGGCGCAGATCCATGGCGGCTACGTGTGGGTGACCAGCGACGAGCAGGAAGGTACCACGTTCTTTGCAGCGATTCCTCTGACAATGGAAAAGGAGAGTTCGGGATGATGCAGCAGGCAATCCGCATTCTGGTGGTAGACGATGAATCGGCAATCCGCCGGGCGTTGCGGCCTCCGCTCATGGAGCTGGGCTTTCAGGTGGCTGAAGCCTCGCGCGGCGAGGAGGCGCTGCAAGTGCTGCGCAACGCCACCTACGACGCCGTGCTGCTCGACATCAACATGCCGGGCATCGGCGGCATCGAGACGCTGCGGCGCATCCGCACCTTCGCCCCGCGTCTGCCGGTGCTGATGCTGACCGTGCGCGACGAGGAAGAAGACAAAGTGGAGGCGTTGGACCTCGGCGCCGACGATTATGTAACCAAGCCCTTCAGCACGCGGGAGCTGATCGCGCGCATCCGCAGCGCAGTGCGGCGCGTGCGCGCTCCGGCCCGGCCCGAAGACGCGCCCATTGAGATTGGGGAAATTCGCCTCGAGCCGTTGAAGCGGCGCGTGACCAAGCGCGGCGCGCCGGTGAAGATGACACGCAAGGAGTTCGACATTCTGTATTGCCTGATGAGCCGCGCGGGGCGCGTGGTGACTTATGCCAAGTTGCTCACCGCCGTGTGGGGCGCCGAATGCCGCGAGGAAGTGGAGTATCTCCGCACCTTCGTGCGTCAACTGCGCAAAAAAATCGAGGACGACCCTTCGCGCCCACTGTATCTGCTCACCGATGTCTACGTCGGCTATCGCTTTGCCGACGCGTTGATGTTTCAGCAGGAATCGGACGCCGGCGGCCGCCCTGCAGAGCCAGAGGCCGGTGGCGGTTCACTCGACCCAACTGAAGAGGCGACAGAGGACGTGTAGGCAGAATGTAACGCCGGTCTCCCGCTAGCTCCGCTAACCCCGCTAACTCCGCTAACCCCGCTAACTCCGCTAACCCCGCTAACCCCGCTAACCCCGCAACTCCGCTAACTCCGCTAACCCCGCTAACCCCGCTAACTCCGCTAACCCCGCTAACCCCGCTAACCCCGCTAACCCCGCTAACTCCGCTCTCACTCGTCGTAGTGCAGCAGGCTGAAGACGTCGTACTCCTTGAAGCGCTCGCGGCCCTTCAGGAAATCAAGCTCGATGGCAAACCCCAACCCTGCAATCACGCCGCCCAGTTGCTTCACCAGCTTCACGGTGGCCTCCATGGTGCCGCCGGTGGCGAGCAGGTCGTCAACCAGCACCACATTTTGGCCGGGCGCGATCGCGTCCATGTGAATCTCCAGCGTATCGGTGCCGTATTCCAGGTCGTAGGTGACGCGGGCCACCGGAGCCGGCAGCTTTCTGGGCTTTCGCACCGGAACAAAGCCGGCGTTCAGGCGATAGGCCAGCGCTGGCCCGAAGATGAAGCCGCGTGCCTCAATGCCCAGCACCAGGTCGATCCTGCGCCCGATGTAATGCGCGGCCATCGCGTCAATCAGTTGCGCAAAGCCCGTCTTGTCCTTCAGGAGCGTGGTGATGTCGTAAAACAGAATCCCCGGCTTGGGAAAATCGGGTACAGTGCGGACCAGTTTCTTCAGGTCCTCTACGTTCACAGGCTTGCTGGTTTCAGGCATGGCAGTGCGTCGCTCCTCGGTCACAGATCGATTGTCGGTGAGCCGTTCCCAGTCTACTAAAAGGAGCGACTAACGGACTGAGGGACTAGGGACTTGAATACCTTCCGAGGGAGCAGTGGGGATCACGATTCAGTTTAAGATTGCTCTCTCGCTTTACGCGCGACCGCAACTTTCGCCAGTCCCTAGTCCCTTAGTCCCTAGTCCCGGTCTCATTCACCACGCCCCATCGATGCGAAACGAGGACAGGTTCTCCGCTTCGCTGTCGTTGAGTATGTGCTCGACGAAGCGATCCACACGGCTGCCGCGCGGCCCGCGCTTCAAACTGGATCGAAGCTCGTCGAGATCGGCTGCCTTGCCGGCGGCGACAACTTCCACGTGGCCCTCTTCGGTGTTGCGCACCCAGCCGCGCAGGTCCAGTTCGCTGGCCTCGCGCTGCACAAACCAGCGGAAGCCGACGCCCTGCACGCGGCCCTGAATCAGGAAGTGAAGAACCATGGTCAATGGCCAGTTTTGCAGATAGGCGCGAGCGGGCGCAACTTTCAATGCCCTCGCGCTACACTGGAACTCACGATGGTCTTCGTTCTCGACAACTACGATTCCTTCACCTACAACCTGGTCCAGTATTTAGGCGAGCTGGGCGCGGAGGTGGTAGTGCGCCGCAACGACGAAGTCACGCCCGAGGAAGTGGAGGCCATGAAGCCCGATCGCATTCTGCTTTCGCCGGGCCCGTGCACGCCAGGCGAGGCCGGCATCCTGGTCCCCCTCATTCGCCACATGGCGGGCAAAACGCCGATTCTGGGTGTCTGCCTCGGACACCAAGCCATCGGCGAAGCCTTCGGCGGCAAAGTCGTCCGCGCCAAGACTCTAATGCACGGCAAAACCAGCGCCGTCGATCACGATGGCACGGGCATCTTCAGCGGCCTGCCCACGCCGCTCACCTGCACGCGCTATCACTCGCTCATCGTGGAGCAGAAGTCCCTACCCGCCGAGCTGGCAGTAACGGCGCGCACCGCGGAGGCCGGCAACTCAGGCCCCGGCAGCGAAACCATCATCATGGGCCTCCGTCATCGCACGCTGCCCATCGAGGGCGTGCAGTTCCACCCCGAGAGTGTGCTCACCGAAGGCGGCCATCAAATGATCCGCAATTTTTTGGACATGTAAGTCATGCACGACGCGCCCAAGACCACACCACGCCGCACCGCCCCCCCACTGGATTCTATGCGCACGCTCAGAGCACTTTCTGTTTGGCCTTACCCATCATCTCCGTGCCCCATCCATTTCGCGCTTTTTGCGAAATGGGTGGGAAACCACAAAGGCCAGCCATATCGCTCCTGGCGTCGGCTTAGATGGATAGACATTCTTAGCCTGTGGGTTGCGCTTGCGGCGTCCGCGCTCGCCGCGCAGACCGTTCCACCGGCAAATCCCGCGAGCACTCAGCAAAACGCGCCAGCGCCACCCGCCGATCAGTCCCCAACCTTCAGCGCACCTCCCGTCGCCATTGTCCCGCTGGACAAGTCGATCTCCGGCGCCGCGCTCGATGTCGCAGGGTCTTTGCAAACGTGGAACGGCCGCGCCTATCTCACAGGCAGCGGCAGCATTAGCGCCGGCACGGCCACGGCTGAGGTCACCTTGCCGTATCGAGGAACACTCCGCATATGCGCCTCAAGCACGGTGAAGCTCGCAGCCGACGCCAGCGCGCCCGTCGGCGAGGTCCCCGGCCTGCTCATCGCGCTCGATCGCGGCGCGGTAGAAATGAGTTTTGCCGCCAGCACGGCGCGCGAAAAGAATGCCGACACCTTGCAGACGCCCTACTTCCGCATTCTTATCGGCGGCCCGAATGCGGCCGATGTGAAAGTGCGCCTCGGTGAGCACGGCGACACCTGCGTAGACAACGTGGGCGCCAACGCGCCGTATGTCGTCGTCAGCAGCGTCTTCGATGGCGGCCTCTACCGCGTGCAGCCCGGCCAACGCGTCATGTTCGAGCACGGCAGCCTGCAATCGGTAGTCGACCAGGAAAAGGAACCCTGCGGATGCCCGCCGCCGGTGAAGTCTGAGGGCAACGAGTTTCCGCTGGCACAGAGCGAAGGACTCGCGCCCGGCTCGGCGCAAGCGCCAGTAGTTACCGCCCCACCGCCGCCCGTCGCCAATGCCTCCAGCACTCTCAGCTACAACGGCGCCGATCGCGCGGCGCAAATCACCGCGCCGCCAACGGCCGCTCCCGCAGCCAGCGCGACGCCCCCGCCCCAAGCTCCCGCCCCGCAGAAAAAGCCAGGATTCTTCGGCAAGATCGGGCATTTCTTCCGCAAGATTTTTGGGGCGGATTAGAGACTGTTTTCCATTCCGCATTCCCTATTCCCTGTTTCTCACGAGGCAGGAGGCGCGGTGGCTGCATAGGGCAAGATTTTTAGCGAGATCGGCGTTCTTCAGGGCTGATAACGTCGGCGCAATCACGACTCGCTCCATGAATCTGTCATTCTGTTTGCGGACCGATCTCAGAATCGTCACCGTCAAATGCCGGTCGCAGCGGAGCGCAATTACGGGATCTACTTTCAGCCCGCGGCAAGTGGGAATGTGCAGGTGCCCAGCTAGGCTCGTTGTGTCACTGATCGCACCCAGTCGACAACCAGCACATATACCCCCGGTGCCGTTTTCCACCAAAAGAACGGGCCATTTTCTTCTGGCTGAATCGTAAGATTGTGCTGAGCGCCTGGAACAATAAACGAGCAATTGCGGGAGTCTGGACTTGCTAGCGAACCCTCGATCCTTGCGATACTCTCGTCAACCGGTACCAGTTGATCTCGCTCTCCGTATACCAACAGCATCGGCACGTGGATATTCGCCCATAGTCGCAATGTATCCACGTTTCCCAATTTGGGGTAGCGCGTCCAGATCCACGAGTCGTCACTCGGCAATCCGAGCCAGTCAAACCAAGGTTCCTTCTGAGCTTTCATAGCAGCTTCCCTGAACTTCTGACGAGGTACCACGCCTCGTGCCGCATCTATGAAGAGGGTATAGAGCCGTTCCGCAGCACCCCTCTCTTCGGCGTTAAAGCTAGAGTGCAGGAGCGCAAGTCGGGTACGGTAAATATCCTGTTGGTACACGGGCCCGGCAACTGTGTCTTCGGCTACGATGAAGGCAATCTTCTCCTGTTCCATATTGGCCGCCACCGGGCCTACTATGCCTCCTTCGCTATGGCCGTGCAGCCCCACGAATTTCGCATCAACATTCGGAAGCGATCTCAGCATCTCCGCAGCAGCTAAAGCATCCGAAGCCAAATCCTCATAAGTCGACGACTGCCACGCACCGGTCGAATCACCGCACCCACGCTTGTCATAGGCAAGTGCGGCGATTCCAGCGCGGGCAAATTGATCAGCGAGATAACGGTTGGTGCCCCAACGCGTCTGCGATCCACTGCCATGAAGGAGAACAAGCCCCGGATGTTTCCCTCCTGTACGGGGGACGCAAACCGTTCCTTCAAGTGTGACCTCGCGGTTATGAAAGGTCACGGAGCGCGTGCTGTAAGGTAGGGCCTCTGGAATTGTCCGGTGCAGCTTAAAGGTTCCATGAGCACCGCCATCGGTAAACTTCCCTTGGATCAGATCCCCTTCAATCGCGCCATCCAATACAATCGAGTCGCCAAGAAGCGCCTGAAACGATGCTGCATCAAACTTGAGTTGCTCAAGCGGATACGCCATTGAACTCTGCGTGATCGAGGTAAAGGTGGCTCGCACCAGCTTGTTTTCCTGCAGTAGGTCCATTCCGCAAATGGGGCATTTTCCTGGATGTTCGGAATGAACCTGGCGGTCCATTGGACAATAGTAGTTCGGCAATGGATTGCGATGGGGGTTTCTGAAGAAACTGAACTCGACCTCAAGTGTCTTTTCCTCCCGCACCATGACACCAGCCCAGTCTCCTATCAGACCGGAGTTGGCAGCCATTCCCCATATTCGCATCGCAGATGTGGCAGCGAGAGCCGAACTCCCTAGCGCAACGAACCTTCGGCGTGATATTCGCGCAATACTCATACCTGTGCGTACCTGCCTTCCTTCCCGAAGGTGTTACGGTAGGCCTTCGGCGATACCCTGAAGTGTTTTTGAAACGAACGGCGGAACGCGTCATCACTGGAATAGCCAACTGTGCGCGCAATGTTATCGATTCCGTGATTCGTCTCGCTCAGGTGCCTTCTGGCCTGCTCCAGACGAGCCCTTTCGACGTATGCTCCGGGAGTCATGCGGTACACGGCCTTGAAATGTCGGGCAAATTGCCGCCCTGAGAGACAAGCTCTTTCTGCCAGCGCCCGAACCGAGAGGTCCTTCTCTAGGTTGGAATCGATCCATGCCGCTAGATCAGCCGTCTTGTCTGTCGCGGCGATCTGGAATCGCAGCGGTTCCGAGTACTGCTCCTGCCCGCCTGGCCGCTTTAGAAAAACGATCAGCTCTCGAGCGACACTCAGAGCGATGGATCTGCCACAATCTTCTTCGATCAGAGCAAGCGACAGATCGATGCCCGAGGTAATCCCGGCGGAAGTGTAGAACTTTCCATCAACAAGGAAGATCGATGCAGCATTGACCCTCAGCTTTGGAAACCTGGCCTGAACGTCCTGTGCGAATCTCCAGTGTGTCGTGACTTCGCGGCCATCAAGCAAACCAGAATTAGCGACCCCATAAATGCCGGTGCAGATGGATACAACGCGGCGTACCCTTTTGGAATTGACAGTCAGCCAGTCCGCTATAGCCTTGCAGGTGGAATGCTCCCGAAGCCCCCTTCCGCCTGGAATGACGATTGTGTCGAGACGGCCCACATTCGCTAAGACTTCACGCGGCCTAATAACCAGACCATTCTCCGCCCTCACATCGCGCTTCGCCTTGGCCACGGTCACAAGCTCATATTGCGGGGTTCCGGTCGAGTCCACAGCCGCAGCGAATGCTTCCATCGGACCAACAAGATCCAGCGCCGTTATCCCGTCGAAGATGAAAAATCCGATTCTGCGCTTACCCTTCACGGTGCCTCCGATGCCATAGACAATACCTGATTTGAACGTGGCAGAAAAGACATAATTCCGACAAATACTGCCATCGCACCTCACGAGGCAGGCAGTGGTTGTCTCCTCGCATTTGGGAACCGGGGATGACGGATGACTTAGGTCTCGCTCTCGATGCCCGGAACGATATGACTGTCCATATGGCGGTCTGCGATGATCTTTGCCTCGGCCGAGAGCTGCGGCGAATGGGCTATTGCAAGGTGGCTATGCGTTTTGGAGCGCGTCTTTGCCGTGCACCTCGGCTCACAAGGTGCGTGGGTTGGGCGAAAAAGCGGGGATCGGGGAGGCCGGACCAGCGACGGGAAGCGGGGATCAACCGACCCCGATGGGGCACAGCCGAGCGCCGAAACCTGAGCGCAGTAAACGCTTTCTACCACCGAAAAACACCAAGAACATGCCATTTTAGGGCCACTAACACGGGTTTTGATGTGTTTATGCGAAATTCTCTATTCACGCGCGCGCTGATTTGCGAAATTCTCGTTTCACGCGCACCCGCAATGCGCGCAATTCTGATCAACTTGTCTCAAAAAATCGCGAAGCCCCAGACGAACATTTCGGGGGCAATCGGCAGCTCCCCAGCGAACATCTGCACCCTGTTTGGCAGCAAAAAAACGAACATTCGCATTGATTCTAAATAGGTTATTGGAAACCCAAGCCTTAGCAAAAGCAAAAATCACAACTTCGCGCTCCCTTGCTCCCCCGCTCCCTTGCCCCCTTGCCCCCTTGCTCCCTTGCTCCCTTGCTCCCTTGCTCCCTGGCTTTATCACATCTCCCGCGCCCGCTCGATAGCCCGGATCACGGCCTGCGCCTTGTTGATGGACTCCTGATGCTCCAGCTCAGGCACAGAGTCGGCCACGATGCCTGCGCCGGCCTGCACATACCCTTTGCCGCCAATAGATAGCATGGAGCGAATCGCGATGCAGGAATCGAGGTTGCCGGAAAAGTCCGCGTAAAGCACCGCCCCTCCGTAAGTTCCGCGCCGCGCCGGCTCGAGTTCCTCGATGATCTCCATAGCGCGAACCTTAGGCGCGCCGGAGAGCGTGCCGGCAGGGAAGCAGGCGCGCAGTGCGTCGACCGCAGTCAGATCCGCCCGCAATCTCCCTTCGATGGAGCTCACGATATGCATCACGTGCGAGTAGCGCTCGACGAACATCAGCTTGTCGACCTTGACGCTGCCGAAGCGGCTGACGCGGCCCACATCGTTGCGGCCCAGGTCGACCAGCATCACGTGCTCGGCGCGCTCCTTCTCGTCATGCAGCATCTCTTCGGCGAGAGCATTGTCCTCAGCCTCTGTAGCGCCGCGGCCGCGCGTGCCCGCAATGGGCCGGTACTCCACGTTCCCGTGATGAACCCGGACCAGCAGCTCCGGCGACGATCCCGCAAGCTCCACATTCTTTGATCCCTTGGACGAGGCACGTGCGGCCCCCAACGGCCCATCCGGCGCGAAGCGCAGGAAGAACATGTAGGGACTGGGGTTAACAGTACGCAGCGCACGATACACCTGGAAGCTGTCCACGCCGGGTTCCACGTCGAAGCGTTGTGAAAGCACGACTTGGAACGCGTCCCCAGCGCGGATGTATTCCTTGGTGCGCGCGACCCCCGCCAAAAAATCGTTCTTCTTGGTGCGAAATTTGACCTTGAGCTTGCCGGGCTTTCGCGATTTCTCAAGTTCGCGTTCGGGCAGGGGCA
>Ga0302278_10002546_pt1 | contig 21019 bp, 16 predicted proteins | sample III_Bog_N3_2_FD_194543 | JGI IMG/M metagenome (GOLD analysis project Ga0302278, IMG submission 194543) | Peat permafrost microbial communities from Stordalen Mire near Abisko, Sweden - III_Bog_N3_2 | ecosystem: Environmental > Terrestrial > Soil > Wetlands > Peat | place: Sweden: Abisko...
ATTAATGACCGGGCCACCTGCCCTGCGTCAGCGATTCCAATTCCAATCCCACCAACGGCCATTCCAATTCCGCCGCTTGCCTGCAAGGCTACACCGGCAGGAGCAGTAACTACTCCTGCATCTGCTAAGATTCCCCAGAGAAATGTTGCTCCCCCTAATGCGACTGTTGTGTTACCAGCATGGTTTAGTGCGGTGCACCAGCCAGGTTTTGGTTCGGGTTTTGGTTGTTGCGGCTGTGGCTGTTGCGGGTTATTTGGGGCAGGTTCACTTCTGAAAGTGCTGCAAAACTCTTGCTATTGGCTCCATGCAGACTAGGAGTGCCACATAGGCCGTGACAATCGTAATTAGAAACTGAATCGAAAGCGTAGAAATGGCCTCATCACCAGCGGACGACAATCGACGCCTCACGGAGTAAAACCCGTTCACGCCAGCAGCCATTGGAAGAACCAGAATAAAGGCAATGAAGCATAATGTTCCTAGTTGATCATTGAGAATCTTTCGAAAGGCAAGAAACCCTACAACTTCCGCCACGAGAAATAATCCCACGACGCCTACCCAAAGAAGCCCTGTCATGATCCTGGGCGATGATGAATTCTTCATGTTTTCCCTTCGCAAGGCGATTCTGCTCAAAGCGTTTGACCGGCTCTGTAGACGTGCACACCCTAATGGCAAATTCCAAGGGCAAGGCCTGCGTCAGCGATTCCAATTCCAATCCCACCAACGGCCATTCCAATTCCGCCGCTTGCCTGCAAGGCTACACCGGCAGGAGCAGTAACTACTCCTGCATCTGCTAAGGTTCCCCAGAGAAATGTTGCTCCCCCTAATGCGACTGTTGTGTTACCAGCATGGTTTAGTGCGGTGCACCAGCCAGGTTTTGGTTCGGGTTTTGGTTGTTGCGGCTGTGGCTGTTGCGGGTTATTTGGGGCCGATGCAACTTCTACGGTCGCGGATGATGCTGGCCACATTTGGGTTTGTAGGTAGTATTCGAAGCAGCCGGATGCGAGGTCGCAAATCGACGGGTCATCGTCCCCCCTATATCCGTTGTCGTATGACAAACCTGCACCACCATCAAAAAATGCTCCGGGATCTGGATCTAGTGCAGGTGTATCCCATGGTGGAGTGGGTCCAGGGTCTGGCGGAGCTGGAGAAAATCCTGGAATGTCACCTTCCCCAAGATCGCCATCACCCGAATCGCACCCGTCCTCATCATCGCATCCTATGGATGTGCCATCTGGATCGATCAGCGTCAAAGGACCGTTCTGCACATAAGCGTAACGGTTAAGCGACTGCGGACGGTGCAAACTAACCGCTCCCCAGCCATATGGGTCCGGGCTTAGCCATCTTCCCGCCGACGGATCGTACTTGCGGAAGAGGTAGTCGTAAACGCCTGTGCCGCCGGAGTTGGTGACGACATTCTGATCCTGGCCGGTGAAGGAGCGGTCCGCTGTGCCGGCCTCGTTGTAGGTTTCGCCGAAGGGCGCGTAGGCTTCCTTGGCGTAGACGGCGTGCGCCCACGTCGTGGCCAGGCGGCTCGATCCGAGCCAGTCTTTGTGGCGAATGAAGTTCAATCCACTTGCATTGTAGACCGCAGTTGAGCCGCCGGGAAGCGAAATCGTGCCCTTGGTCAGCCCGCCGCTGTAGACGGCCAGGTTCGTCCCGTCGGGGTTATAGACAAACTGCGTATACGTGCTGCCCAAGCCTTTTTCGACCATGCGGCCTAGCGCGTCGTAGGTGGCCGTGGTCGAGTTTACGGTGATGGGCTGGTTGAGCGCATTCCAGGTGAGCGTGGCCGGCGTTGCGGTTTTCTGGTTCCCGTTCGCATCGTAGGTTGGAGCAGGCGTGATGCCGCTTGAAACCTGATTGGTTGACGTGTTGTAGATTGCCGAGTAGCTCGTGCCTCCGTTGCTGCCCGCCTTGGTGATGTTGCCAAAGGGGTCGTAAGAAAAGGTCTGCCCCCATTGCGGCACGTCGTTGTTCACGCAACTGCTTGACGCTATGCGGCTCAGATCATCCGCTGTGTAGTTGCACGTCTGGCTTAACGGACTGGGGCTACCATCGGTATAGACCATCTGCTGAAGAGACGAATTGGCATTCCAGGTGAGCGCAGTGGTGACCGCATAGGCGCCACTCGTTGGTTTGATGTTGTAGGTGAGGTTGGTTGGCCGGAAGGTGTAAGGATCGTAGGTGAAGTTGTCCACATCGCTCCCCGAGCCGGTGCCGGCATTGCCATAGGTAATCTGGGCGGGCAAACTGGCATTGTTGTACGTCACTCCGGTGACCAGATTCAGGCCATCCGTGCCGTCGGCAGCAGTAGCGGGTCGGCCCTCACCGTCCAGGCTATAAGTCACTTCGGGAATCCCTATGTAGGTGCCGGGGCTGTAGGTAGTCGCGACGTAAGGCGTAACCGATGCAGACTGCTCAGTCTGCGGACCCCAGACATAGAAGGTCGAGTTGGCCGTATAGCCATCTATCTCAAATCCTCGAGCCCCTCCCGAGCAGTTCACTACACTCAACGGAATCGAAGTGGCCGTCCAGGTGTAGCGCTGCCACGATGTCGTGAGCGCAAACTGAGTGCCTGCGCAGTCGTTTAGACCGAAGCTGACGCCCTCGCCGCCAACTGCTCCCTTGAGCCACGCGCTGACAGTATAGGTTCCGCCAGTGATCAATCCTGCTTGAACAGATGTGAATGCGCCCCAGGGATTCGAAGTGCCGCAGGAGAAGCTGCTGGGCATGGTGAATTGAGTTGCCGTATTCGATCCGTCTGGCGCCGTAACAGACGGCGTATCGAGCACCATCCCGTTCGAACTTCCCGCACAGTATTCCGTCCAACCGCTCCCGCCGAATTGCGACGAATCCGTGATCATGTTCGTAGTGCTTCCGGCAGTGTTCCCGACAAGCGACCCGGAGAGAGAGCCAACTGCTCCGTTGGGGTAGAAGGTCTCCTGGGTGAGGAAGTATCCGCCGGAGTGTGGGGTAGACTCCCACATTTGCGATTGGACACCACCGGCAGTGGGTCCACCCGTCACCGGGCTCGCGCTGAAAAAGGCGTCGGTGAGCTTGGTTGTGCAGGCCGATGTGCTGCAGGTGTAAGCCTCGGCAACCTGGCCCATGGCGTTCGTCATGGCTGCTCCACCCGCTGAACTTGGCAAGCTGGCTGCGTCATATACGGCGTGAGTGATTGGCGTGACGGAATAATAGGGGCTGGAAGGGAGAACGTAAGACGAGGTCGGCCGGTGGAGCTTGTCGTAGGTGAAGCAGGTCGAATTTCCCATGTTGTCAACGGTTTCAATCAGGTCTCCCGGTGAGGAGCCGCTGCAACCGCTGGCCGAATCGTAGGTGTAGGTCGTGGTGCCGGGAGATCCTGAACCGCTGCTCCACTCAGGAATGCTCTCGGATTTCTTTCTCCCGAGCCAATCGTAATTGACCATGCGGGTCTGCATCGGGCTGGATTGGGCGTTTTGCTGAACCTGCGTCAACCGGCCGGCGCCATCGTAGCTGTAGTTGGTTAGATACCCCGTGTACGAGGTCGAATGCCCGCAGGCTCCGCCAGCTGGCGATGTGGATGTAACAACTTCGCAGACGAAGGTGAGCCACCCCGCGCCGTTGTACTGCAGGTTCCGCTTCTTGACGTTCTCGGAACCTGGCGCCGGACCGACCGCAACCAATAGATTGTTCTGCGCATAGGTGTATGTCTTGGTTCCACCACCACCATCTGTGACTGTCCAAGTGCGGCCCAAAGGTTCATAGGTAGTTGCAGTCCCTGGGTTCGAGGGTACGTCCTGTCCAATCATCGAGCTTTGGTACGGAAGAGTTGTCTTCGCAACCCGGCCCAGCGCATCGTAGGCTGTAGCGACGGTATCGTAGCTGCTCAACCCCTGCCCTTTCTGCGTTTGCTGGACGATGGTCCTGCCTAGCGCGTCGTAGGTGGTCACGGATGTGCTGGTTGATGTGCTGCCATTGAAGTTCATTGAAACTGTCGAGGAGTTGGATGAAGAAGTGGGATAACTGTAGTTCGTCACCGCGGTTGTGGCATTGTTGGTGACGGCTACGGGCCGCCAATAAGGATCACTCCCATAGCCGTAGGTAGTCGTATTACCGTTCACGTCCTGGCTTGTGACTTGGACACCGCCAACGCAATTCCACGTCGCAGAAGTGGCCAACGTAATGCTGCCAATCGTCGGGCTGCTTACGGAGGTGGGGAAGGAATTGCCGCAACTCGAGCTTCCGTAACTGTAGGTTGTCACGCCGCCGTTGGGGTCGGTCGTCGTATATACGTTGCCGGTATCGTAATAGCTGTAGTACGTCATCAGGTAGCTGCCCGAGTTGATCATCTGCTGGACGGAGTAGATGTTCCCACGAACTGGACTGCTCACATGATTTGGCGTGCTCGTGGTCGAAGTAACAGCGCCGGTATATGTGTACTTGGTATCGGAGACGGTGCTCCCTCCGCCATCGGTTACCTTGACCTCAGTTGGCAAATCCCCGCCGTAGCTGGTCGTGTAGGTAGTGGTCGTAGTCTGCAACAGGGCTCCCGAAACACCGCTTGCACCGTAGTCGTGGACCGCGTGGGTGAGGATGTTTCCAAATGAGTCGTAAGTGTTGACGTAGCCGGCGGATGGCGATGTACCTGAGGGCCACAGAGTTGCGCCTTGGATATTGGTGAGCGCGGCTACGGCTGTCCCGCTATCCCCGCTTGTAGAACTGCAGGTTGAGGGGTTGATTTCGTAGCATGTGTAAATGCTTTCCAGTAGGCTTCCTCCGGAAGCTGAGCCGGAATAAACCTGGCGCTCAATTTCATAAAAGCTCCCTACAGGCAAGCCACCAGAGCCGTTACTTGTCAGGAATATGCTTACATTCTGATTTGTCGCACCCCCATAGGACGGTGCAGTTAACCGGGCAGAACCAGGACGATGAAGTGTAAAGGTTATGCTGGACCATGGCATGCTGAGTGCCGGAGGAGTCCACCCAATTTCCGCTGGGAACGCCGTTTGTAGCTTGTCTGCTTTCTGTCAGCGAGCCGCCGGACATTTGCAGGCTCAACTGGCTTGAACCCGAGGTGCTGCAGGAACCAATGAACGTTCCTGTGTCATTGCTCGAACCTGCATAGGACTCTGCTGTCCCTGTCAAGCTGATCGCTTGGATAGTGGCTCCGCCCATCCCAGATAACGCGCTGGCGAGGACTGAAGTCGGAGTTGCGGACTGCTGGCCTACAAGGCAACTGATTGAGAAAAATGAGATTAACGCGAGAATTGACAGACTGCGTGTGCGGGGCATTACCCCTCCTTATCACGATTGCAAACATTTCTGTGTGACATTCCGACGGCGGGCCCAGTGACTTTGGTGCGGCGAAAAACGCTACGGTAGAAGAGCGTTAAGGTGGCCTTGACGAGGTTAGAGGACGGATCGTTTGGAAACTACATTTGAGTGAAGTGGAATGTCAAGAGGTTTTTCTATAATTCACGCGAAATTTCTCTTGGTAACCAAGGGAGTTGATTCCCAGGATAATAAGGCTTATGTAAACTGCAAGTCGTGGGGCAGTCGAAAACTACCCCACGACCTGCAGTTCTAAGGTTTGGCTGGATGCGAGTTCTTCCACTGTTGTTCCATTCGAGCCACTTTTGCGCGAAGTGGGTCCCAGTAGCTTTCAGGAATCGATGACTGCAATACTTCGTCGATGATGTCGGCGAAGTATTGCAGGCTGGTGATTGGCGCATTGACCCCTGAGTTGAGCATGGCGACATACTTGCGAGCGCATCCGAGGAGAATTGCCCGCGTTACCTGCTCCTGCGAGACACCTCGCCAATGCAGGCCAGCCGCGATCTTTTCGTCGGCAGCCGAGAAGCTGGCGTGAACACAGGCCGGGGCCAGGAACAATTCGCGAACCTTCTGTACGAACTCGAGTACAGGAGCAGAACTTCGGGGTGGCTGTTGCCTTTGGTATGGCCAGAAGCGGTCTCGGATTTCGAGTACGAGTTGCGAGCCGCCGTTTCTGATCACGGTGCAGACGGCCCGCTCCTCCAGTTCATCCAAGTTAATTGCGACCGCTGTTGGTGCTCTTATCATCGCCCGAGCCAAGTCTTCAACCGTTGCACTGAGGCGTCCGGTATGGCGATTGGCCATCAGGCAGACATAAACGTAGAGCCTGAAGGCGCCATCGGAGAGCAGCGTTAGGGCCTGCGCAAATTCCCGGCCGGCTGCGAACCATCCAGTGGGCTGTTTGAGGATTAACCGAGGGTTGCTCATGAGCGACCTCCAATCAGCTCCGCCGCTTCCTTCTTCTTTCGCATCGACTCGCCGTTCATCTCGATGCGATAGGCATTGTGGACCAGGCGATCCAGGATGCTGTCTGCGATGGTTGGATCGCCGATCTGCGCATGCCAGCTCTCAACAGGCAGCTGACTCGTCAGCACCGTAGAACGCCGGCCATAGCGGTCGTCACATACTTCCAAGAAGCTGCGACGCTCGTCGTCGTTCAACGCAGTCATGGCGAAGTCATCGACAACGAGCACATCTGTGCGAGCGATGCTCTCCAGCATCCTGCCCAGACTGCCGTCAGCCCGCGCCTCGACCAGGTCGCGGAAGATCTTGGCCGCGGACCGGTACAGCACGCTGAAGCCATCGCGGCAGGCCTTCTGCGCCAATGCTTGCCCAAGCCACGTTTTGCCGATTCCAGTTGGACCGGTAAGCAGGACATTGAGGTGTTGAATGACCCATTGCGAGTTGGTCAGTCCCCGGACCGTCGACGAATCGAGTTGTCGGGGATAGCGGTAGTTGATGTCTTCGACGCAGGGCTCGGCAGACAGCTTCGACTTCTTTAATCGACGCACCAGTGCCTGATTCTCACGCCATGTCCAGTGGCTGTCAACCAGCATGCCGAAGCGTTCTTCGAAGTTGAGGCCGCGAGCCTCGGGCTGATCGAGTTGCTTTTGATATGCATCCGCCATTCCTGTCAGGCGCAGTGCGTGGAGCTTGTCCAGAGTAGCTTGGTTTAGCATTGGCCTACCTCCTTCCACCCCAGCGACGAAGTGGGTGCCCTCTGGGCATCGCCGGGGACCCCGGACTCCCGGCACGTCCCCTGAACTGCGTAATACCCAGGGCCGCGAAGGTTCTCATGCTTTACCGGAGAAGGCATCAACAGCAGTTCAGGCACCGGCTGACGGTCCAGACCGCTTTGCAACATAGACTTCACGCTTTGAAAGCGGTAGAGCTTTAGGCGGACCGCCCGTGTGCAGGCCGCTTCCAACCGCTCAGCGCCATACTTTCGCTCCAGTCGAATCACGCCCAGCGCCGATCTATACCCCATCTCCGGGTGCGGCTTGCTGGTCATGATGCACTCTACCAACCGCGCCGTGAAGGGACCAACCTTGCCCGCCCATTCGATGATCCGCGTCGGCGTCCACTCCAGATATTGCTGATGCGATTTCGGGCGGTGCGCCGCATTCGTACTGGCTACATGTGGCTTGCTGCTGCGCACATGACTGGCTACGCGCTTGCCTTGGTGGAAAATCTCCACCGTCCCTTGAGTGCTTCGCGCCTCGACCTCCTTGCCAACCAGCTGATACGGCGTGCTGTAGTAATGGCCGCCCAATTCGATGTGATAATCCAGATTCACCCTCGCCTTCTTCCACTCCGCATAAACGAACGGAGAGAGCGGCAATGGCTGCAGTACCGGACGATCTATCGACCGAAAGAGTTCCGACCGCGAGCCGGCAAGCTTGCGAAACGGCCGGTCATTGAGTTTGTGAACCAACCCCAGGATGGCCTCGTTCAAATCAGCAAGGCTGAAGAACTGGCGCTTGCGCAACGCAGCAAGCACCCACCGCTGAACGATCTGCACCCCGACCTCCGCCTTGGACTTATCCCGTGGACGATACGGCCGTGCGGGTAGAATGCCCACGCCATAATGAATCGCCAGATCGCCATATGTGCGATTCAACTCGGGCTCGTAGTAGCAGGGCTGCTTCACCCCGGACTTTAAGTTGTCCGGGATGACAAGCTGAGTTGTTCCCCCGAAGAATTCAAATGCCCTAACATGAGCATGACTCCAGTCCCACAGGTTCTGCGTCCAGGTCGCCTCCGCGTAGGTGTAGTTGCTGGCGCCCAGGACCGCTACGAACACCTGGGCCTCGCGAACTTCGCCAGTCTTGGGATCAATCACTGGTACCGTCTGCCCGGCGTAATCCACGAACGTCTTTTCTCCGGCGCGATGTTCGTGCCGCAGCACTACGTCTAGTTGACGCTGCCATTCGCGGTAAAGCTCGCAGTACCAGCTATAGGCGTAGCCCAGCGGATTCGCCTGCTTGTACTCTTCCCACAAAAGCTGAAGGGTAACATTCTTGCGGCTCTTCAGTTCCTTATGAATCGCCGCGCAGTCGGGCGAAACACGGGTCTTGGGTGATGCGACTGGCAGCGGTGGGTACAAGCGCCGCTCCAGAGCAACGTCATCTAAATCGGCCGGCAAGGGCCAATTCAACCCCGCCGCTTTCAGTCGTTCAAGACACCGCTGGACGGTGCTTCTGCTTACCTTGCAGATCGAGGCGATCTGCCCCGGGACAAGGTGTGATTCAAAGTGAAGCCGTAGGATTTCGCGTATTTTTCTCATTGGTTATGTTCCTGGGAACATAACCCATGGAATGTGCCCGGCCTCGTTATGTGGCCGAATACACCAAATGTCCTTTGTCCTTCGCACATGGAGTTGTGTCCGTGGGCACATAACATTCAGCTGTCTGCGTAATGATCCTTTTCAGTTGTTTTCTGAAAGGAGATTATTGTGCTCAGCCACTATTTCATTCGCCCAACCACTGTGGACCGGATCCGAGATTGCTGGATCGGTGAACCGATTGAACGTTACGTTACTTGGCTGAACGAGAAGAACTACGCGCCTCGAAGTGTGTTTGTCCGTGTGCCACTGTTGGTGCAGTTTGGAGGATTTGCACAGAGAGCGGGTGCAACCAGCCTAGACGATTTGCCAAACCTCATCGAGTCCTTTGTCGAAGACACGTTGAATCGCCTGAAGCCTGAATCACCTAAATCCAAGCGTCAGGTTGCAGCCCGAGGACTGCGGAATCCAATTCAGCAGATGCTCCGATTGGTTATTCCAAACCATGAAGGCAATGATAAAGGCAGGGACAATCCGTTCAGAGAGGCTGCACCTGGCTTCTTTGAATTCCTGCGACGAGATCGCGGGCTTTCTGAGGCTACCTTGGTTCAGTACCGGCACTGCCTTCGGCTGTTTCAGGATTACCTGCAGAACGTAGGCCGACCATCGTTACCCACCCTGTCTCCAGCGGTCATCATGGCCTTCATCACTAAGAGTGGCGATACTCGCGATGCGCGCTCAGTACAGAGCCTGTGCAGCATTCTGAAAGGTTTCTTTCGCTATCTCTATGCCGAGGGTTTGATGGGATGCGACTTGGCCAAGACAATTGAATCGCCACGTCGATATCGATTCTCGAACCTGCCACGCTCGATTACATGGCACGAAGTCGAGCAGATGTTGGTGAAAGTTGACCGTCGAAGCACCGTCGGCAAGCGCGACTATGCCATTCTCTTGCTCCTTGTCACATATGGTCTGCGTTCTCGTGAGGTCGCTGCACTAACCTTGGACGACATAGACTGGAAACGTGACTGTATTCATGTCCGCGGGCGCAAAGCCGGACATTCGACAGCGTATCCCTTGACGCCAGCAGTGGGAGAAGCGATCCTCGAGTATTTGAGACAAGGACGTCCGGCGACAAGCGAGCGAGCGGTGTTTATGGCGGTTCACGCGCCGTACATCCCAATATCACGCGTGGCTGTTTCGGCACAGGCCAAGTGCCACATTCGCAGAGCCGGTATCAATGTACATCGTCCGGGGTCCCATACGTTGCGGCACACTTGCGTTCAGCGACTAGTCGATTCCGGATTCTCGCTCAAGACGATCGGAGACTTTGTCGGGCACCGTACTCCAGATGCCACCAAGATCTACGCAAAGGTTAATGTCGAGGCCCTTCGCAGGGTAGCCCTCGGAAACGGCGAGGAGGTCCTATGAAGAACGCAACGAGAGGACCACTGGCTGAAAGCATCGACATGTATCTGGCGCACAAGCGCTCGCTGGGCAAGCAGTTGGCCAAGACAGAACCAATGCTTCACCTGCTTGACGGCTACCTCCTGGCACATGGGGTTGCGAAGATTGACCTGATCACGCCGTCTCATCTCGAAGAGTTCGTTACCTGTCGCCCACGTCATACTCCTCGCAGCCACAACCAACTCATTGGAATGATGCGAAGGCTGTTTGATTGGATGGTGGTGCATGAAGTTCTGCACGACTCTCCCTTCCGTTGCAAAATGCGACGTGCCACCTCGACACGCCGACCGTTCCTTTTCAATCCGGAGCAAGCACGTAGTCTTCTCGATGCGGCCTTACAGTTGCCGAGCAATTCACGAGCGCAGAACCGAGGAGAAACGTACAGGGTCATTTTCGCAATCCTGTATGGGCTGGGACTTCGCGTTGGAGAAGTATCACGCTTGCGCCGCCATGACGTCGATCTTGACAAGCAACTCATGGTTATTCGGCAGACGAAGTTCGGAAAAGATCGCTTGGTTCCTTTTGGTCCGAAGATGGCCAGCACTATCGCAGGTTTCCTGAAGTGCGAGGAATCGCGTTTTGGCCCTGTCCCGGTTGACAGTCCAGTATTCTCCTTCAACAAGCGGAAGAGGACACCAATCGGAACAAATACGATCAGTTCTACGTTTCGCAGAATAGTGCCGGAGCTTCAACTCACCGTTCAACCTGGCGTAGCATCACCACACCTGCACTGCCTTCGTCATTCGTTTGCCGTAGGGACGCTGCTCCGATGGTATCGCGAGGGTGTTGATCCTATGACGCGTCTGCTCGATCTTTCCACGTTTCTCGGCCATGTGAGCCCATCTTCCACGGCCGTTTACCTGACCATCACCACAGAACTGCTGGAATGCGCAAGCCAGCGTTTCGGTCAATTTGCGGAAGGAAGTCGGAAGGAGAGTGTCCGGTGAGTTCCAGCACTTTGGGTTCTATGCTGACGTCGTTCTTCGATAACCACCTTCGGTTACAAAAGGGGCTCCGCCCAAACACGATTACAAGCTACGCAGATGCGATGCGCCTACTGCTTCAGTTTTCTGCCGCAAACCGCAAGAAAAAGGTCATCCAACTGAGCCTCGATGATTTTGACACTGGCATTGTGTATCAGTTTCTGAATTCACTCGAAGAAGGCCGAAGCAATGCGATTCAGTCACGCAATCAGCGATTGGCGGTCATCCGCACATTCTTCGCATATGTCGGCCAACAGTGCCCGGAACGAATGGAGCAGGCCCGGAGAATAGCCAGTATTCCACGAAAGCGAACCGCTCCGCCCGAAACCATCTTCATGGAGCGCGATGAGATCGAGACCACGCTTTCCAGACTGCCGACGAGTGGGCGTCATGCGTTGCGTGATCGAACTCTGCTGGTCTTCCTTTACAACACGGGAGCACGCGTACAAGAAGCAGCTGACGTGCGCGCAAACAACGTGCAGTTCAATCCAAATCCACGCGTACATCTGCACGGCAAGGGAGATAAATGGCGAGTCTGCCCGCTCTGGGAAGAGACTTCCACCCTTCTGCATGAACTACTAACTGAGGGTGCCGCAACCGACACACCAGACAGGCCAGTTTTTACCAATGCGACCGGTGCAGCCCTGACACGATTCGGAATTTACAAGATCATTCGAAGGTGTACCACGCAGATCATCAAGAAGCGATCAGATGGCCGGTTAAAACCGATTTCTCCTCATGTATGGAGGCACAGCACTGCCGTTCATCTTCTGGAAGCCGGTGTCGAAGTAAACGTCATTCGCGCTTGGCTGGGTCATGCGAGCCTGGAAACTACCAACCGGTACGCCGAGATCACGCTTCGTACAAAGAGGGCTGCATTGGAAACATGCACTCTATCAACGAGCCCAGACGGCAGAATTCCACGGAAGCCTCGTTGGCACACTGACGCTTCGTTGCTGGACTGGCTCAAGTCGCTGTGACGTTATGTGTTCTCAAAGGGCGCGGTCCCCTTGAAATCAGAGGCGTCCTACATGCCCGGCCACATAACGAGGCCGGGCACATTCCATTGGTAACCGACTTTCGGGCAACATGTTCTCCTTTGATTTCAGGAAAACATCTGCCTGGGATTACCAACGTCGCCCGCTCCGTACCCGACCCACAGACACCTCTACGTTTCATCGGGGGCTGCCGTTCCGTTCGATGTGGGCAGCGATTACGCCATGTGGGCACCGATTACGGCAAAACAACAAAAGCTGCCCACATCACGACGGAATCTCTGCCCACATCAAACAGAATCAGGTGCCCACATCGAGCGGAATTGCCTGCCCACATCGACCGGAATACGCACTCGTAAAGCAACAGATCGGAGAGCGAAGATTGCGTTCCCTCGATCTGAGACGAGAGGACGGCCTCCTTTCGGACGTAGGAATAGAGGAAGAGCTTGAGGTCAGGGAGAGAGGATGTCGTGCCATCCAGCCGGCCGATGGCCTGGTTCGCCTCAGCAAGGATGGCTTGAAGCGATGCCAGATCGAGTGTCTGCGGATTGGGGGGCAGGGGCGGTGGAACGAAGGCCCGGACCCTCTCACCGGAGAGAGTTGAAGCCACATGACGGCTTCGGGGGGCGGTATTGGGCCGTTTATCCATGTTTTCATCCGTTCCCCTACTATTAAAACATATATAGATTTACTTTAATAACGAAGCCCGCTATTCAAGGGTGCGAAGAGGGCACAACCCGGAGAGTTCCGCGGATGGCTACAACCTGCAATTGTGAGTTCACCCTGAGCCTTTGCAGACCGGAACTCCGGTCGCCATGCCAACTTGTCAATACCGATTAACGAGCGGTCCTCGCATTCTTGCCAGGGGGGATGATGCACGCCGTCCTGTTAGCTCCGCGTTAGCTGTTGAGGCCCAGGCTGGTAACAACGCGCCAACTGACTTCGCGTCGATGCTCCCCTAAAGTTTGGATTGTGAGCCGGAGAGTCCGGTCCATTCCACCAAATCAAGGAGGGTGCCATGCACTCAGAACAACACCCGCATCATCATCACGAGCACCATCGCGTTTACATCTTCATCAACAAGAAAAAGTTCGAGCTGGAGCACTACGTCCAAACGGGCGAGCAGCTGAAGCAGCTGGCTGGCATCCCGCTCGGCGACGTTCTCTTTCTCCAGCGGCCCGGAGAAGACGAGGTTATTCCCAACCACGCCAAGATCACTCTGAAAGATGGCGAACACTTCCACAGCCAGCCCCCAGCCGATTACGGTTTGGGGGCTGCACTTCTGGAGGAAGCGGGTCTAGCTCCGAACCGTGCCACGATGCATTCAGAGCCGGGTGGCTGGGTGTTTGTGGTCATCTCGAGCTACGAACTGCCGGTGGGTTTTGCACCAAATCGGGTTGATCTCCTCGTGAAGCTGCCGCCGGGATTCCCGGATGCCGCACCGGACATGTTCTGGGTTCATCCCGCGGTGTGTGGCCCGAACGGGATTGTTCCGAAGGCGACCTCGCCCGAGCGCTTGCTCGGCAAAGAATGGCAGCGGTTCTCTTGGCACTTAGCTCCGGGCGCATGGAAGCCGGGCGTCAGTGAATTCCGTGACTTCATGCGCTGCATCTACTCCCGCTTTCTCCGAATGAATTGAGGTCGTTATGAAACTACGCGCAATGGAATTGAAATGGCAGGCCTTTATCGACGGGCTTCGCTCGCGAAGTGACGTGGAGACGGCAGGCGTGATCTTGGCCGAACGGCTCAGGGGCGGCAAGGTGCTACTCGTACGTGACTTGATCGAGATACCCGAAGAGGGCTATATGATTCGACGGGGCGATCAGATTCGGCTTGATCCCGTGATGCTAAACCGCATCACAAGACCCGCCCGTGACGGTGGTCTTTCGGTGATCACGGTTCACACGCATCCCGGCACGACGCATGCGTGGTTTTCGGAGGCTGACAATGCCGGGGATGCTCGATTGATGCCTTCGCTCCTCAATCAAATGCTGGGACCGCATGGCTCAATGGTCATTGCAGGCGATACGGGGAATGCCATCGGACGGGTATGGACGGACGAAGGAGGGCCGTTTCCGCTTGAATTGCGGTTGGTCGGGAGAATGTTGAAGAGCGCCGCCCCGGTTGAAGGACAACCGGGTGAACCGAGCTGGTTTTCAAGACAGGGCCTCGCGCTTGGTGACGCCGGTCAAACTATACTTCGCAACCTCCACGTCGGCGTTGTCGGCCTGGGCGGAACAGGTTCCGTGGTGTTTTGCCAGCTTGCTCACCTTGGTATAAGGCGAATCACGGTCGTCGACGGAGACCTTGTCGAGCCGACGAATGTTAGCCGCATCCTGGGCGCTACCGTGCACGATGCAGGGCGGACATGGAAAGTCGATGTCGCGGCCCGCTACGCTGCGCAATTGGGCTTGGAAACCGAAGTCGTATCCTTCCGGGGGCATCTAGGAAATGACGTAGCGGTTGAGGACCTTGAGGGGTGTGATGTCGTACTGTCCTGCGTGGACAAACACCTGCCTCGTGCCTTGCTAAACAGGTTGTCCTACGAAAAGGCCATCCCCCTGATCGACATGGGAAGCGCATTTCGCGTCGATGTAGACGGTCGCATAACCTACGGAGCAGGGCGGGTCGTTATCGTCGGTCCTGACCGCCCCTGCCTGGCTTGCTGGGGTCACATAAACCCAGATCGAATTCGGATAGAGTCGTTGTCGGAAAGCGACCGTGCCCGCGAAGTTGCCGACGGGTACATAGCCGGAGCTGAAGTTCCGCAACCAAGCGTAATTTCCTTCAATACGACTGTTGGCGGAGCCGCAGTCGTCGAATTGCTTCGGCTGGTAACAAGGTTCTCTGGCGTTGACGACCCGCCATTACGGTTGGCTTTCGATTTCGAATCGGGCACAGTCCGCAGGAATAGCCTGCCCAAGGGGAGCCGCTGTAGGATTTGCTTGCCCTTAAGCGAACAGCAAGACACACTGAAGAGGGGAGCTGGAGACGGCATAGATGATGATTTCCAGCCAGACGGAGGCAAGAGCTAGAGATGACACTTCCGCTCGCATTTCTTGACGTAGCAGCGATAGAAGAAGTCACGGTGGATGTTTGGACGGAGGTGTTCGAAGCCACGGGATGGCCGCTGTCGCTCGCTGAGAAAAAGGGTTCCATTGGACACGCGGACATCGTCGAAGCGCTCCGGAAAGATCCTCTCACTGACGAACTCCTGCATGCCCTTGAAACCCTTAATGAGCTAGGTTCTGACGCCGGCCGCGACGCAATTGTGGCAGCGATGAATGATCGCCATATTCCTCTCGACACGATCTCGCAAAACTCCGGCGAGAGGGAATTTTCCTTGCGCTTCTACTTGGCGCAGCGGAAAGACGCTGCGCTTGTTGATGTGTTTGCCCGTGCACAAATTCAAATACAGGAAGGTGGGGATCAAAAGCGCTACAACGATTTTCTCGGGAAGGACGCAAGGAGTTTTGCAAACCTCTCCGCCAAGATAGACGCCCTTCGCGAGCACGTTTTAGAACATTGCAAGAAGTCCGACCTTGGCGAGCACGTTCATGTGCAGGCCTTTGAGGACGACGGCGTATTTGTGTTTAACGTGCTACGCAGTCACCACACCCGAAAGCCCCTCGCGGTAGTAGCTGGGCAGGCGGCTAGAGCAACCATCCAGTATCGACCAGTGCATGCCGATATTCTTCGTTACGAGGCGTCGGTTGGCCGTCTACGCATCGCGGCACGCGCAACTTCTATGGTCAATTTCTACCGCAGGGCGCTTGGAGCGGTCTTGTTCGGTGACCAAGCATTCTTCGATGGAAACTCCGTGTGCAGCCTTGACGTGATTACGCAGTGCGGTCGATCAGCTCTAGAGAACCATAACCTCCTTTGCGTAGGGCGTGTATGGATGACGGAATGCTTATGGGAACGTGGTGACCGGAATCTTCTGTTTTTCAGATCAAACGACTGTTTTCGAAGCATAGAGGAGCTCAATCTGACATTGACGGAAGGCAGACTCTTGCAAGCGAAGCTGAAGGTAGAAGTGATCGGGAAAAGCACGCGCCCGGTCACCGTCAACATTCGCATCCCAAGCCGCATCGAGGTCAGCCAGAAATCACACGAACATTTGATTGAAACACTGCTGAAGGCTGTAGGTATCTACAACGCCGCCCCGCCGGCTTCCACAGTGAGTTTTTGGTTGCTATATCCGTGGAGGCATCCGATTGCGGTTTGGCGAACTCTGCTGGGCAAGGATACAGATGAGTTGATACAAAACGGTGTTTTGAACCCTACCCGGCTCGAATCCGTTGCCGCCGCCGAAAATACGGCCGCAGGCCGCGTTCTGTCAGCTCACCCTTTGTCGGAGGGTGAATATTATGGCGTGAGCCAAGCAGGCGAGATTCCTTCCCGCACACTGAGCGCGACCGATCTCGACGGTTTCGAACTCATGCCGGAAAAACTACGGTTGTACCTTCGCTCCAGGCTTGGGATCTTTAACGGCGGTAGCGTGTGGGACGGGAGCGAAACCCTCGACCTGGGCTTTCTTGAGCTGGGTGTTCACAAAATTCATATGGTCTATGCCTTGCGCCAGCCTGCAACAGGAGTTGGCGATCACATGCGTGCTCACTCTGGCGGGGTACCCTCCGTCTTGTTGATACAGGCATGCGAAATCTACAAATCTGAGCTCGCAATCGTCTCAATCGATTCTGCTCTACCGACGAAGAAGGATGTTATACGCGGCGCGATAAATGCATCCAGTCTCGCTGAAAGCACTCCGGCTATTTATTGTTGTCCCGACGGCGCGCGGCTTGTGGTTGACACACGTCTGAAGAAAATTTGGATCGACGATGTCGAGTTGACAGGGCTTCAACCGGACTTTCACCCTTTCCGTTTTGTCGAGGCGATGGCGCGAAGCCAAGGGCCGATGTCAAGCGAACAACTCAGTTCAATTCTTTCTCCTGGTAGCCTCGACGGCAGTTTGCCCGCACGTCAGGCCAAGAACCAAGTGAAAAAGGTCATCGCCGCGGCTATGAGCGGTGCAGGTCGAAACTTCGATGAGGACCCGTTTCCTCCTGCGGGTCAGGGCTGTTATCGGTGTGCTTTTCCTGCCTATGTGGTGTAGCAAATGAGACCAGTAGTTGCGGTAACATTTCTTATGTAAAGCGAGATTTATTCTTCATTTGCAAACAGTATCTTAGGTGGTTGGCAACTGTGACCCACGAACAGCAATCCCGCTCTAAAGGGAGCCGTCGAATTCAAAACAGTGTCTGTTGGATGGGGTCCGCCTTGCTCTTGGGCCGACGCTTAGAACCCAGGACGGTTCTACCGCCAACCGAAGGCGATATCTGCCACTCATGTTTTAATGCGGCATCGAAGTCCGCTAGAGGATCTCGTGCTTGCTCCACGCCTCGGGTCAGGCGATCGAGTCGCTCGAAGCCATGGAGCTTCTCCAGGCGGCCGACTCGGGCAGCTTCCAGCGAACGCCTGAGCACCGCCAACGATTCGTCGTAGGTCTTCAGCGGTACGGGAAATGGGTGTCCGTCCTTGCCCCCATGTGCGAAGGAAAAACGCGCAGGATCTGCGAACCGGCTCGGCGCGCCGTGAACCACCTCGGCGATCAACGCAAGCGATTGCAGGGTTCGCGGCCCGAGACCTTCCAGTAGAAGCAACGAAGCGAAATCGCGAAGCTCCTGTTCATGCGCGACTGCCAGCACGGCCCCAAGGCGCTTCAGGTCCACATCCTTCGCCCGAACATCGTGATGGGCGGGCATCACCAATTTGCGCGCGTCATTGAGCGAAGATTGGACGGGCTCCTTTGCGATAGCAAGCAGCGCCTGCTGGGCTTTCGCTGCCCGCGAATCGACGAGATTGAGAATCTCGCCCTGCGGCTCGCCAACGATTGCATCATGCGGGTTGGAAACGAAGTCTCGCACGTTTGGAGAATGCCAATGGTACCGCCTGGCTGAGTGATCCTGGGCGTTCATGCCCTGCTGGACAACCGCCCACTCGCCCGATTTCGTGATGACGAATGAATGCAGATAGAGTTGAAATCCGTCCGCGACAGCGTTGTTGTCGATCCGAGCAGTGAGCCTGCTGGTTCGCGCCAGTGCATCTCCATCAAGACCTGTCTTCATACCAAAGGACCGAAGTTCGTCCGGCGTACGGATCGAGTGTCGGCCGCGTCCGCCGCACACCATCAATCCCAATTCACTAAAACGCGGGTTGAGGCCGCGCTTTAGTGCTCCCAATACCGAGGTCGTAATTCCGGATGAATGCCAATCCATTCCCATGACCGCACCGAACGCCTGGAACCAGAAAGGATCGCTCAGCCGAGTGAGAAACTCGCTCGCACCGTATTCCAGGAGAATGTGCTCGGAGATAGCTGTGCCGAGCTCGGTCATGCGGTTAGCTAGCCACGGAGGTACGTGGCCGCCATGGAGCGGAAGGTCGGCTGTCCCTGAGCGCTTCACGTATTTGCCCTCCGCCGAATACTTCTCTATGTTCGCCCTATCTTCGCTTATAATCAACCCCATGGCCGGCGAGCTGTTAGCGACTGAACCCGCGGCACTTCGCAAGATCGTCCATGTGGATATGGACGCGTTCTATGCGTCTGTCGAACAGCGGGATGACCCGGCACTACGCGGCAAGCCCGTGGTTGTCGCCTGGAAAGGGAGGCGGTCCGTTGTTTGCGCGGCTTCGTACGAGGCGCGGAAGTTCGGCGTGCGCTCGGCGATGCCAGCCGTGACCGCAGAGCGACTTTGCCCGCAAGCCGTCTTCGTTCCGCCTGACTTTACTCGCTACAAGGCCGTATCCCTTGCAATCCGGGAAATCTTCAGTCGTCATTCGGACGTCATAGAACCTCTGTCGCTCGACGAAGCTTACCTCGACGTTACAGAGAACAAGACCGGCCTGCCAACCGCAACGAAAGTCGCCATAGCGATCCGCCGGCAGATTCGTGACGAGCTTTCTCTCGCTGCATCGGCGGGTGTCGCTCCGAACAAGTTCCTGGCAAAGATAGCTTCCGACTGGCGTAAGCCCGACGGACTCTTCGTCATTCAGCCGAAAGACATCGACACATTTCTGCCACCGCTGCGCGTTGGTCGCATTCCAGGAGTCGGCAAAGTGACCGAAGCGCACCTTAAGCAAATTGGAATTGAGACGGTAGGGGATTTGCGGTCGTTTGAGCTGCGTACGCTCGAAGTGCAGTTTGGGCGCTATGGTGCTCGTCTCTACGAACTCGCACGCGGCATTGACCAGAGTCCGGTAACGCCGGACAGGCCGACGAAGTCCATCTCGGCCGAGGACACCTTCGAGCAGGACATTCCGTTATCCCAGACCGAAGATCTCATTCGTCTCCTTGCCGAGAAGGTCTGGCTGGCATCGCGCCGGGAGTCGCGCATCGCACGAACCGTAGTGCTGAAACTGAAGACGAAAGAGTTCAACATACATACGCGCAGCTTCACGCCTCCGGCGCCTCCAACATCCTACGAGGAGTTGGCGTCGATTGCACTTTCCCTGCGTGATCGTATCGATCTCGGGCCGGGGAGGCTCTTTCGATTGGTAGGAGTTGGGTTGGGAAACTTCCGAGAATCTCCCGAAGCGGTCCGAAGTTTTCCTCTTCAAGAGACTGTCCGTCATTCCGGTTGAGTATTACGTTGCAGCCTGCACGTTGAATCGATCAAGCTTTTCCTGAAAATAGGTCCTCCAACTATCGGGCAATCCTTCTGCTGTAATCGCGCGTCGAGCTTGACGAACATCTTCGGGGCCAAAATCCTTCGCCACGTACAAATGAGTGATCTCGGAATTGGAAACAGAATCTGGCTCATGGTTAAGCAAGATCAAGTCATCCCACGCACCAACTTCGCCTTCCGCGTTACGGCTAGACAGAATCGCATGTAAATGATTCTCAATGAGCGCCCGTTGGCAACAGTTGACGTTTCAGCGAGATTTACATTACGCTCGCCGCTTGCGTTGGGCGAACGGTCCTGGTGCCGAGAAAAACCAGCGGGACCGCAATCCCATAAATCAGGACCACTGAGAGCCAAATAGCGCCAGGCCACTGCTTCTGAACAACAAAGTAGAAGGTCGAGAAAGCAAGGGGAGCCACGATGGATGCCGGGCTTACAGCCGATGCCAGTACGCCCTGGAATTGGCCTTGACAGGCTGCCTCAACCTTTCGGGTCGAAAGTGCCTGAAGTGCCGGAGTGCCGAGATCTGTGAGCGCGAAGATGGGGATGATGGCGAAAACGATCCAACCCTTGGTAGCGAAGGCCAGGACGACAAGAGCGACCGCTGAGCAGGCGACTCCGACGAGAATCGCTCAACGTTCGCCAAGCAGTTTGGTCGCCCGCCCCGGCAAAAATATCTGTGCCACTGTTTGACAGACCCCGAACGCACCCAGCGAAAGGCCGATCCACAGGCCATTCTAGTGGAACACGTCGAAGCCCCACAGTGCCCAGCAAGTGCCATAAGCCTCTCCGGCCTCGCTAAAGATGAAAAACAAGAAGACAATCGGCAAGACCCGTTTCATCGAGAAGACCCAGCCGAGCGGCCGAAGTGGGTTGAGCGCCGCGAGATCAATCTTCGTCTTTTGCGTCGGCGCGTGCGACTCCGGAAGGATGAATAACGCAAGCAGAAAATTGCATGCGTTCAGCACGGCCGCGGCAACGAAAGGGAGGCGCAGCCAGTAGTCGCCCAGCAGTCCGCCGAGAACCGGACCAATGATAAAGCCAATGCCAAACATCGCGTTGAACAGGCCGAAGCGGCGGCCGCGCGTACGCACCTCAAATCGAATCATGAATTCACGGGAGTCTACTGTGGGGGATTTTGGGGGGACCCTGAATGCAAATAGAGGGTAATGCAGGGTAAACGGGGCTCACCAAATTGCGCTCTAAATCGTGTAATTAGAGTACGCTAGGGCAAAGCGGTATATGGGGTGGTAATGGCCGGGATAGGCCTTCTAAGCCGGGGGTTGTGGGTTC
>Ga0302278_10002548_pt1 | contig 21009 bp, 21 predicted proteins | sample III_Bog_N3_2_FD_194543 | JGI IMG/M metagenome (GOLD analysis project Ga0302278, IMG submission 194543) | Peat permafrost microbial communities from Stordalen Mire near Abisko, Sweden - III_Bog_N3_2 | ecosystem: Environmental > Terrestrial > Soil > Wetlands > Peat | place: Sweden: Abisko...
CAGTGGTTTAGCGGAACCTCTTGTTCATGTATCTACCTATGTATATACTAAAAGTATGGCAAATATCAAAGTCCGGCTCGTGAAGTGGGGCAACAGTCATGCGGTGCGGATTCCCAGGACGATTGTCGACCGGGCCGAGATCCGCGAAGGGGACGAACTCGAAATACGGGTTGAGGAGGGCGGCAGCATCGCGCTGGCGCCTGCGACGCGCAGGCTCACGCTGGATGATCTAGTCTCTCGCATCACGCCGCGGAATTTGCATGGCGAACAGGATTGGGGTAGACCAGCGGGGAGTGAAGTGTGGTGAGAACCGCCTACGTTCCAGATACCGGGCACTTGATCAAGATTGACTTCGATCCGCGGACCGGTCACGAGCAGGGCGGTTGGCGTCCAGCAATCGTGCTGTCGCCCGCCAGCTATAACCGGCCAACTGGACTTGCGATTGTCGTACCGATCACCAATCAAGAGAAGGGTTACCCATTCGAAGTTCGGCTGCCGGCTGGGCTGAAGGCGACGGGTGTTGTTCTCTCCGATGCGGTCAAGAACGTGGATTGGCGAGCGCGGAACGCTCGCTTCGTGGAAGCGGTGCCGCGTGCTCTTTTGGCGGCAGTTCAGGAGCGGTTGCGATTGTTGTTAGGGCTGGTTTCGTAAAAGACCTGTCGCCAGGCTCCAGGTAATTTCCGAGAACTCACAGGCTCTTCGTGACTTCGATCGTTCGCTGCACCAACTCCTGGAAATCGCTGGCGAGTTCGGTCACGACCTTAACCCGGTCCTGATGCTTCATCGAGTGGCCGTCTCGCTGCCGCTTCGACGAGGGTTCCTAGAACGGAATATCTTCATCCGTGATTGGAGAACTGCCTGCGGGCGCATGTTCGGGTTCTGGTGCGCTTTGGTCGAAACTGTTGCCTGACGATCCGGATGACGCGCGCGATCCGCCGGCGTAATCTCCGCCGCCCTCGCCGCGCCCGCCGAGCAACACGAGATCGCTGGCTACAACTTCGGTCATGTACTTCTTCTGGCCGGACGTCTTGTCGTCCCACGACCGTGTCTGCAGACGGCCTTCGATATAAACCTTACCGCCTTTTTTCAAATATTCGCCGGCAATCTCTGCGAGGCGTTGCCAGAGCACAACGTTGTGCCACTCGGTGCGGTCCTGCCACTGGCCGTCTTTGCCTTTGAAGCGCTCGTTGGTCGCCAATGTAATTTTCGCGACCGGAGTGCCTTGGGGCGTGTGCTTGATCTCGGGATCCTTGCCTAGATTTCCAATGAGAATGACTTTATTTACGCTCTTCATGAGTGCGCTCCTTCGCCCGCGACGATCTTCGAGACGCTCACTATAGCAGAATTGAGGGGTCCGATGATGGTGTAGAGCTCACAGCAAAGATGTGACGAATTCGTCCCCCAGCGCAAAGAGTTCATCGGTCACGCAATCTGAAACAGCATGAGGTAGACGATCACGCCGGTCACCGAAACATAGAGCCATATCGGAAACGTCCAGCGCGCGATGAGGCGATGCCGTTCGAATTGTTCTCGGAGTCCACGCGTCAGGGTAATCAACACCATGGGCACAATGACGATGGCGAGAATCGTGTGCGAGATCAGGATGCTGAAGTACAGAATACGAATCCATCCCGTGCCGCGGAAATAGATGATCCCGCCGTGACCCGGCCAGTGATAGTACAGGTAAGACGCCAGAAACAGGGAGGAGGTCGCAAATGCGGTCAACATCACGGCCCGGTGCGCGGCGATCTTGCGACCTGCGATCAGCGCGCGTCCGGTGACCAGCAGCACGGCACTCAGGCCATTGAGAGTAGCGTTGATTTTGGGAAAAATTGAGTAGTCCGTCATAAGGGAAGTCTAGTTTTACGGGGAATTTGGCAGTTTGGCAAGTTGAGGGCTGTGAGACTAGCGTTCAGAGGCTAAAGGTCAGATTGCAGAGGTGAAGAACATCGGCTGCGTATAAGATATCGTTACGATGTCTGAGGTCGAGATCCCCCAAAAACCGCAACCTGCGGCCGCCGCCCCAAGTGACGCCGCGACGCGACCGCTGCCTGTAATTGCGGTTTGGGCTCGCGATCTACTCGTCTCGCTTGCGATCTCGGCGTTCATCATTATTTTTCTCTACCAACCGGTGAAGGTTGAGGGCACCAGCATGATGCCCGGACTCGAAGATCAGGAGCGCATCTTCGTCAACAAGTTTGTGTATCGCTGGGAGCCCATCCAACGCGGCGATATTGTTGTCTTCCGTTATCCGCGCGACACTTCGAAAAGCTACATCAAGCGCGTCATCGGGATTGCGGGCGACCGCATTCGCATCGATGACGGACAGGTCTACGTTAACGGACAGGCGCTTGACGAAGACTACGTTCCCAGCGATTACACTGATACACGCTCCTACGGAGAAATTGTGGTCCCCGCCAACAGTTTTTTTGTTCTCGGCGACCATCGTTCCATGTCCAACGATAGCCGCGACTTCGGCACCGTCAACGAACGCTACATCTACGGCAAAGCTGTGTTCGGATATTGGCCAATGGAGAAACTGGGAAGACTGAGATAGGCGCTGCAATCGGTGAACTGAGCAGGCGCCCAAGGTTTTACTGAAGACTGACAGCGGAAAACTGACAGCTTTTTCCGCGCAATCCACAGTCTCTCCTGCTAAAATCCTTAAAATCCACTCCACAGGAGTTGCAATGCAAGCAATCCTTGCACTCGAAGACGGCAGAGTCTTCCGAGGCAAAGGCTACGGCGCGAAAGGCGAGTGCTCCGGCGAAGTCGTTTTTAATACTTCCATCACCGGCTACCAGGAAATTTTCACCGACCCCTCCTACGCCGGACAAATTGTCGTCCTGACCAACCCCGAAATCGGAAACTACGGCACCAACCCCGAAGACAATGAATCGCAGCGGCCCTACATTGAGGGTCTGATCGTGCGCGAGTTTTCCAAAGTCAGCTCCAACTGGCGCTCGCAGCAGGTCACCGACGAGTTCATGGAGCAGTTCAGGATTCCGGTGCTCGCCGAGATTGACACCCGAGCTCTGGTTCGCCATCTGCGTACGTACGGCGTGATGCGCGGCGTGATCTCGACCCTCGAAGAAGACACTGACAAGCTGGTCGCCAAGGCGCGAGCTATCCCGAAGATGGACGGCCAGGATCTGGCGAAAGTCGTCTCCACGAACCATACGTATGTGTGGGAAACGGGCGAACGTTCGCATCTGCCCGACGAAATTGTTGGAGTAAAAGACGAGCCGACGCGCTTCCACGTAGTTGCTTACGATTTCGGAATCAAGCAAAACATACTGCGCAAACTGCGCGGAGAGGGCTGCAAGGTGACGGTCGTCCCGGCGCAGACTACGGCGGAAGACGTTCTCGCGCTGAAACCTGACGGCGTGTTTCTGTCGAACGGCCCGGGCGATCCCGAGCCCTGCACGTACGCCGTCGATAACATTCGCCGCCTCATGGGACGCCAGCCCATCTTCGGCATCTGCCTGGGCCATCAGATTTGCGGCATCGCTCTAGGCGGCAAAACCTTCAAACTGAAATTCGGCCACCACGGCGGAAATCATCCGGTGAAGCAGTTGCTAAGCGGCAAGATCGAGATCACTGCGCATAACCATAACTTCGCCGTCGACCCCGATTCGCTGCCGCAAAGCGAAGTCGAACTCACCCACATGGATTTGAACGACTCGACGCTCGAGGGCATGCGGCACCGAAATCTGCCGCTGTTCACGGTGCAATATCACCCGGAGGCGGCGCCGGGGCCGCACGATTCGCATTACCTGTTTAAGGATTTTGTGACGATGATGGAGGAGTGGAAACGGTGAAACTTCACCAACACCCTTTAGAGCTTGTCATCCCGAGCCGTTCGGAGGCGAAGCCGAGAACGAGCGAGGGATCCGCAGTAGGGTTTACGGTTGTCATCCCGAACGATGTGAGGGATCTGCGGTCGCCATTGCCCACAGACTTCGAGCTCGAGTACGCGCAGCCCAGTGAATGAGAGAAAAATGCGAGAAGAGAAGCGCTATTACGTCTACATCATGGCCAGTCGCTCGCTGACTCTCTACACCGGCGTGACCGGAGACATCTATCATCGCGCACTGCAACATAAATCAGGTGAGATCGAGGGCTTTACCAAGAAGTACCATATCAATCGCTTGGTCTATTACGAGACATTCAAGTACGTAAACAATGCCCTCGCTCGTGAAAAACAAATCAAGGCCTGGACCCGCGCAAAACGCCTCGCGCTGATCAAAACAATGAACCCAACGTGGCAAGACTTGTCTGAAGGGTGGGGCGAGCCGATCAACCTGCAGATCCCTCACTTCGTTCGGTATGACAATTCTAGTGAAGAGACGCTCGAAGATTTGGGTAAGAAGGAAAGTGCCGGCGAGAATAAGCCAGTCCAGCCCACTTCATCGAGGAATGCCGGATGACCCATCTGCTAAACCCTTGTCATCCCGAACGAAGCGAGGGATCTGCAGTCTCAAGATGTCCTACGCGTCGCCATAACCCCGGCGACCCCGAGTGCCTTGAGCGATCTACTGCCTTGTCACACCCATCCCATTCCCATAACCCTTGTCATCCCGAACGAAGTGAGGGATCTGCATTTCTGACGCGCGGCCCCAGAATCTGGATCTTGTCGATTTGCCTGTCCATCCTTCTGATTCGATCGGCGACCGCATGTACCGTGGTTGTGGTGCAGAGCGATCTCTCCGCAATTCGTCCGTCAGTGCGATTGCGCCTGCTCCACGATGGCAAGCCGTTATCCGCGGCCGGTATTGAGCTTTTCCTTGGAAGGCCGAATGAGACAACAAATGACTTGCCTTACTTGACGTTTGTCACGAGTACGGATGGCTTCGTCAATATTCGGGAGCTATCAGTGGCTAGTTACTACGTAAGAATCAAATTCCAAGATCATCGGGAAGCTCTTTTCAGATTGGATGTGCCCCTCAAGACTGAGAGTCGAACATCAAACAACGGGATAGACCTAATCGCAACGTCTCAAGAGTCGAGTGATCTCGGCTTCGTCGCGACTCCGGCAGCCCAATCTCCGCGGATGGCCGAGCCGCTTCGAGTCGCTCTACAGCAGTTTCGTGGAGTTCTCGCTGACGTAACAGGTGCGGTTATTTCAAATGTGGACTTCAAAGTTTATGCGGCTGGAGAGTTTGCCTCCGAACCCGTCGTCACTGTTCGTACCAGCCCGTCCGGCCAGTTTGCTGCGGAAGTCGAAAAAGGGAACTACGTCGGCGTCTTTAGTGCACCTGGCTTCAACATCCAGCCTGTGGAGTTTTCCATTGCTGATCATGGCTGGAGGGAAATGTGGGTGACCTTGATGATAGCCAATGGTTGCGGCCTTGAGGTTCCGAGTCAGGGAAAAATAACGGAGCACTAAAAGCGTCGGAGTAACTATTTCATTGAGAATAACTATCTAATGCCTCGCAGAACTGACATCTCGAAAATCCTAATCCTCGGCTCCGGCCCCATCGTCATCGGGCAATCCGCCGAATTCGACTATTCCGGCACGCAAGCCTGCAAGGCTCTCAAGGCGGAGGGCTTTGAAGTTGTGCTCGCCAACTCGAATCCGGCTACCATCATGACCGATCCCGAATCGGCGGACCGCACTTACATCGAGCCGCTTACTCGCGAATATCTCGAAGAGATTATTCGTGTCGAGCGAGAAATGGCGCCCAACGCGGGCTTTGCCGTCCTGCCCACCGTCGGAGGACAAACTGCCCTCAACCTCGCCATCGAACTTTCCGACGGAGGCGTGCTCGAAAAGTACAACGTCCATCTCATCGGAGCGCAGATCAGCGCCATCAAGAAGGCCGAGGACCGTCTCTTCTTTAAAGATGCCATGCAGCGCATCGGGCTCGATGTGCCAAAGTCGGCGCTGGTCAATAATCTGAAAGACGGAGTGGAGTTCGCCGGAAAAATTGGTTTCCCCGTAATCATCCGCCCCAGCTTCACCCTCGGTGGCACCGGCGGCGGCATTGCCTACAACCGCGAAGAATTGATGGAAGTGCTCGCCCGCGGCCTCGATCTCTCGCCCGTGCATGAATGCCTGATCGAAGAGTCCGTCCTGGGATGGAAAGAGTACGAGCTCGAGGTGATGCGCGACACGAAAGATAACGTCATCATCATCTGCTCGATCGAAAACTTCGATCCCATGGGGGTGCATACGGGCGATTCCATCACCGTCGCCCCGGCGCAGACTCTGACCGATCGCGAATACCAGATGATGCGCGACGCCTCGATTGCCGTCATGCGCGAAATCGGGGTCGAAACCGGCGGGTCGAATATTCAATTCGGCGTGAATCCTTCTACAGGACGCATGGTCGTGATCGAGATGAACCCGCGCGTCTCGCGTTCGTCGGCACTCGCATCGAAGGCGACCGGATTCCCCATCGCCAAGATTGCCGCCAAACTCGCCGTCGGCTATACGCTCGACGAAATTCCGAACGACATCACGCGCAAAACTCCGGCGTGCTTTGAGCCTACGCTGGATTATGTCGTCGTAAAAATTCCGAAGTGGCAGTTCGAGAAATTTCCCGGCGCCGACGAATCCCTCGGACCGCAAATGAAATCCGTCGGCGAAGTGATGGCCATCGGCCGCACGTTCAAAGAAGCCCTGCTCAAAGCAGTCCGCGCGCTCGATACCGGCAAGCGTGTCGGCTCGGAAAAAATCGAGCCGAAAATCCTGACGCAGCGCCTTGTCACCCCGCATCCAGAGCGGCTCACCTACGTCCGCTATGCTCTGCGGCAGGGACACACCATCAAGCAGATTGCAAAGATGACCGCAATTGATCCCTGGTTCCTTTACCAGCTTAAAGAAATAAACGACATGCAACTTGAGCTGGAAAAGCACCCGATGGAGTCGCTTCCAACCGACATCCTGCGCGAAGCCAAGCGCATGGGTTTTTCCGATGGACGCCTCGCCGGAACCTGGCGCCTCGATGGCAAGGGTGGTCAGGAGAAAGTCCGCCACTTCCGCAAGAAACACGGTGTGAAGCCGGTCTACAAGCGGGTGGATACCTGCGCCGCCGAATTCGAAAGCTTCACACCTTACCTTTATTCCACCTACGAAGATGAAGATGAAGCCGCGCCGACCGCGAAAAAAAAGGTCGTCATCCTGGGCTCCGGTCCCAACCGTATCGGGCAGGGAATTGAATTCGATTACTGCTGCTGCCACGCGAGCTATGCGCTGCGCGAAGATGGTTACGAAACCATCATGATCAACTGCAATCCCGAAACGGTCTCGACTGACTACGACACAAGTGACCGTCTGTACTTTGAACCGCTCACACTCGAAGATGTCTTCGCCATCTGCGAACACGAAGCTTCAGCGGGCGCTCCCGTCGGAGTGATTGTGCAGTTCGGCGGCCAGACTCCGCTGAATCTCTCGCTGCCTTTGAAGGCGGCGGGCGTCAACATTATCGGCACCACGCCCGAATCGATTGATCTCGCAGAAGATCGCAAACGCTTCGGCAAATTGCTCGACGAACTGCAAATCCCGCAGGCCCCCGGAGCAATGGTCGCCTCGGTCGAAGAGGCGGTCGAAGCCGCCAAGAAGATCGGATTCCCCGTCCTCGTGCGACCCTCTTACGTGCTCGGCGGGCGGGCGATGGTGATCGCCTATGACGAAGACACGATTCAGCAATACATGAAACAAGCGGTCGAATATTCGCAGGATCGCCCGGTGCTCATCGACAAATTTCTCGAAGACGCCATCGAAGTGGATGTGGATGCACTTTCCGATGGGGAAGACGTAGTGATTGGCGGCATCATGCAACACATTGAGGAAGCCGGCATTCACTCCGGCGATTCGTCATGTGTGCTGCCCGCGGTTGATATCCCCGAGCCGCTGCTCAAGCGGATGCGCGAGTATACGTTCAAGTTGGCGCGTGCTCTAAAAGTAATCGGCCTGATGAATGTCCAGTTCGCCATTCCGCGTAACGAATTGAGTTCGTCTGGTGATAGCTCACGTAGTGACGGGGCTTCGCCCCGTCCAGGCGGCTCGGAGACGCGCCACCACACGACCGATGGAAATAGCACCGTCTACGTGCTTGAAGTGAATCCTCGCGCTTCGCGAACTGTGCCTTTCGTTTCGAAAGCAACCGGGGTGCCGATGGCAAAGATTGCTGCGCGGCTGATGACGGGCCGAAAGCTGCGCGAATTCCTGCCCGAGAATATCGAGCGTGGCACCGACCTCGACACCGGCCGCTGCTTCTTTGTGAAGTCTCCCGTGTTTCCCTGGTCGAAATTTCCGGGCGTCGACACCGTCCTCGGCCCCGAAATGCGTTCCACCGGAGAAGTTATGGGCGTGGCCGACAATTTCGGAGAGGCCTTTGCCAAAGCGCAAATCGCCGCCGGACAGAAACTGCCCACGCACGGCACGCTCTTCATCAGCGTCACCGATCACGACAAGCCGCACGTCGTCGAAGTCGCTCGCCGCTTCGTCGATATGGGATTCAAACTGGTAGCGACCCACGGCACCGCCGACATTCTGGAAGAAGCTGGTCTCGCGGTCGATCGCGTGTACAAAGTAAAAGAAGGACGCCCGAATGCGGTCGATCTGATCAAGGCCGATCGCATCCAGTTAATCGTGAACACGCCACATGGTCCCGACCCGTACTTTGACGAAAAGGCGATTCGGAGAGCAGCCGTTACGGCGCGGATCACGACGATCACGACACTCTCTGCCGCGCGCGCCGCGGCCGAAGGAATCTCGGCGCTGCAGCGTGGAGAAATACGAGTGCAGGCTCTCCAATCGCTGCACGCCGAGCGAATCGCAGCCAAGTAGCGAATCCATGAGTAAGACTTCGATCGTTCTTCTCAGCGTAATTGGGCTGCCCTTGTTTATCGCTGCTATCGTCGTCGGCCCGATGGTGTTTGAACTGGCTTTCAGCCGGCGGCCGCCGGAGCGGTTTCTGATTCCCGCGGGCTACACTGGCTGGGCTCGCGTAAATTTTAAACAAAAAAGCGCGCCGCCCTTGCCCACGGAGGACGGCCGCTATCTGCTCAAACTGAACCAGCAGGCGTCGCTGCAGACTTCCAACGACCCGATCCTGGGCCACGGCAAAGACGATTTCTTCTATTACTCGGGCGACCGTCGCACTCTGATCTCGAACGCCGGCGTCTGCAAGGGTGGAATGATCTGGCAACTGGAGACCATGGTCGATGATCCAACCGGAACGCCGTTCGTCCGCTTCTATGTCGGAAGCGAAGATCAATATCGCCAAATCGCCGATCCCGACCACAAAGACTCCGCCTCTTGTGAGTAGATTGGCGGTGTGGATCGAATCGGGCTACGCCCGGCTTGATCGCAATCCTCGGGAATCCGACCTCCCAAGTGCTACGATCAGCCTGATTGGGAGGCGTTACAGGAAGTTCCATGAACTTTGGGTAGTGGCTCAATTTGCGAAGGCGTCAACCACCGAGGTCATAAAGGTGTACCAAGGAAAAACCTTGAAATAAGAGTACTTCGAGATACTTCACGATCTGGGCGTTCCATCATCTTTCTGTGAAACTGAGTAAGCGCGGAGCTTCGAGGAACTGTGAACTATGATCGGCATCATCGCATTCCACGTCCTAATGTTAGTCGTAGGCTTAGGAGTTATGGTTCGCATCATCCCTCCGCAACTGGTCACAACCGCACTGGGCTACTTACACAGCACGGTCGGCATTACGGCTCCTCCCGGCCAAAAAGCGCGAGGGTTCGCGCTCGTCTGGCTTGCGGCTACAGTCATCGTGGTTGATGGATGCCTTTTACTGTTGCTCTTCATCACGAGGATGTTGAATTAACTCGGACCGCGCTGCCGCGAGAGCAGCGACTCCAAAAAGCAGATGACTTTCTTTTCCATTCAGCGCTACCCTAGAACAAATCACGATAGGAGTATTCATGCTTTTTTCTGGAATTTTCCCGCCGATCGCGACGCCTTTTTATCCGAATGGCGAGGTGTACTACAAAAAGATCGAATCGAATGTGGAACGGTACTCGCGCACTCCAGTAGCCGGCATTGTCATTCAGGGCTCAACCGGGGAAGCGATTCTGCTCTCCGATCAGGAGCGCCGCGACGTGTTCAAAGCCGCGCTGTCAGCCGCCGGACCGAACAAAGTGATGATCGCGGGCACGGGCATTGAGTCGGCACACGAAACGCTGCGACTCACCGACTACGCTGCCGGACTTGGCTATGACGCAGCCATGGTTCGAACTCCGCACTACTATAAGAAGCAGATGGCGCCCGCGAACCTGCTGGCGTTTTACCGCACGGTCGCCGACCGGTCAGCGTTACCCCTCATTATTTACAACTTTCCGCAGGCCACGGGATACGACATGCCGGCCGAGATCGTCATCGAGCTTGCGAGCCATCCCAACATCGTCGCTATCAAGGAATCAAGCGGCAATCTCGAAAAAGTCAAGGCGATGGTCGATGGTACGCGTGCCATAAAACGCCAAGTCATAGTCACTGAAACGTTCGAAGCCGTGACGCCACGCATGTTGAAAGCAGCCGAAGCCGAGAGCGAAAAACGGAGCAGGGAATTGGTCAGTGTCGCCGCGCTAACTGGATCCACGGAGTCTTCGAGTGCTACGGCTAAGCCGTCCTCAGCCGCAGTGACCGTTGTTGGCACGCTGAAGACGCGCAGGAAGGAGGTCGGCTTTCAAGTCATGGTTGGAGCCGCTCACCAACTCGAGCCATCCCTGGCATTGGGAGCGGTGGGAGCGATACTGGCTTTCGCTTGTCCGGCGCCGATGGCGTGTTATGAAATTTACGCTGCGCTTAAAGACGGTGATAGTGCCCTCGCCCGCGAAAAACAAGAGCGCGTGAAACTGGCTGCCCAGCGCGTCGTCGGAGACCTTGGGGTTCCCGGAGTAAAGTATGCGATGGACCTCAACGGCTATTACGGAGGTCCGTCGCGGCTTCCGTTTCTGCCGCTCACCGGCGAACAAAAGACCGAGGTCGAAAAGTTGATGGCGGGAATTAAAAGCTAACCACGGATCGCAGGCGGGATCCAGTCACCGCATCGCGCGGATGAGCGGGGCACAGTGGCTAGCGAAGCCGCATTTGTGACATCACATCAAATTGTGATCTGCGTCACGTTCTCTTATAATTGGAACGAACGTTCGAACGTATGGCGACGACAGCGGCAAAACGCACCACGAACCTTTCGCATCGGGTCAACGGCAAGGCTTCCATGCCCAGGGAAGCGAGCCGTTTTGACCTCCGCCTCGGGCACATTCTCGATCACGCCACCGAAGTTTTTTGCCGCAAAGGATACGAAGGCGCCTCGATGCGCGATCTGTCGCGCGCCACCGGCATGTCGCTGGCCGGACTCTATTACTACTTCGAGTCGAAAGAGCGCCTGCTCTTTCTGATTCAGAAACACACCTTCACTACCATTCTCGAAAGACTCAGAGTGCGTTTGGAAAGTGTTAGCGATCCCGAGGAGCGCATCCGCGTTTTCATTCTGAATCACATCGAATACTTTGTGAGTAACCAGCAGGGGCTGAAGGTACTGTCGCATGAGGACGAGTCGTTGAAGAACGCCCTGAGTTCTGAAATCGCAACCGTCAAGCGCGAGTACTACCGCATTTGCCTGAAATTAATGGAGGAACTTCGCCGCGCACGTGGCCTCGATTTCAATACGCGTACCGCGGTCATGAGCCTCTTTGGCATGATCAACTGGATTTACACCTGGTACAACCCAAGGGTGGATGGCGACGCTGAGGCTCTTGGGCAGCAGATGGGCGATATCTTTCTTAACGGAATTGTGCACGGCAACAAGCCGCGCAAGAAATCGACCACGAGTTCAACTCAATAAGGAGCAATTTCATGGCGACAATCACGACCCAGCCGGCCACCGGCGAATCCACCAAACAACTCATCAACTACCGCACCGATGCTGGAGTCGCTGTGATCGAGATGAATGATCCGCCGGCGAATACCTATACCTACGAGATGAATCGCCAACTTGACGAGGCGATCCTTAAAGCGCGCATGCATAACGATGTCCACGTGATCGTCTTGACGGGTGCGGGCGACAAGTTCTTTTCCGCAGGCGCGAATATTAAGATGCTGGCTTCGGTGGATCCTACCTTCAAGTACTACTTCTGTCTGCACGCGAATGAGACGTTGTTGCGGCTCGAGCACACGCCAAAGCTGGTGATCGCGGCGATCAATGGACACTGCGTTGGAGGAGGCCTGGAAATCGCGATGGCCGCGGACCTCCGTATCGCTCGCAAAGATGCGGGCAAGATCGGACTGCCCGAAGTGAATCTCGGAGTCCTTCCCGGCACCGGCGGCACGCAACGCTTGTCGCGCCTGGTGGGGAAGAGTAAGGCCATCGAGTTGATGATCACGGGCAACACCTTCTCGTTCGAAGAAGCGCAGGAGTACGGAATCATCAACGACATCTTCGAGCGCGACGGCTTCATGGAAAACATCATGGAATATGCACGCCAGTTCACGCCTCCCAACAAAGCCGCGAAGGCCGTGGGACGCATTAAGCGCGCCGTTCAGACGGGATGGGAAATCCCGATGGAGTCGGCCTTGGCGGTCGAGCGCGAGAATCAGCAGATCCTCTTCCAAAGCGACGATGCAAAAGAGGGGCTGGCGGCGTATGTGGAGAAGCGCCCAGCCGTCTTCACGGCAAAATAGTGTGGTACCGATGTTCCTGTGTGGCGCGGAAACTTCTGTACGCGTACCGGGCTAGCAAGCACATTGTTCGGCGCGCTCGGCGTCTCGGCAGTGAAAGGATTGCGAAGTTATGCCAGGCAAAGTGGCAAAAATCGGAAGCTTCAGCGAATGGGTCGGCCTCTTCAACGAGTGGCGTAAAGAAGTCGGAGTTGACAAAGACGACGTGGAGGCCTTCCACTTCGACACCCTCTATGGGGCGATCGAAAGTGAAGAGATCCAATTCGGCGCTTACAAGGGTCGAAACAAATGGGAAAACCTGCGCCAGATTCCCACCCAGCAGATGCGAGACGCGCTGATGAACATGATCATCTATCAGGGCGACACTGAATTTGCCAGCGTCGAGCAACAACGGAATCTGTTTGCCACCGCGCCTACCGAGTGGGATCGCCGCGCCATTACCCGCGTGATGATCGAAGAGATGCGGCACGGGTGGCAGATGTGCGCGCTGCTGATCGACTTCTTCGGGTCGTCAGGAAAAGTTGAGGCGCAAAAAATGCTGGAGCGGCGGGCCTTCGAAAATAAGCGGCTGCTCGGCACTTTTAACGTTGATGTCGATAACTGGCTTGACTTTTTTACCTACACCGATTTTGTTGATCGCGACGGTAAATTCCAGTTGCAGATGCTGAAGTATTCGTCGTTTGCGCCCCTCGGGCGCTCGACCTCGTACATGCTGCGGGAAGAGGCCTTCCACATGGGCACCGGGCACGACGGCCTGCGCCGCGTGGTCGAGGCTGGAGTGATTCCGCGCTGGCTGCTGCAGAAGTATCTTAACAAGTGGATCTCGAGTTCATTCGATCTGTTCGGCACCGATCATTCTTCATCGGCGCACTGGGCCTACGTTTGGGGAATCAAAGGCCGGTATGACGAGATGCAGAATGACAAAGCCGCCGACCTCGACGACCTCAACGATTACAGCCGCCATCTTTACAGAGAAGAGGTCGCGGGATTAGTCGAGCGCCTGAACACTTTCCTGCAGCCGGGCGAGAAGAGGTTTTACACTCCCGACATGCACTTCAACCGTAACATCGGACGCTGGTCCAGCCAGAAGTTTCACTGCGAAACCGGCGAACCGCTCGATGACCGCGCCTACGAACAGCACTGCGAAGAAAATCTGCCGAGCGCGAAAGACAAAGAGTTGCTGCTCGATATCATTCGCAACGAGAAGAAGTGGATCAAAGAAAAAGCTGGCGCGCGCGATCCGCTGTCGACCATCGGCGAACCGCGCAAGTCGGCCATCAACATTTAGCGGGCAGGACGCCGCGTTTGGGGAAAAATGACCACTGCCGCTACAGTCCGAGTCGAGATAAAAGTAACCGCACGGGTCGCTCGCCTTATTTTAGTGAACGCTCCGCTAAATGTGATCGACTTGCAGATGGCGCACGACCTGCACGCGGCGCTAACTGATTTGGAAGCCGACGGCGCGATTGCAGCAATCGTATTCCAGGGCGACGAGCGCGCCTTCTCGGCAGGAGTTGATATTAAAGCGCATCTCCCGGAACGGATTCACGAGATGCTTACCGCCTTCCACGCCGTGATCCGCGCCATCGTTGCCTCGCGCAAAATCACGATTGCCGCCGTCCAAGGTTGTTGCTTGGGCGGAGGCGCGGAACTGGCCTCAGTCTGCGACATGGTTTACACCGCGAGAGACGCAACCTGGGGATTTCCTGAGATCAAACTCGGATGCTTCCCGCCTGTTGCGGCCGTCGCACTTCCAGCGCTGGTCGGCCAAAAGCGTGCGGCAGAGCTGATTTTCACCGGCCGCCAAATTTCCGGCGACGAGGCCGTATCAATTGGGCTTGCCAACCGATCGGTGCGCGCTGAAGAACTCGAAGCGTTGGTCGATGAAACGATCCGCGAACTCGGCCAGATGAGTTCAGCCGCGCTCGCTCTCACCAAGAAAGCGATGTACGCCTGGGATGCATTCCACTTTGATAAAGGACTCGCCCGCGCCGAAAAGATCTATCTCGAAGAACTGATCTCGACCGCAGACGCGCGTGAAGGTATTATTGCCTTCCTTGAGAAACGATCGCCAAAATGGATAGGCAAGTAGAGAATGCCGAGACTAGTCCGGTGACGGCCGGCGCCGCGAAGCCGTCGAGCTACAGCTCGGGCCACCTGATGTGCCGCACTCCGCTGTGGGGTATCGCCGGCTTTCTAGGTTGCGCCTACTTCGCATGGATTTCGTTTGGCCACGTCACGCGCAACGAATACGAATGGCCGCATGACTGGTGGACGGCGGCAACCTATATTGTTTGGATCCTGCTTCTGGGCGGCCTCGCGGTCGATACGCGCTGCCTCCGGGAGCGCTTATTTTTTGGTGTGCTGGTCGCGAACTTTGTGGTCGGATGCATATTGACCATATGGCACAACGTCCCAGACGTCGATGTGCGCAGCGCTCGAATCGGAACCGGCGCGCTCTGGGCTGTGGCCGCGCTCGCGAGCCTGACAACGCTGAGGGGAGCCCGTGATCTTGCGACGTGAAGATGGCAAAATAAAGTAGGTTGTGCCAGCGACCAGTTCTGTTGAACAGCAATTATGGATTTCGAAATCTCTCCCAGCCAAGTGAAAGCCTTGCAGCAGCGAGGCGAGTCGTTCACGCTGCTCGACGTGCGCGAACCCTGGGAGTTCGAAGCTTCGCACCTCGAAGGCACGACGCTTATTCCGATGGGCGACATCCCAGCGCGGGCGCACCAGGAACTTGATCCCGAACAGCACATCGTCGTGATGTGTCATCACGGAGTACGCTCGCTCTCGGTGACCAACTGGCTGCGCCAGCAGGGATACGAAAAAGCGCAGTCCATGCGCGGAGGAATTGATGGCTGGGCGCGAACCGTGGATCAGAAAGTGCCGTTGTACTAGCCAGGAATGCCGGCCTTGATCACCGACTGCCACGTCCATATCAATCCGATCGCGGGATTCAAACCGCAGGCGCTCGCTTTGATCCAGCGCAATCGCTCCGACATGAGCGACGTCGAGGAGTACTGCCGCTCGCCGAAAGCGTTTCTGCATTATCTCGATCGCTGCGGAGTCGACCGCGCTGCTCTGATTAATTATGTGGCGCCGGAGGTGATCGGATTCGGTCCCGAAGTCAATCAGTTCGTCGCCGACTATACAAAGCACGATCCCCAGCGTTTGATTTCATGCGGCAGTTTGCACCCGCGTCACACCGACAACATCATGGCGGATGTCGAACAGATTCTGCGCCTCGGTCTGCGCATGATCAAGATTCACCCGCCGCATCAACTGCTCTATCCCAACGATTATTTGAATGGCGTCAAGGAACTTGAAATTATCTACCGCGCTGCCGAGGCCAATGGAATTCCCGTGATGTTTCACACCGGAACATCGGTCTTTCCCGGCGCGCGCAATAAGTACGGAGACCCGATCTACCTCGACGATGTCGCCGTCGATTTTCCTAAACTGAAAATCGTCATGGCTCATGGTGGCCGCCCGCTTTGGATGGAGACCGCTTTCTTTCTTCTTCGCCGGCACTCCAACATCTATCTCGACATCAGCGGTATTCCACCGAAGGCGTTGCTCAAATATTTTCCGCGCCTCACCGACATTGCACACAAGACATTACTTGGGACCGACTGGCCGAGCCCCGGCGTGGTGGACATCAAGCGCAACGTAGACGAGTTTCGATCGTTGCCGCTGGAAGCGGCGATGCAAGGGCAAATTCTGGGAGGCACTGCCGCGGAACTCTGGCCGGAGTAGAGTTCTATTGCCTACTCCTTGTCTTTCCACAGCCCGATCGTATTCCCTTCGGGGTCGGCGAACCAGGCAAAGGTTCCCGTTGGAAGCGTGATCGGAGGCACAAGCATCTTTCCGCCCAGAGTCAGGGCCTTGTCGAGGTAAGCCTTCACATCGCTTACCTTGACATAAAAGATGGTGTAATTGTGCGGTTCGTGGCCGAGTGCGGTGATATGTCCGCCTACGGAGTCTCCAGTCTCGATGAAGCTGGCCGGACCAGCGTCGGTTATCTTCCACTCAAATAGTTGTCCGAAGAATTGCTGGGTCTTCTCCCGATCGCGACAGCCGATCTCGAAATGGCAGATAGGATTCGTCATAGTGGGATCCATCATAGTGGCCGAAATTTTACCATCGGCTGTGGAATCCCTGCTAATTTCCTGCCGCGCGGGTCGCCGCCTTCGCGCCGGTCAACTCATCGGCGAGACCGTTCGCGCCATAAATATTGCGAAGCGCCTCGATGATGCCGCGTGAATCCACTGAGACTGCCCGCGCTTGCCGGTCGTCGTAGTAGAAATCCAGAGCCAGCGACTGAATGTTGCCGTCGAAAATAATCCCGACCACCTCGCCAGCCTTATTCACCGTCGGGCTACCCGAGTTGCCGCCTATGATGTCAGCCGTGGAAACAAAATTTAACGGCGTCTGCAGATTGAGCTTCGACTTCATCTTGATCCAACTCGGCGCCAGTTCATACGGAGGCTTGTTGCCATGCTCCTCCGCATGCTGGAAAGCTCCCGCAAACGTCGTGCAGTACGGAACCTTTTTTCCACCTTCTTCGTAGCCCTTCACCGGACCATAACTCAGGCGAAGCGTGAAGGTTGCATCCGGAGGCTGCGTGAATCCGGTTTGCGCGAAACGCGCTCGTACGATCGTGGCGCCATCTCGGCGCACTACGGCGTCGACCTCGTCGTCGAATCGCTTTCGCGCCTCCCGCGCCTCTGGATCCACGGTCCGCATCAACACGATCAGAGGATCGGTGCTGGCATCGATTGCCACCTTGCCGCCCTCGTAAAGTTGCTTGCGCAGGGCTACGTCTTCCAGTTTCGTGCCCGCAATCAGAGCCTTCGCCGCCTCTGCTGGAGACTTACCTTGCAACGCTGCTTTCACCGCTGGATCGTCAATCCCCAAAGCGTCTTTCAGTTGCGCGAGGCCGGTCGTCAGAGTCACCGTTTCGAGACTCTTATAAACCGGAGCGGTACTGAAAAGTGCTTGCTCGAGCGAAGGCAGGGCAGAGTCGCGATACTCGCGCAAACGGTCGCCATTTGGTTTCGGTTTTTCCGCAGCCACACGAACCAGAGTGCGCGCGTACCCGGCCAGGTCCGACGTGAACCCGTAAGCCTGTTCCTGTTCGCGTTCCGCCGTATGCATCTTCAACAGCACTGCAGTATTTTGCAGCGCTTTATACTCGCCGCCGATTGCCTTTTGCGAATTTTGTAATCCAAAAATGTCTTCCTGGGCTACGCGCGCATTCTCCGTGGATTCCGCGCTGAATTTTTGCAATGCATCGATGCGTCGCTTGTAGTTCGCCAGCCGCGCGGGAAAATCCACATCTTTCAAGAACATAATCTGCGCCACTGTCTCTTGACGGTCCGTTCGCCCGGGATGCCCGGAAACGAAAATCAGGTCTCCCTCTTTCACGCCAACGTTTGACCACCGCAGATAGTTGTCGAGATGGACCGGTTTGCCATTCTCGTATATTCGAAAAAATGTGATGTCCAAGTCGTACCGTGGGAAGGTGAAGTTGTCGGGATCGCCGCCAAAAAATGCTGCCGCAAACTCGGGAGCGAATACCAGCCTCACATCGGTGTACTTCTTGTACTTATACAAGTTGTAAACTTCGCCAGAATAGAGCGTGACGACATCGCAGCGCAGCCCGGTTGAACTGGCGCAATCCAACTCGAGGGCGCTCATGGCCGAACGCTGTGCCTGCCCCACGTCCGCGGTCGACATCGACTTCTTGGCACCCGCTTTGACCTTGGCTGTCACGTCTTCGATCCCGACCAGCACATTCAGTTCGAGGTCGGGACACTTCGCTTCTTCGGCTTGCGACTTGGCATAAAAGCCAGCCTTCATATAGTCGGCGCCCGAGGTGGCGAGTTTCTCGATGCAATCGGCTCCGACGTGATGATTGGTAAATGCCAATCCATCGGCCGATACGAAAGATCCCGATCCCCCGTTATTGAAGCGGACGGAAGACGAACGCAGATGATCCAGCCACTCCTGGGTCGGCAGAAACCCATATTGTTTCTGCACCTTTTCCGCAGGAAACGTGTTGTAGAGCCACATTCCTTCATCGGCACGGGCGCTCGAGATTAAACCGACCAAGCTAAAGGCCACGCTAACAGCAAAGATGAGGCCAAGAATCGACGACCGACCGTTCATTTCATTCTCCTGGGATATAAATGCCGCGAGCCCGAATTGGTCTTACGACGGGCTATGGACAAGCCTCTGATTTTACGCTGTGCCCACGCTTCGGGCCACCCGACCTTGGAAACGACGCCCGCTTTGGCGTATAAAAGAGGGTTGCCTTGGACGATTTTATGGGTGCCGGGCACAAGATTCGCAACACAAGATTCGTCACATAGATTTGTCACACAGAACAGATTTGTCACACCACGCAAGCGAGGGCCCATGTCTACCATGACCAACCTGCACGCTCCCAGAGGTCTCGAGGGCGTTGTTGCCACCACGTCCAGCATCTGCTTCATCGACGGAGAAAAGGGAGTGCTTGCTTATCGCGGGTACGACATTCACGACCTCGCCGACCATTCCACGTTTGAGGAAGTTTGCTACTTGCTCTGGTTTGGCCGCCTGCCGAATCCGGATGAGCTTCGCCAACTGAAATGGCGCATGGCGGAAGAGCGCAAGCTCGACGCCTCAATCTTCTATCGCCTGCAATTAGTGCCCCGGCACGTCAATCCCATGGACATGCTGCGCACCATCGTGTCGGCGTTGTCTTATTACGATCCCGAATACAGCAAGAACGATCACGATGCCAACATTAATAAGGCGATCCGACTGACCTCGCAGATTTCCATGGTGGTCGCCAATTATGATCGCATCCGTAAAGGTAAGCCAACGGTTGAGCCGGATCGCTCGCTCTCTCACGCCGCGAATTTCTTGCTGATGCTGAACGGCGTTGCGCCGACAGCCACCGCCGAACGCGCTCTCGATATTGCGCTAATTTTGCATGCCGACCATGAGCTGAACGCGAGCACCTTCGCTGCCCGCGTGACCGCCGCTACGCTCTCTGACATGCACTCCGCGATTACCTCCGCGATCGGCACTCTCAAAGGACCGCTGCACGGTGGCGCCAACGAGGCGGTTTTCAAAATTTTGAAAGAAATCGATACCAACGGCGCTGACCCGGTCGAGTACGTCAAGGGAATGCTGGCTCAGAAGAAGAAGATTCCCGGCTTCGGACATCGCGTCTACCACACCGAAGATCCGCGCGCTACCCATCTGCGCCAGATGTCGCGCGATCTCGGCCACTCCAGTGGAGACCCCAAGTGGTTTGAATACTCGCAAAAAATCGAAGACTTTGTGAGAGGCGATAAGAAGCTCAACGCCAACGTGGATTTTTATTCCGCGTCCACGTATCACACGCTCGGAATCGAAGTGGATCTTTTCACCCCGATCTTTGCCGTATCCCGCGTCGGCGGCTGGACCGCCCATGTAATCGAACAGCTCGACGATAACCGCCTGATCCGTCCGCGCGCCGACTATATCGGCCCTGGCTACCCGCAAAAATATGTCCCGGTAGAAAAGCGCTAGAACGAAAGGCACAAAACACGCGGCTGACCACACGTTAGCTAATGGCCCGCGTGACGGGCCGGACTTGAGAAAGGTGTTAAGAAAATCGCCGCATTATCTCGCTCCTGATGCATAATCACGCATGACTTCGCCGCCCGAAACGAAGCCGTCCACAAATTTTTCAGCATCACCACGTGCGAAACAGGCGCAGCCCGTCTGGTCAAGCGACACCGCCATCCTGATCTACATAGCCCTCGCCACCATCCTGACGCAATTGGTTTGTGGGGGGCGTTTCGGATTTCATCGTGACGAACTCGCCACGCTCGAAGACGCGCGCCACCTGGCTTGGGGCTATGTCGCGTATCCGCCGATCACCCCGTTTTTCGGACGTCTTTCACTCATCTTATTTGGGACGTCCGTTTCCGGCTTCCGTTTCTTCGCCGCAGTCGCGCAAGCCGAGTCGGTTGTGCTCACGGGTTTGATGGCACGCGAACTCGGCGGTCGGCGCGGCGCACAACTGGTCGCGGCAGCGGCAGCCATTCCGTTCTGTCTGGTCAGCGGAGCGCTGATGCAGTACGTCGCCTTCGACTACCTCTGCTGGGTTCTTACGGCCTACTTCGTGATTCGAATGCTCAAATCCGAAAACCCGCGGTGGTGGCTGGCGATTGGCGTCGCGATCGGTCTGGGCATGATGACGAAATATACGATGGGCTTTTTCGCTCTCGGTGTCACCGTGGGCGTCCTTCTCACCAGGACGCGCCGCCATCTCGCCAGTAAATGGCTCTGGATGGGCGTTGTCGTCTCTCTACTCATT
>Ga0302278_10002559_pt1 | contig 20931 bp, 14 predicted proteins | sample III_Bog_N3_2_FD_194543 | JGI IMG/M metagenome (GOLD analysis project Ga0302278, IMG submission 194543) | Peat permafrost microbial communities from Stordalen Mire near Abisko, Sweden - III_Bog_N3_2 | ecosystem: Environmental > Terrestrial > Soil > Wetlands > Peat | place: Sweden: Abisko...
GGGGCCCAGCAGAGCGGCAAGATTTCAGAGATCGAATTGCCGCAGCCAGGGGGCCATGAGGGCGGCGACCTTGCGGGGCTGCTCGTATGCGGCAAAGTGACCGGCACCGGCCAGCACGTGAAAGTCGCAACCGCCGGGAGCGGAGCGAAATGCTTCCATGTCCGCGGGAGTGACGGCAGTATCCTCCGCGCCTGCAATGGCGAGAACGGGTACGCGGATGGTGGACACAGTGGGAAGCGAATCGGGGCGCGTGGCCAGGCCGGCCTGGACGGCAACCTCGGCTTCGGGCGTGAGGGTCATGTGAGCCCGCACTTCGGCGACGATCTCGGGGCGCTCGCGACGGGAGGTTTCGCTGAGGAGGGTTTGGGCCATGCCGTCGAAGAGCGCGGTGACGCCCTCGGTGCGCGCCCGCTGGATGGTTTCCGCGCGGCGAAGGAGGTTGGCCGGGGCATCGGGCTGCGGCTTGGAACAGATGAAGACCAGGCCTGTCATGCGCTCGGGGGCTTTTCGGCAGATTTCGAGCATGACGTAACCGCCGATGGAGCAGCCCGCAAAGACGGCCCGGCGCAGGGAGAGCTGGTCGAGCAGGGCGAGCACATCGGTGGCCAACTGGCCCATCGTGAGCACGGGAGCGTCGGGAACGAGGTCGAAAGCGCCTGCCGGCAGATCGGAACCGAGCGCGGAGACACCGTGACCGCGCAGGTCGGGAACCACGGAGCGAATGCCCGCGAGTTCCTTGGTCAGAGGACGCCAGTAATCGCGGTCGAGAGGGGTGGGGTGCAGAAAGACAACCGGTGGGCCGGTGCCTGCGTCGGTGAATCCAAGGCCCGAGCCGTCAGAAAGCGAGACGCCGTTCATACTCCTGGAGGATACATTCCCGGCAGGGGTGGCGTCTCCTCTGGAATTCCAATCCAGGCAGCGAGATAGGCCACACCGACCAGGCCGCTTGAGAAAATGAGGCCGATTACCGCGACGATGCGGACCAGAGAGACGTCCCATCCGTTGGCATGCGCAATGGCGATGCAGACTCCGGCGATCTGGCGGCCCAAGCGGGGGCGGATGAGCGGGCGGCCGGGGAGGGGCTGCATGGCGGGAATGACCGACCCGCAGGTCGAGCAGAAATGCGCACTTCCTGGCATTCCAGATCCACAGTGCTGACAAAAGACGGTCATGACCGGTTCTCCGAGGACGATCTTCAACTCAATTGAGGATACGAGGTTTGGGGCGCGGCGGTTCCGTTTTTCGGCTGGTACCCCAGGGGAATCGCATGAATGAGAAAGAATTTGGAGTGCAGGCGATTCGGCCGACCCTCCGGGGCGGCCGCGATCTGTTTGACCTGAAAAGTTCTTACGCCCCCTGCGGGGGCTGGCGTGGGCTTTGCGATTCGTACCCCAGCCTCACGGCTGGGGCTAACGTCTGACGCCCGCTACGCGGGCTTTGCGCATTGTTCGCGCACAATGATCGAGACGAATAGCAACATTTCGCAGTCTCCAGGCTATCTGCGGGAGCCGCGCGACGGCGCCAGCGCATCTAGCTCCGCTAACCCCGCTGTTTCTTTCAGTTTCCCTGGTAGGAAGTGTGGAGGTACTTTCTTGCCTCGCCGGCGCGAGAGGTGTTGGGGCCGGTATCGATGGCGGCTTGGTAATCGCGCGTCGCCAGCGCTCGCTGGCCGTTGATGTCGTGGCATTCGCCGGCGTCGAGGAGCGAACGGATCTTGAGTTCCGAGCCCACGCCGCGCGTCCAGGCCGCTTGTTCGTAGGCCTGTGCGGCTTCGTCGTAGTGGCGCTGGCCGCGGAGGGCGTCGCCCAGCCCAAAATATGCCAATTCAAGTTTGGACGAAGCAAAATAGCCCGGCCTGGCGGCGTCGGCTACGAGCTGCCGGTAAGAATCCACGGCGGCCATGCCCTCGCCTGCATCCTTGCGCAGATTGGCTTCTTCGAGACAGAAGAGGAAATCGTGGGGGTATTCGCCTTTCAGGGCGCGCACCACCTGGATGGCTTCCTTGTATCTGGATTCGCGGCGCAGGAATAGCGCAATGACGGTACGCGACTCGGCACTGGTGATGACACCGCGCTTGCCCGCGTCTTCAAGCAGGGCGAGTCCGGTGGATTTGGAGCCGGTGATGCCGGCAAAGCCGATCATGAGCTTGAAGGGCCAAGGGAGCGCGCCAACGACATATTCGTAGACGCCGGCGATGAGCTTGGCATCGACGTAATCGGGATCGATCTCTAAAGCGCGCATCGCATCGTCTTTGGCCTTGGTGGCCAGGCGGAAGCCGGTGGCGAACGCGCGCTCCACCATGGCCACGTAGGCACAGCGCAAACTGCGTACCCAGGCGCGGGCAAAGAGCGCGTCGACGTCGTTGGGATTCTTGCTGATGCGCCAATCGGCCTCGCGCACCGCTTCGTCGGCCAGGGCAAAGATCTGATCGCGCTTTGCGGGATCCTCGTCGGTGGCGTGGCGGCCGGTGAGGAAGCCGTCGTTGGCGTAGAAGGTGGTGTCGAGCAGGTCCTGCCGGTACAATTCCTGAAAAATCAATGCGTTGAGCAGATAGGCCGTGGCCTGCGGGTCGCCTGGGTGGGCCAGGTGAAACTGCTGGAAGCGCTCCACCGCGGCGGGATAGTCGAGGTTGTAGAAGCGCTCATACGCCGCGCGCACCTGGGAGTCGTAGTTCATGGGGTTGGTGTGCGCGGTCGCGGCCACGACCGGAGCAGACAGGACTAACCCCAGGATTCCAAAGACCCAATTCCGCACGGCTGGCTTTCTCGGCTTCAAAATCCGCTCCTGCTTAACATGGTACTGGTTGACGCTTCTGTCCGACAGCGCGTTGCATGACGTGAAAGTAATCTGGTTACCTTAGTAAATTCGCATGACTTATTTTTGTGCCGCAGGTCACCGCAGTAACCTGTTTCCCCGTCTATATTGTCAAGTTGTTATGTACCCGTTGGAAACGCCCGCGCCGGGTGTTGTGGGTGTTTTTGTGAGCTTTCGGATCGTGGCATGCACTGCTTCAATCGACTTGAATGTCGCAGCAACCCGTCGCGAGACAGAATTTTCGATGTTTTCCGACCGCATTTGACCGTAATTTTGCGAGTGCTTTTCAAGGACATGTTTCACCAGCCTTCTTAGAGGACACACCGAATGGGCTCCCTGAATGTTAGGGCAAAGGGCTTGGTTGCATCGATGTTGCCGCATGCGTGGGCGACTCGTGTGGCCGGGAATATTTCCTGGCTTTGTTTTGTAGCGTTTTATTGCATTCTCTGCAACGTCCCCTATTGGATTGCCGCCCATGAGTTCGGCTTCTCGCCTCTGGGATGGTTTTGCACTACGTACGCAGCTTTGGGGTTGCTTGCTCTGATCCTTCCACGACCCTTGAATCTGGTTCTGCTTCTGGTCCTTACCGCGGCGGATATCATCTGCGGGGCGTGCATGACGTACTACGTCCCGGTTCGAGAATGCCTGCTCAATATGCGCGTGGCCATTGAATCTTCGGCCGCACATCCCTTGCGCTCGCTTTTAGTGCTTTTTTCCTTTTTGCTGATCGCTGCAATGGCAACCTTGATGCCGAACAAGGCATTGCCAAAAACACAGCGCCGGCTCGCCGCTGCGTGCCTGGTGGCCTTTGCGGTGGTCATTCTCTGCGGTGACGTTGCATCCACCCGCTTTACGACGGGCTATTTTCACCCTCTCTTTGGGGAGGCGCCTAACTCCGACGGGCTCAGCTTCAGCAGCAAAATTCGTGCTCCACGACTGGCGCGCATTCCGGTGGTCCGATTGAAGCGCTTGTGGGATTGGAATGCGTCGCTGAGCGCATTCGAAGAGAAAGGCCGGACGGCGCGGTCCCCCGTGCCGAGTGCGACAGCCGTTGCTATGAAAGCCTCCGGGATTTTCTCGGGAGAATATCATGGCGAGTTGCCCGACATCGTTGTGACGATGGTGGAATCATGGGGAGTCGCGCAGGACTCGTCGTTGCAGAAGGCGATGGTCGAGCCATATCTCGAGCCAGAAATGCTTGCCAAGTATCAGGTTTTCCAGGGGTCGGTTCCGTTCTATGGGGCGACCGTCGCGGGAGAAGCCCGAGAGTTGTGCGGCAATGAAATTGGCTATTACTTGATTCGGGCCCCAGCGTCGGACTTGAAGAGTTGCCTTCCGGACAGGCTTGCCCCTCTGGGCTACCACCGCATCGCCGTCCATGGGATGAGCGGGCTCATGTTCGATCGCCTGATTTGGTACCGCACGCTGGGATTCCAGGAGCTTTGGTTTCAAGAGGAACTTAAAAAGCAGGGATTGCCGAATTGCGCGAGCGCTTTTCTGGGGACGTGCGATGCAGATGTTGCCGCATGGATCGGGCGGCGCCTGGAGGAGGATACCTCGCGGCCAAAGCTCATTCACTGGATGACGCTCAATTCGCATCTGCCGGTTCCCGTGCCATCGTATTTGCGCAATGCGGCGCCGTGCACGGCCGACATCGGATTGCAGCCTCATACAGCGCTTTGCTCCTGGTATCAACTGGTTGAAAACGTCCACCGTTCGGTGGCGCAACTGGCGACCGGTACGCTGGGGCGGCCGACGATTTTTGTTGTGGTGGGCGATCATGCGCCTCCGTTTGCCGATCCGGATCTGCGTAACCGGTTCTCGCAAAGCGACGTGCCGTATGTAGTGCTGGTGCCCCGCTCTGAGGTCGCTCCAACTAAATTGGTGCTTGCGCACAATGCCTCGAATCCGACGCCGCGACCGGCGCAGCCGGAACGGCGCACGCCTTGAATTCCGTACTGGGCTTCACGGGAGAGAATCAGTTAGCATTTGAGTATGCTCGTCCCCGAACGGATGAATCCGGCATTCGCTTCCGCTCGCCCCACAGAGCTTGACCGGATGGAGGAAGCGCGCAAGCGGTTGATTGTAGCGCTGGATGTGTCCAGCACCGAGGCTGCCGAAGACATGGTGAGGCGGCTGGAGGGCACGTGCCAGTGGTTCAAGGTGGGCCTGGAACTGTTTACTGCCGCCGGCCCTGCGGTGGTGGAGGCGCTGGCGGCGCGCGGTTACTCGGTGTTTCTGGATCTGAAGTTCCACGACATTCCCAACACGGTGGCTGGCGCGGTGAGCTCGGCGGCGGAGCTGGGCGTGCGCATGATGACGGTTCACGCGGCGGGAGGGCCGGCCATGCTGGCCGCAGCGTGCGCGGCGCTGGACGACGTGGCCGATGCGCCGCAACTGCTGGCTGTGACGGTGCTGACGAGCATGGACGAAGCGCAATTGAAAGCTACCGGGATGAGGCGCTCACCCGCTGAGCAGGTGGAATTGCTGGCCCGCATGGGATGGGAAGCGGGGATACGCGGCTTTGTTTGCTCGCCCCATGAGGTAACGGCGGTACGGGCACTGACCGGCGCGGAAGGAGTGCTGGTGGTTCCCGGCATTCGGCCTGCGGGTGCCGAGGCTGGCGACCAGAAGCGCATGGCGACGCCCGCCGACGCGCTCTGCGCGGGCGCAAGTTACCTGGTGGTGGGAAGGCCGATCACGCGGGCGCCTGAGCCGGCGAGGGCGGCGGAGGCGATCCTGCGGGAGATGGCGCAAGCGATTGCGTTCTAGCGGCTGAAGATGAAAAAGCCCGGCGCGATGCCGGGCTCCTTCTGTGGATAAGTGTTCGAGTAGAACTTAAAGTTTTTCGTAGAAGTCGCACGCGGAGCACGAGATATAGACTCCTCCCGGGACGCCGCGTTCACGGTCCTTGACGCGCTTGACGATGCGCGTGGGTTTCGAGCACTTGGGACAGTCAGTCGACTTCGTCGTGTCCATTACCTTTTTGCGATCACCAGTTTTGGCAATTTTGGCCATGGGTAGGGTGGTTCTCCTTCTTGGGGTGTCTCTGCACGCATCCGCAGGGCGGACGGCTTCAACGGCGCGGTGCTGGCCCGCTCCAGGCGCAAGATTTTGCCTGGAGCGGCCATGACTCGCTGTTTCCAGTTTATATGAATTGTCGCGGCGGGGCCGTAGTTTCGGAGCGCGAGGAGCGAGTGCGGGCGTGGACGCCCGCACGACAGCCGGTCTCCCACCCCAGTGAGCAAAAATCGCTCACCGGGGGCCCCGGTCTGGAGACCGGCGCTACTAATCAGGAGACCGGCGGCACTACTAATTTGGCTGGGCTGAAGAGCGAGACGAGACAAGCTGGCTGGTGCTTGTCGAGGGTTGCTGGCTGGCGGGGGGCGCGGGGGGCGTTTTTGCCGGGGCGGCTTGCGGTTGCGAGTTGCTGGCGGGCGGAGACTGCGCATTTCCCTGCGGAGATTGCGCACTTCCCTGCGCGGCCGGCTGGGGGTAGGCCGGATAGGTTGATTGTGAGGGCTGGCCAGCGGCAGCGGGAGGGCTGGGCTGCTCATCTGGATTAGCGCCCGGCTGCTGATCGGTATGCGGCTTGGGGAATTGCACGGGGCGCATTACGCCCACGCTGGTATCGTCGGTGGGCAGCGATTCGCCGGGCTTGCGGAGGCTGGGCGGAGCGGCTGGCGCCTGCCGGTCGGTGTTGGTCTCGACATCGCCTTCATGAATCGTCCGCGTATTGGCCGTGATCACCGGCGTGCCATCCGTGGTCATCATGGCTGTGACCACATCCTTGGTGAAAATCTGTAGCGCTTCGCCATCCCTGGCAACTTCCAGGCGGATCACGCGGTTGCCGTTGACGCGGACGAAGTCGACTTCCTCGGGCGGCGCGCCGTAGATCCACTCTTCAAAGGGCATCTGGCCGTCCATCTCACGCGTCCTGGTGGTGGGCTGGCCCTTGGCGAAGAGCACCATATCGGTGGTCATTCCCACCAGCACTTTATGGCCGAGAATGGCGTTTTTCAACTCGGGCGGCAGCGTGTCGGTGAAAGCCTGCACCGGCGATTTCACGTCAAAGGAGATGAGCGGAGCGATCAGGGCCTTGACTTGAGCCGGCGTGATTTCGGGAACATGATCGGCAAAGGTAAGAGTAAGGCGCGAGCCGACCGGATCTCCGGCGGAGTTGGCGATGGTGGGATCGATATCCGGATCGCCCATCTCAGGACCCGCGCTGATCTGAATGTGGCGCAGGAAGCGATGCTTCGCATCGGGTCCGCCGTCGAGATCGAAGACGATTCTGGAGCGGTCGATCTTGATATCGGTGATGACCACGCGGGCGCCCGGCTTGGCAGAGAGGCCTTCGCTGACGACCATGTTCAGATAGCTCTCGCCGGCAGGCTCCAGTTTGCCGTTGGCCGCCAGTGTGAGCCCCTTGTGGCCGCGAGGAAACGGGCGCATGGCAAATCCCTGCTCCGACTCGAGAGCTCGAATCAGCTCGAGGCGCGTCTTGGGATCCAGCGCGGTTTTATCCAATGCGACGTGAGTGGGTTCGATCTGCGCGTACCGCCGATCCACCGGGCCGGTGGTTGCAACATTTCCCTTGCCCTTGGTATCGATGGTGATGACCTGGGACGCGCCCGTGGCGGCGGCAAGAAGCGCGGCCAGAGCACATACGCCGACCATGCGCGTGAAGGTCCTGTTTACGCGGTGGTTCGCGGCGGATTCGGCAGTCGTCGATTGAACAGTTGGGCCCAGCTGCTGGGGAAAGAGACGCCGCTTCATGGGGACCTCCCATGGGTTCGAACACTATGGGACAAACCGTACGAGACAGACCTTGCTAGGCAAACATTAGCGCTGTTCGGGGTGAAATGGCAAATGGGTAAGTACAGGGAACAAGGGAACGAGGGAGCAAGGACTACGGGACTACTTGACCACGGGGCTAGAAAAACAGAGACCTAGCGCAGCAGCGATTCCCAATCGGCGGGCACCCTTCCGGAGGGTCCAGGTACGGGCTGACTAACGGGATGCGCGTGCGGCGGAAGCAACTTCACACCTTCGATCGCCGCCTGCTTCTCGTAGTCGTAGAACCAGTCCTCACCGGGCTCGAAACTGGCAATGATGGGATGCCCGGTCGCTGCCGCATGCCTGGATGCATGCTGGCTCGGGGAACTGTCACAGCAACCGATGTGTCCGCACTCCGCGCACCGGCGGAGGTGAAACCACCAGCCGTTCGGCGACGCCAGGCATTCCACACATCCATTGCCACTCGGCTTTGAAGCGGGATTGATTCCGCGCAGATTTTTCTTCATTGCGATTTTTCCTTTTGGCGTTGCATGTCCAGCAAATAGCTCAAGGTATCAGCAAGATCTTCCCGATGCCACCCTTTTCTGCCACTGCCTGAGCTTCGGCCGCCCGATCGCCCGTCGTGAGCTCGAAGGCCTCTGCCCACGTTCGCAATATTTGCTATTAAGCCAGAAGTGGGGTGAAGAATCAACTGAATAAAGATAATGTCTGACGCCTTCGCAGCCGGTGCTGCGGGAATCGGAATTTCATAAGTCTTTTGTCCAGGCAGCAGCATCACAGAAGTATGCTGTAGCACGGCTTACGGTTGGTTTCAGGCGCCCGCTGCTCCGAGATAGAAAGACTCTAGTTAGACGCTGGCACTTCGACAGAAATAGGAGGAGACTTATCATGCGTTCCGATATCGTGCCCGGTGGCATTTTTCCCGACTACGAACTGCCCGATCACACGGGCGAATTACGCAAGCTCAGCAAGCTACAGGGTGATGACCCGCTGATCCTCACGCTGGCGCGCGGCCACTACTGCCCCAAGGAGCACCAGCAGCATTTGGAACTTGCCGCGTTCTATCCGAAGATCGCGGTGGCGTACACGCAGGTCGTTACGATTGCCACCGACGACCACCATACCCTACAGGAATTCCGCGCGTCAGTCGGGGCGCAATGGCCCTTCCTTTCGGACCCCGACCGAACGGTTCAAAAAGATCTCGACATCGCGGAGTACACCGATCCCGAGCACAATCCGATGGTCCCGTATACGCTGGTGCTCAAGCCGGGCCTCGTGATCTACAGCATCTATAACGGCTACTGGTTCTGGGGGCGTCCGTCGATCGCCGATCTTTGGCGCGATCTGCGCAGCGTGACGAGCGAAATCCGCCCAGACTGGGACCTGAGCGCGCCCGGACTCCGCGAGGCGTGGAATGCAGGGGATCGTTCGCGTTTCCACGGGTGGAACAAGCGCGATAATACGAAAGATGCCGCGATTGAACGAAAGAAATAGCACAGCCGCCATCTTCGATCTACTGCAAGTGCAATTCTGTTGACGGATAGCTGCGAGGTACCGCGTGACGATTAGCCCTGCTGCCGGGAAACCGGCTGATCCATCCATTCTTGTCAACGTTCCGAAGCTCATTACAGCCTATTACGAGTTACGGCCCGATCCGAGCGATCCTCGGCAACGGGTTGTCTTCGGCACGTCCGGCCACCGCGGATCTGCGTTTGACGCGGCGTTCAACGAGTGGCACATCCTGGCTATCGCTCAGGCGATTTGCGATTACCGCAAACTCCAGAAGATTGACGGGCCGCTGTATCTGGGGATCGATACTCATGCTCTGTCGGAACCTGCATATGCGAGCGCGTTGGAAGTGCTTGCGGCAAATGGCACCAATGTAATGCTCTCCGAGGGCACACCCTACACTCCGACTCCGGCCGTCTCCCACGCGATTCTGGTTTACAACCGCGGGCGAAAGTCGGGACTCGCCGACGGCATCGTCATCACGCCGTCTCACAATCCTCCCGATGACGGGGGCTTTAAATACAACCCTCCGCATGGAGGGCCGGCGGATTCGAGCGTGACTTCGTGGATTGAATCGAAAGCCAATGATTTTCTGGAGCGCAGCCTCGACGGTGTGAAGCGCACGCTGTTTGCCAAAGCGCTCAATGCGCCCACAACGCACAAGCACGACTATTTAGGCGCCTATGTCAGTGACCTCAACAGTGTCGTCGACATGAATGCAGTGCGCGACTCCAAGATCAAACTCGGAGTGGATCCACTAGGTGGAGCGGGCATCGATTATTGGCCGCGGATTGCCGAGCAGTATGGCATCGATCTGACGATCGTCAACAAATCTGTCGATCCGACATTTCGCTTCATGAGCGTGGATTGGGACGGAAAGATTCGCATGGATCCTTCGTCGCCTTATGCGATGCAGAGGCTCATCGCATTGAAGGACAAATTTGATATTGCGTTTGCCAGCGATACCGATCACGACCGTCATGGCATCGTGACCAAAGGAAGCGGGTTGCTGCCTCCAAATCATTATCTTTCCGTGTGCGTCAATTATTTATTCGCGAACCGGCCAAATTGGAGCAAGGATGTCGCAGTTGGTAAGACCGCAGTGAGCAGCAGCATGATCGATCGCGTGAGTGCTTGCCTGGGGCGGCTGCTTTATGAAGTTCCGGTTGGCTTTAAGTTCTTTGTGGAAGGATTGCTCGGCGGCCGCCTGGGTTTTGGCGGCGAAGAGAGCGCCGGCTTGTCGTTTCTCCGGCGCGACGGCAGCGTTTGGACCACGGATAAGGACGGCATCATTCCTTGTTTACTCTCAGCAGAAATCACAGCGCGCGTTGGTAAAGATCCGGGTGAGATTTATCGCGAGCTGACGCGCGAGTTGGGAGACCCCGTCTACGAGCGCATCGACGCTCCTGCTACGCCCGCACAAAAAGCCGCGCTGGCAAAACTGTCTCCGTCCGACATTCACGCTACAGAAGTTGCCGGTCAGCCGATCGAAAAGATTCTGACCAATGCTCCGGGAGACGGCAATGCAATTGGAGGAATCAAAGTAATTGCCAAGGATGGCTGGTTTGCAGCACGTCCTTCTGGCACGGAGGAGATCTACAAGATATACGCCGAGAGCTTTCTTGGTCAGGATCACTTACGAAAAATCGAGCAAGAAGCCCAGACTATTGTTTCGGAAACACTGGCTCACAGCGCCTCGGGGCTTGGAATCGACAAGCCGTGAGAGGAGTTTGTTTATGAATAGCCCAACACTTTTTGGCGGTTCTCTCGATCCAGCCATTTCAGAAGCTCTTGCCGACCTGGCCCTGGATCTTAGATGGTCGTTCAATCACTCGGCAGACCAGCTCTGGGGGCAACTCGATCCGGAGCTGTGGGAATTGACGCATAACCCTTGGGTTCTGCTACAAACGGTATCCCAGGAGAAATTGCAAAGAGTTACTTCCGACCCGGGATTTCAAAAACTCCTGGCCGATCTCCACCGCGAGAAAATACTTGCCGAGGCGTCGGAAGCGTGGTTCCAAAAGGCGCATCCACGCTCGGGCTTGTCGACAGTTGCGTATTTCTCAATGGAGTTCATGCTGAGCGAAGCGCTGCCGATTTATTCCGGCGGGCTTGGCAATGTTGCCGGCGATCAGCTTAAAGCCGCAAGCAACCTGGGCGTCCCGGTCGTCGGAATTGGATTGCTCTATCAGCAAGGCTATTTTCGGCAGGAGATTGATGCCCAGGGCCACCAGCAAGCTTTGTATCCATTCAATGACCCCGGCCAGCTCCCAATTCGACCGGTGCGCCAGCCTAACGGCGAATGGCTGCGCCTGGCCGTCGCATTGCCTGGCTTCAAGTTATGGATCAGAATCTGGCAAGTGCGGGTGGGACGGGTCAAGCTGTATCTGCTCGATACCAACGATCCCGCAAACCTTCCGTCCTTCCGCGGCATTACGACAGAACTGTACGGAGGCGGTCCGGAGCTGCGCTTGAGGCAGGAGTTAGTCCTCGGTCTCGGAGGCTGGCGGCTCCTGCGAGCCCTGGGACTCGAGCCCGAGGTTTGCCATCTCAATGAAGGTCACGCCGCATTCGCAGTGTTGGAACGGGCGCGCTCCTACATGGAAGATAACCGCAAACCATTCGACCTTGCGCTTGCCGTCACGCGTCCCGGCAACCTTTTCACGACCCATACTGCCGTGGAGGCGGGCTTTGACCGCTTCGATCCCAGCCTCATCGAACGATACCTCGGGAAGTACGCCGAGGAGAAACTGTCAATTTCGGTCGACGAGCTTTTGGGTTTAGGGCGGCGCGATCGATGGGACTCGTCTGAACCTTTCAATATGGCCTATTTGGCGATCCATGGCAGCGGCGCCGTCAACGGCGTCAGCAAATTGCACGGTCAAGTGAGCCGGCGGCTCTTCCAGCCTCTCTTTCCCAGATGGCCTGAAGCAGAGGTGCCGGTGACGCACGTGACCAACGGGGTGCACACGCCCACCTGGGACTCGGCTGAAGCAGACCGCCTGTGGGAATTTCACTGCGGGAAACAATACTGGTACGGAACACTGGCAGACAAAGATAAAGATATTCGTGCCGCCAGCGATTCCGATCTCTGGCAACTCCGCGCAAATACCTGCAAGGATCTCGTTGCGTACGTGCGAAGACTATACGAGCATCAATTAGCGGCGCGAGGTGCGTCGCCGGAAGACCTTACGCAGGCCGCGCAGATACTCGATGAAAAAACTTTGACTTTGGGATTTGCCCGTCGCTTTGCCACATACAAACGCCCAAATCTTCTGCTGCACGATCCGGCGCGGCTTATCAGCATCCTGACGAATGCAAAGCGCCCTGTTCAGCTCGTGATTGCAGGCAAGGCTCATCCCCAGGATGCCGAGGGGCAAGAGATGATTACGCAGTGGTTTGAGTTTGTTCGCCGCCCTGAGGTTCGATCCCGCGTGGTCTTCCTTTCCGACTACGACGTCCTCATGGCGGAGCATCTGGTTCAGGGCGTGGACGTTTGGGTGAACACTCCGCGGCGGCCTTGGGAAGCAAGCGGCACAAGCGGCATGAAGGTGCTGGTAAACGGTGGGTTGAATCTTTCCGAACTCGACGGCTGGTGGGCGGAAGCGTATTCCCCGGAAGTTGGCTGGGCGATCGGAGATGGGCGCGAACATGGGGATGATCCTTCCTGGGACGCAGTTGATGCTGAAAGTCTCTATGCGGTGCTGGAAGGAGAAGTGATCCCAGAGTTCTACGCCCGCGATGAGGATGGAATTCCACGCGGCTGGGTTAGCCGCATGCGCGAAAGTATGTCCCGTCTAACTCCGACTTTTTCGAGTAATCGGGCAGTCCGCCAATATACGGAAGAACACTATCTGCCTGCGACGGCAGCTTTTCTTGAGCGAGTGGAGAATCGAGGTGCGGTGGGAGCAGACCTGGTCGCATGGCAGGCCGAACTGGCGAAACATTGGTCGGTGCTGCGATTCGGTCCCGCGACCGCCGAGCAACAGGGCGAACAATATCTATTTCACGTTCAGGTTTTTCTTGATGATCTCGATCCCGACGCCGTGCGTGTCGAACTTTACGCGGATGGGCAGAAAGACGAGGGCCCAATCACGCACACGATGGTTCGTGGCGAGCGTGTGGCCGGAGCGTCTGGCACCTTCACTTACAGCGCTTCTGTTCTGACGGTTCGCCCGGCTGCTGACTACACGCCGCGGCTCGTTCCGCAGCACCCGGGAGCGTTTGTGCCGCTTGAGGCGCCTTTCATTCTGTGGCACGAAGCACCGCCCTGGCGATGAGCTTTGAGATGTACGACACGGCAAAACAGGCTGCGGAAAAACTCGTTGAGGCGAAAGATTTTGGTGAATGCGAGGGCAGCATGGACTGAAGCCCCAACGAATTTAATGGGCTTATGTGGCCCGGCTGAAGCCGTGCCGTTGTTACAAAGCCGCTTGCGGAGTTTTTTCGCAGCCTGTAAAGCGGTGCCCTTTCAACGCTGGCCGACAGCAGAAGCGAAAACGCTCCAGGAGGCTATTTCAATTTGAACAATTCTTTATTCTGATATGCATTCTGAAGGATGAAGAAAGCCTGTTTCTTGTCTCCTTGATCAGAGATAAGTCCCTTGAGGTTATAACCGTCCTGCATACCGGGGAGCAGTCGCCTTGGAGAACGAAAGTCCACCAGGATCCACGGACTCATGCCGCGCAGTTGGGGGATTCGGTTCAACATGCCGATCTGATGACGAAAGACATTCGCCTGGTATTCTTCAGTCCAGCGTTCGCTTTCCGCACCGTGCAATCCTGCCTTTGCGTCGGCGCCGAATTCGCTGACGATCAGAGGCTTGTTATAGGCGATGTGCCACACCGTGGTATCCGCATCCTCAGGCCGCTGTTCATACCATCCGATATATTCGTTGGCGCCGATCACATCGAGAGCTTCGCCCAGCGAGTCGTCGATATATTTATCGTGACCTTCGGTGCGAACCAGCAAGGCCGCCGTCACCAGGCGAGAAGAATCGAGAGTGCGCACATTGCCGGCGAGGGTCTTGAGGAATCGCGTTCGGTCCGGGGTGTTGGGCGTCTCGTTGGCGACAGACCAGAGAATGATCGAAGCCTTGTTACGATCGCGGCGAATTTCTTCGCTTAATTGCTGCTGCGCCTCCTTGAGCACTGCGGGATCTTCAAAATGCTCGGCCCAGTAAACCGGAATTTCCGACCAGACCAGAATGCCCATGCGGTCAGTGGCGCGCGTCATCCGCTGGTCATGTGGATAGTGGGCGAGGCGCACGTAGTTGCAGCCCAGTTCGCGCACCCATCCAAGCAGCGTCTCGACGTCCTTGTCGTTGATGGCACGGCCTCCGCGGAAGGGCGCCTCGGCATGAATGGAGATACCGCGCAGAAAGATCGGCTTTCCGTTGAGCAGGATATTCAGTCCATCGGTTTCGACAGTTCGGAATCCGACTTCGTCTTCCAGTTTGTCCTCTCCCGCAGAGAGCAGAAGACGATAGAGTTTGGGTTGCTCGGGAGACCAGAGCTCGAGGCCGGTAGCGGGAATCCGGATAAGTGCTTTTCCACTGGAATCCAACTGCGCGGCAACCGACAAATTGGCCTCGGGAATCGCGACGGTGACGGTTGCTCCAGGGCTCGCATCCTGCACATGGACCCATCCCACAACTGCCGTGCGTTCATGATTGAGGTGAAGGTCGTATTCATCGATGAAGCTCTGCGGCACGTCGACGAGGGCTGCATCGCTGGTGATGCCGCCGTAGTTGAACCAATCCGTGGTTGGCGTGGGAACTCCGTCGTCCTGCCGCGTGTCATCGACTGCAATTACGATGAAGTTTTTTCCGGCGTGCAACTGCTGCGTGGCTTCGCAGTCGAAGCTGGCGAAACCCCCTTCGTGATCGCAGACATGTTGCCCGTTGATCCAGATCAGGGCCTTGTAGTTTGCGGCGCCGATATGAAGGAATGTTCTGTGGTGGGGCTGGGGCTGAAAATCGAAGTATCGCTGGTACCAGACGACGCCTTCGTAATAGAAAAGCTCTGCGCGCTGCGTGTTCCAGTCTCCGGGCACCTTCAACGTGGGAGACTTTGCAAAATCGTATTCGACCAGGTTATCGCTTCCCGGTTCCGCGGCGCCGTTCAGATAAAATCCATCCTTGCGCAATTCATGATGAAAGGTATAGAGCCCGGTCGCATATGGATCGACGATGTAGTGCCAGTCGCCGTTGAGGCTCACGCTTGAGCGACGATCTACATCGACCAAAACGGTTGACGCTGCTTGTGCGTACAAAAATATCTGACCGATAAACAAAACAGCAAAAGGAATGGTGCAGAGCCTGGCTTTCATCGAACTTCCTTGGCGGAATTAGGCATTTCCAGAAACAAAAAAGGGATGGATTGGAGGCAAGCCATCCCTGTAAAGGGAGCCGAGTAAGACATTGCGATGGGCTCCAAAAAGCAGCTTAGTTCGGATTAGCCAACAACATTAGACTCCGAGGCTGGCGACGTTCGGCAGGATTTTTCTGTGGCGTGCTCCTTCGCGCGGATTGCGATCGGAGGAGCACGCCGGTTCGTTACTTGTTTCGAGTTAGGTTAGAAGGTTAACCGGCCGCCCAATTGCATAATGCGCTGGGTGCCGGCGTTTCCGGTGATGGTGCCCTGAGAGCTGTTTGTGATGTTTCCGGTCGACGGGCTACCGAGGTTGACCCAGTTCATGACGTTGGTGACTTCGGCGCGGAACTGGAAGGTCGTTTTCCCCTCGATGTTTATGTCGCGCAACAGGGCCGCATCCATATCCTTGAGGCCCGGTCCGATGATGGTGCCGCGTCTCAGGTCGCCGTCCGCGCCGCCGGGGCCGATACCGCCAGTTACGCCCGGTCCGTTGAGAATGAACGACATTCCAGCCGCCTGAGCTGCCGCCATATTGGTTTTGTCGGCCGCGACATACGTGCTGTTGAACCATTGCGTTGTGACGCTGGTTGGGCTCTGGCCCGTGGCGCCGCATACACGGCAGCGGTGCACGCCGAGTTTGAAGGGAACGCCTGTAAAGTTGGGGCGGCTCTGGCCCAACGAGTCAAAGTTCAGGTTGGAACCGGATGAGACGCTAAACGGCAGGCCGCTCATCAAATAGACGATGGGCGAGATGGTCCAGCCGTTGACAACATCACTGACGATCTTATTCGATCCGTGGAAGTAGTTAATGTTCCACATGCCGGAGATGGCCGCATTACTGTTTCGGTTGTTGGCCATGAGCTGATATTCCGGCCCAAGGCCGCCGCCGATCGCGCCCATGGAGTTATTTTGCGGGGTGAAGGGCTTGCCGAACACGCCATAGTTCTGCACTCCGGTCATGCCTCCATTCTCCACAAACTCCCCGCTTTCGAGAGCACGGCTCCAAACATAGAAACCGCTGACTGTGAAACCGCGGGACATTTGCTTGCTGGCCGATACTTGAAGCGAGTTATAGTTGGAGGTCTGGTCTGAGATCAGGTAAGTGATTCCGCCGAGCGTGCCGGCGGTGCCGTAGATGCCGGCATCGTATTGACGGCGCTGCTCCTGGCTTGCCGATGAAGTAGCGAGAGCGCCGACTAATGCGCCGCCGGAAGAGTTGACTGTTGAGTATGGCGCGTAGTTGCCGTCGATGAAGCTGGAGAGGTGACGGCCGAGGTTGCCGACATAGGCAACCGTGGTGCTGATCTTGTAAGGCAATTCACGCTGCACGCTCATGTTGAACTGGTAGACCGACGAATCCTTGAAGTTCGTCGGGATAGCTTCAATCGACAGGCTCGGGAAGAATTTCGGATTGGACGGCGTATAGGTGTACGGGAAGATGCCGCCACCCGCAGCCGTGCTTGGGAAATTGAGATTGTAGATGTTGGTGAGAGAGGTTTCGTTGCCGAAGGTGTTACGAATAGCGAACGGCATGTTGTTGCCGGGCTGGTTCCACTCATTGCCACTGATGGACCCATAGAAGATACCCGCTGCTGCGCGAACCGAGGTTTTGCCATCCCCAAACGGATCCCAAGCAAAACCGACACGAGGCGAAATGTGGCCCCACGGCGTGTTGACGATGCCGCGACCGATGCCCTTGTCCCCAGGGAATAGCACGCCGACCGGAGCTGCAGTAGCTACAGTGGATTGCTGGCCAGGAACAAACGACTCGGTCCTGTCATGGGAATCCACGGGAAGCGAATCGATATCCCAGCGAAGTCCGAGATTGGCAGTGAAACGGGGCGTGATGCGGTAGTTATCCTGCGCAAAGAACGCTGTGTGCCAGGTGCTGAGATGCGTGGTATACGTTGAGTCCTGCTCAAATGAGTTGATTTGGCCGGTCATAAAGTCCGCCATCGCAACACCGGTGCTGGTAGCCGCGGAGGTCGAGAAAGTAATCGAGCCGTAGTTATTCAGATTGGCAAGGAACATGGTTTTGTCGAGAGCGAACTCACCGCCGAGGTCCAGGTTGTGCTTGCCCTTGTTGATGCTGACCATGTCGCGCAACTCGTAGTTGTCGGAACCCGTGACCGGACCGGCATTGGGGTTACCGGTGCTAAAGCCGGAACCGACGTTGATATAGGGCAGTGCGGGCGGTCCCTGGATGAGGAAGTTCGAGCCGAAACTGGCGAGGGTCTGGTTGGCCGGCCCGGTGACAGGGAGCAGCGTGCGTCCGCCCATGGCCCGCGTGAACGTAAGCCAGGTTTGATTGGCCAGGTTGGCGCTGAAGGTGTGAACGTCGCTGATATTGGCATTGGTTTGACCGGAATGGTTTTGATTTCCGGTCCAATTGATGTTGCCGCCCCCGCTGGGAGTTGTCTTGGTGTTGATATAGAAGTATGTCACTCCCAAATGGTCCTTGGCGCCGAGCGACTCGTCATACTTTGCCAGGTACTCGTCTGAGTCTGTTGGAGTGTTGTAAATGGTGGAGTATTGTTGGCCGCCGGTTTTTGTCTGAAGCACGCCGGTGGGCGATGGCAATGGAATGGAAACGCCGATGGTGTTTTTTACATTCGTGAGGTTCAGAGCAGTCGTGTCCAAAAGGGATTGCGGGACGCAATACCCGGCGGTAGGAAAGCCACTCGTGGTAACTCCGGCACTAACCTCCGCGGCCGAGCAACCGGGGCCAGAGTTTGCTCCGTTCAGCAGGGCGGCGGTGTTGGTGGGTACACGCTGCGCGGACGGCGTGCCGGGCTTGTAAATGAGGCTTGAGGTCAGCCCGTCCCCGGTAAAGTCGCCCAGGCGCTCGTTAGCCGTGGGCACCACAGCGCCTGTGACGGATGTGCCTTGTATCTGGCGCAGACCGGCATAACTGAAGAAGAAGAAGGACTTGTCGTGCTTGATGGGGCCGCCGAAGGTGCCACCGAAGTTATTGCGGTGGAAAGGGGCCTTGTAGGTGGGTGCGGGGATCTGCCACGTATAAGCGTTGAAGTCGGTATTGCGGTTGAACTCGAACAAAGCGCCGTGAAACTTGTTTGTTCCCGACTTTGTGATGACAGAGATGACAGCGGCGGAGAATTGGCCATATTCGGCCGAGTATGCGCTGGTATCGACGCGGAGCTCTTCGATGGCGTCGACGTTGGGAGCCGGGTTGCCGTAGTTGCGCATACCGGTAATGTTGTTTCCGCCATCCAGATAATATGCGACGGTTCCGTTGCCGGCGTCGAGGCCGCCGTTGATCTGGATATCCGTGGACGGCAGTCCAACCTGGACATTGGGGGTGGCGGCGGAGCTCGAGGTGGAGCCGGCGCTATTGGCCATGATGCCCGGTGTGAGCGAGAGTTCGGCGTAGGCGTTGCGGTTGACCAAGGGCAGGCCGATGATTTCGGCCGGCTCAATCGTTCTGCCTAACGTGGCGTCCGAAGTATTGACCACCGGGGGAGCCTCGGTGATCGTGATGGTCTGAGATGCTGCGCCCACGGCCAGCGAAGCGTTCACTGTCAGCGTCTGGCCTACGTCGAGCGCGACATTCTTTTGCACAAAGCGCTCAAAACCGGGAGCCGTCACCTCGACGGTGTACGTGCCCACGGGGAGATATTCGATGCGGTATTCACCGTATCCATTTGCGGGCGCCGAGCGGGAAAACCCGGTGTCAACGTTGGTTGCCTTCACGGTTGCCGTGGTGACTAACGCTCCCTGCGCGTCATTTACCGTTCCGACGAGCGTGCCTGTGGTCTGTTGTGCTGCGGCGGGCAGAAATGCCAGTCCGAGAAGAAGCACCAAACCTGCCAGTTGAAAGAACAGATTCGATTTTTGACTCACAAACGCGTGGAACGGCTGCCTCTGAGAAATTGAGTTCATGCGTTACTCCTTTGATCCTTCCTGATCCTCTCGTTCCTTCTCGCGCTGGGATCGCTATCGCCAAGCAACAACGCTGGGACCAAGGATTCCCACGAGGTAAGGCAACGTAGTTTGATCAATGCGAAAGAGCTTAGTCACTCACTTTGATCGCCGTCTTGTGATTTCTGAGTGAAACTTGTGTGATCGAATTTGTGAAGAAGGCCAACGGGACTCGGTTAGGGATGATGCGGCGGTAAGCCGTTTGAAAAGCTGCGGCAAATCATCCCGTCAAGCGCCCTAGCTCGCGATGTTAATGTTGTTAATAATTCCCGTTAAATGTATATTGGGGAAGGATTAAGGACAGTGAATGGCGGGGCGGGCAACTGCTCCCAGGGTCAGCGCTCCGAGACATTCATGTGCAATCACCTTGACGCCGGCGCGGAGTCGCATGAGCAATGGCAACTGATTTGATCGCCAATGAGAAAGAGCGTGAAGAGCTCGATTGGCTGTTGAATTCTGGAGTTTTGGGACGCTCCCACAATCTCGCTCGAATGCTCAAGTTCATCTGTGAGAAGCATTTCGAGGGCAACGCCGGTCAGATCACCGAGACCGCGCTCGCGGTTGAAGCTCTCGGGCGCAGGGACGATTTCAATCCCCAGACAGACACCATCGTCCGTGTCACTGTCCATCAATTACGCAAGCGCCTCCAGGAAATCTACTCGGCCGACGGCGCCTCACGCTCCGTTGAAGTCCACATCCCAGCCGGGCAGTATGCGCCCTCCTTTGTTCATAAAGAAGACGCGCCTGCCACGCCGTCTTCCCCCGGTAATGGAACCACGATTCCGGTTTCTTCATCCGAAGCTGAAGCTGCTGCCAAGGCTGGGGCAGTGCGCGGCCGATGGTTGGTCCCTGGATTTGCACTCGCGTGCATTGTCCTCCTCGCAGGCGCCCTGTTCGAGGTGATCCACTCGAGAGTTCACTCCAGCGCGGGCGCTGTTCCAGACTTCAAGCCAACCGGCGTCGTTAGAGGGCGTCCCGTTCGAGCCTTGTTAGGCAAAGGCCGCGTGACTTACGTCGATCGCGCGGGAAATACCTGGACGCCGGGGAATTACTGCACGGGCGGCGACAATCTTTCCGAGTCAAGCCAACCGATTGCAGGCACGGACGACCCCACAATTTTTCTTGGCGGAGTTCGAGGCCACGCTCATTGCGTCTTCCCCGTCGATCCTGGAATCTATGAAGTGCATCTGCTCTTCGCAGAGGATTCCAACCTGACCGAGGCCACAAGCCGCTCTGAATTTTCTCTGAATGCCAGTGACAATATTTCCATCGATGTTGTCGACGACGCTGGTGGCGATTACGTCGCCGATACCAAGGTCTTCCGAGGCATTCGCCCCGAAAACGATGGCACCATTCATATCGACTATATCGGCGAAATCTCGGCACTGAAGGCTGTAGAGATCCTTCCCGCGCCTTCTGAAGCTCTATTGCCTATCAGAATTATTGCGGCCCCGAACCCCTACAAAGATCCAGAAGGGAATGTCTGGCTCCCAGA